>Ga0210394_10000045_pt1 | contig 298630 bp, 273 predicted proteins | sample IncBWC12MmetaG_FD_160121 | JGI IMG/M metagenome (GOLD analysis project Ga0210394, IMG submission 160121) | Forest soil microbial communities from Barre Woods Harvard Forest LTER site, Petersham, Massachusetts, United States - Inc-BW-C-12-M | ecosystem: Environmental > Terrestrial > Soil >...
GTGATGTAGTTAGTGCTCAAATTATTCTCCAAAGGGCTCGGATAAGTCCTTCAAACCGTAACGCAGCGTAAGTAATCGCAAGCGTGGTTTGAGAAGCCGTCTCGTTTACGCGGCGGAGAAGTCACATACGTATTTCTAGCAATAGCGCCGACATTCCGAATGTGTGAGCGCCAGTCGGGGCACTGTTGATGCCTCCAAAGGAGACGACATGCTCGAGCCGTCCCGAACTCGGAACCCCACCCTCCCCGCGCGCATGCTCGCGCGCGGGCCCGCCTCGCAGCACTCGCCACTCATCACTGGCTAAATCAATCGCTAGCGAAACATAATCGAAAGCCTATGCAGCTCATTGAAAACAATCACCGGCGACCCAAATCAATCGCTAGTTCTTGTCGTGTTTTTCGCGACTACGATCCCAAAGCCGAACGGCTCCGGGAGCCGGCAAAGGCGACAGCGTCCGGGCACGGATCCTTTGCATCGCAGCGGAAAGAGACCGGTTCCCTGCCGGGATTTGAAGCGCGCACATGATCGAAAACCATTTGTCCGGAATGAAGGCGCGCAGCGGCGCGGTGATGTTCCTCTGCTCCGCATGCAGGGTGGCGCCGAACTTCCGATTCGGTGCGGAAGCAGACGGCGAATTTTTCTATTTGCCGATTTGCCCGAAATGCGAAATTGGGCTGGGCGAGCGGAAATCCATGGACGCGCGCGATTTCGAACTGCGCGAATTCGCGCGCAATTGGAGATTGCGGCACTCAGGCGTTCGCATTAGCCCGCGGGATCTTTTTGGCGCGTAGCTTTTACAGCGCTGAGAATTCCGACGCCTAACAAGATGATAGCGCCCACGGCGATCCAGTGCGCGGGCACGTGGATCAAATAGGCGCCGTAGATCAGCCCGGCGATCACGATTGCGAATCCGGCGGCGTACAGGCCGAATGACATGGCGACTCCTCACGCGCTCCCCGCGTTCCGTAGCGTGCGAGTGCGGCGATTTGCAGATTGAAAAATGCTAACGCAAGAACGTGTTAGGCGCTTTGCGCGCGCGCTATTTCGGGCTCGTTGACCAGCTCCTCGAAGAGCGTGCGGTAGTGAATCATGGCTTGGCGCAATTCCTCGGTGTTGGCTTTGCCGGCGGATTGACGCAGCGCGCATTGGTGCGCGGCGCGGTAATTTTCGAGAACCAGAGGATGATCCACGGAAATATCGGCGGCGCGTTGCTCGAAATCGCTGACGGGATAGCCACGCGTGGCCATCACATCGGTGAGAAGCTGGTCGGCGTCGCTGACGGCGCTTCCCGGGCCATCCACGAAGCGGGCCTGGACTTTAGCCCAGGATTCGATGAAGCGTGCGCGATCGCCGGCGCCGAGCGGGTGAATGTGCAGTTTCTCGACTCGTGTGGCGCGCGCGTTCAGGGCGGCCTCCGCTTTCTGTTGACTGCCGCCTTCGCTTACGGCGCGAGTGTACTCGGTGGCGCCAAATTGGGTGCGGAGTTTTGCCGTGTGGCGTTTGCGGACGGATTGCCAAATGCCGATGCCTGCCAGCACGACCACTGCTGCGACGGCGAAGATAATGATGATCTGCGTGGTGCTTAGAGCTGCGAAGTTCATGAAATACCTCCCTTTTTACAAGCGTGCGTGCATGCCCGGATGGACGAGAGCGTCATGGGGCGCTGCCGATCTGTTTTGGCCTGGCGCTTCTAGGGTTTCTCGATGATTTTTTCTACTTGCGCGATTTTCTGCTGGATTTTTCCGGCGATTTTTTCGACGATGCCGTCGGCTTCGAGGTCGGGATTGTTGGTTAGCTTTCCGGCTTGACTCTTGATGGCACCTTTCGCTTCGTGAAATGTGCCTTCGGCCGTGTCCTTGGTGCTGTCTTTCATACTCGTGTGCCTCCTGAGTTATTCAACGAACAATTCCAGTTACGCGACGGCGGTCCAGAGCAGGATGAAAAGCCATCTGCGCGCGCAGTGGCGCATTTACGAGCTGCGTGGAGGAAAGAGGAATTCGCCTTTCGACTTGGTAGCCCGTTGCTAGCGGCAAACCGCCAGAGATGGGCCGCGTTGCTGTGGCGCGCGCGTGAATCCATTTCACGGCCTCGTATAAACATCTCGCGATGACGAGGCCGAGCATCAGCGTGACGAACAGTCCGATGTAGCCGACCACAAAAATCACGAAGGCCGCAATCACTTGCGCTGCGAAACTGAACCGGAGGATGAGTGCCATCGAAGACTCCTTTGGGCGGCTACTTTCTGGAAATCCAGCCACGGCGGGCGCGAGCCCGCCCAAACTGCAAATACGCAATGTGTTGATGCGATCCGTTCGCGATTGCTTTTCTGTGCGCGGGGGAACGGCCTACACGCTGGCGGCGCTGCCTCGCAAAAAATGCAGCACCAGCAGGATCAGGCCAACGACGAGCACAATGTGAATGAGCCCCGTGGTGACATGAAACGCGAAAAACCCGAGTAGCCAGAGAACGATCAAAATCGCGGCGAGCATCCCAAGCATGTTTGTATCTCCTTGCTTCCGGGCGCGAGAACATCTGCGATGCCTTGATAGCGGACTTCGAGGATGATGCTGGCGGTGCGGAAGAACCCTGTACGAGTGCCACAATAGCCGCTGAGAACGCTGCGGTCTGTCTCGTTACGAACACTTTTGCAATATATTTTTTGCTTCGCGTTCGATCGACAGCGCACATTATGCAGATCGGACCACACGATCGTGATCCGGTCTGCGGAATGAAAGCTCGGGTGACTATGTGGTGGTGGGAAGCACGCTAGGGCGCCGGGCGAAGATACCCACGGCCGCGAGCCCGCACAGCAGAAGCGAAAACGCGCCGGGTTCGGCTACGGCAACCGACTCCGGGGTGGTCGTGTGTGAGCCCTTGCCGCCGCCGTCCTTACGATGCTCCCGTCCGATTCTGAGCCGGACGGATTCGGCGTCGGTGGCGGAGAACGCGGGTTCACGCGAGTCAAACTCGGTGAAGGCACTGGAATGAACGCCCGTGTCCGATGACGGGGGAAAAAACGTCCCCACGACGAGCGAAGATTCTGCTCCTAGCGCACCAAAGGCGCCGCCTAACCCGAAGCTACCGATGGACGCTATCGCCGGGGTGGGGTCCGATTGGCGTACATCGTTCTGGGGGCCATCCAGCACTAGAACAGAACCGCGATACGTTCTGGTGGAGATCGCGGTACTCGGGGACTCCGCAGGAAGTGGGAGGTAAACAAATTCGGAACCCCACACTGGAGCTACCGCCGAAAGAGGCTCAGACACGATGTCGGCCGTCGCAGGCATCGTGAATTTCGCGGACGAGCTGCGGATGCCGGTTGCCGAAATATCAGCTTTGGGGGATTCGTTCGCGGCGCCCGTGTAAAAGAGACTGTCGGCCCGAACCGAAAACGAAGCAATCAGGAGTGCTGCGCAGATTAGAAGAGCTGGCCTAGACTTCATTGGTATTCTCCTAGGGTGAATGGAGGAGATCCCATTCATGCGAAATGTTAGGCGGGAGTCAAAACCAATTCTGTTCAATATTATACATATTTACGAATTCGCTATATGTTCGCAATGTATCTCAAAATGGGTAAGCGAGCACGGCGGCGATCGGCGATGAGCGGCAAAGGAAAAGCGAGGAGTCTGCGCTGGGTGGATTCGCAAAAATATTTACGGAGGTGTGCAAAAGAGAACAGTTTCAACTTGGCGCGATGCGTAAAGTCGTGCGCGAATGGCGAGGGTAGGCAGAGAGGACCCTGCAACCAGGGCTGGGGGCGGGGCATTCTCTTCCTTCCTCGCCATCACAAAATTTGGATCTATGACGCGTGGCGGGTTGGCAAGTGCGAGACGAGGAGGTCGGTGGTCACGCTGATTTCGTTTACCGGATATGATTGCGGGGAGCCCATTCGGATGGGTTCGTGAGCACAACTGCAATGCCCGTCTCAAGCCCGCACTGTCCAAGCAAAGCGATTCGACGATCGAAGCGGAGAGGGGTGTCCGAATTATCCATCCTGAGCATGATACCGATGCGACCGTTTCGCTGCGAGGATCACGATCTGCGTTTTTACCCACTTGCTCCTGCCACGGACGTGAGTCAACCTGAAAGCGAGCCGTCGCGCTAGCTCGCGACTACCTGCAGAATTCCAGTTCCCAGCGATTAGCGGCCGTTCCTTACGTACGAATCCCTCAAAATCGGCACTCGACGCGGCCATTGAGACTGGCGAGGCAAGCCTCGCCCAGGTCGTTTTGTTGCCCTCCGTAGAGTTTCTTGGCTTTGCTGCGACGCGGATAGCGGACCGCAATTACAGCTTCTTGTGATGGAAGCGGAACATTTGTTCGAAGACGTGCGAATCCTGTAGGCGCCACTGCGTGGGGTCGCAGGGTTGGCGTAGCCAGCGTGAGGTAGTGATTTTCAGTTGCTGCCAGTCTATGGAGGCGAGTGCCACGACAAATCCTTCCGCGCCGACAACGAATGCTCCGAACCCCACTTTTAACCGGCGAAGCGAGCGTGCCGGCAGCTGCAGCAAGATCGCCGGATGCGGAGCCCAGGCGGCGGTGGCTGCTGTGGCCACGATACGCTTGCTCCATTTCATGGCCCAGCGAACCAGCGTGACGCGAAGGGCGATGAGCCTCATCAGGATGGAGCCGAGACGAGCTGATTTGGTGGTGGCGGCGTTGAATGAGGGAGGTGAGAATTTTTTAGGGTGGGGCAACTGGCATCGAGTCGTGGCCGCAGGGCGACCGAAGGCTGCTTTCGATTCGACCAGGTGCAAGCGGGGATGTTGCGCGGGCGGCGCAGGCTCTCGAGCCTGCTGCACTGTTAGCTGCGCTGCCGACTCCGTCATCGCTACCGATGGGAGCGCACTGCCGACCTCGATAAAAAACGCGGTCCAGTCCGAGAGTAATCTGGTCTGTAAATGTTCTTGCCAGGGCGCAGCCGGGACGGCGGATGGAATACTCGATGGCGCGGCAATTGCGGCGTCGCCGGCATCATCGCCCGGATACTTCTTGCCGTCCAAGACTGGCGCGGCAGGTGTCTGAACCGGGCTGATCACATTGTCTTCGGGAGCGGACCCGTCTGGAGAGGGGATGGCGGCAGGAACCGGTGATTGCCGCAAGACTGGTTCGGCTGGGGCAGTCAGAGAGACCAGCGCGTTCATGAATCTGGATTGCACGGAAATCGCAGCGGAGTTCGGGCCTTCTCTGGGGACCGAATACGACGCGACCGGCTTGATATCGTCAAACTGAAATTCGCGCGCGACTTCAGCGACGAAGTGCTCCGGTACCGGCTGTATCTGTTCGACGCTGGCATTGAGGAGCGCATGCTCACAGAGCAGGTTCATGACGCGGGGTATTCCGCGCGAATAAAAGTGGGCGGCATCCATGGCCTCGTACGAAAAGATGCGCGCGTCGTCGACTCCGGCAATGTGCAGGCGCGCCTGAATATACCGGTGAGCTTCCGGGAGCGAGAGAGTGGCTGTCTTGCACCGGAGCGCGATGCGCTGCTTGACCTGACGCAGCGCCGGTCGCTGGAGACGTTCTTCCAGCTCGGGCTGGCCGGCGAGGACGACCTGAAGCAGCTTTTCGTTGCAAGTCTCCAGATTCAGCAACATGCGAATCTCTTCCAGGACGTGTTTGCGGAGACCTTGCGCTTCGTCCACGATCAGCACGGGCGTCTGGCCCGCGCGATAGCGGTCCAGCAGCCACTGCTGAAGGCGCAGCAGGGCATTGTCTCTCAATTGGGAATCGAACTTGACGGCAAAATCCGCGAGCACAAAATCGAAAAGATGGCTGACTTCCAGATGCGAGTTGAAAATGAACGCGGTGGGAGTGTGCTGTTGATGCAGCCCATTGAGGAGGTGGTTGAGCAGGGTGGTCTTGCCGGTTCCGGCTTCGCCCGTGAGCAGGAGGAGACCTTTGCGATTCTTGATTCCCTGCGTCAAGCCTTCAAACGACTCGCGCGTCTGGCGGGTGAGGAACAGATAACGGGGATCGGGGTTGACGTTAAAGGGGTTTTCGCGCAATCCGAAAAATTGGTTGTACATGTCTGGGTCGCCGGCCCGGTGCCTGTGTGCCTTTCCCTGAATTTAAACGATCGCGCGCGCGTTAAGTCATGCCTCAAATCAATTGATGAATGGCGGCTTTTCGAGCGAGCCGGTTTGTTTGCCCCGGGGCTTAACGGAGGGACGCTCGAAGTCGTCATCTGGTTTGAAGCGTTGCAGGGCGAGGGACGCCAGATACACGACGTGATTGATCAGGCGATATTCCAGGAGCGTGGGACGCCGCGGATCGCATCCATAAATTTCCAGGGTTCCCAGGAAGGTTGTGTCCGGTGCGAGAATCGCGCTGGAGGAGAAAACTTCCAGGCCCACTTGCAGAGCGCTGCGGGTCATCGAACAGTTGTGATTTTCGTCGGCTTCTGGCAGCGAGACGATCGAGACCACGTTGCCAATGCGGACATCGATCATCATGCACAGTTTGTTCAGGATGCCGGGAAGAGGGGCACCGAGAGAGATGAGCTCGATGATCTGGCGCTCGCCGACAAGCTGGCAGCGGCGGTGGTCAGCACATTGCCGATGAGGGTGAAAATCAGGCGGACGCTTGGAGCGTGATTGTTCGGACATGATGGTCACCCCGCCCGCATCGTTATGATCCGCGCGATTCCTCGCGGTTATTGTTGGTCACGAGTTGCTGGTCCAGCTCTTCCCTGCAAATCCTCATGTCCTCTTGCGAGATGGCGTCCAGGATTCCACTGCTAAAATCGAGCCATTTCCTTCTGAGACCTTCCGCGTGGCGATTCCAGTGAACGAGGGCTTGGTCCAAGCGCATGAGTCTTTGTGCTCCTTGATATGGATCGAGTTGGCGGGATCGCAAATGCCTCCCGGGACGGAAGCAATACGCACATTGCATAACCCATGGCCCAAGCCTGACCCCTCGCACAGGCTTGGGAGCATACTAGAGGCAGGCCGGCGGGATCGCTGTTCACTTTTGCACACTCTTGGCTTTTTGGTTGGGTTGCCGTGCGACAGCAGACGGACGCCGCGTGTTTTTCTCGCGCCGTCTGTGTAGTGATGTTTGCGCGGTTGTGCCGCGGAAGGGGGAAACGATGGGGTGGCATGTGTATGTGGCTTACTTCTTTGCGGGAATGTTCTTGGTGAATGCAGTGCCGCACTTTGTTAGCGGCGTGTGCGGGAGGAAGTTTCCTTCGCCATTTGCCTCGCCGCCGGGGAAGGGAGAGTCTTCGGCGATGGTGAACGTGTTGTGGGGGGCGTTTAACTTGGTGATCGGGTATTTGCTGGTTTTCCGTGTAGGCGAGTTTTTCATTCGCGAGACTTGGAGCGTGCTTGCGGTGGGAGCCGGGGGATTGGTGATGGCGGTTATGTTGGCGGCAAATTTTGGCAAGGTTTATGGGGGGAAATAGGAGCGCGGTGATCTTCCGGAAGCAAATACCTTGGCACTTCTTGAGTCGCGTGTTGCGAGTTGAACTGCGGCGTGCTGACGAATTATTTGTGGGCGTAGTCGTCGGCGCCTAAGAAATGCAGCGAGACGTAGGGCTCGTCGCCGACCACCCAGCTATCGTGACCTGGGGGGCCGGGCGGAATGTAGAAGAGTGTGCCGGGGCGGAGTTCGTGGATGGTACCGTCGTCCATGGCGGCGGTGGCACAGCCGGAGAGGACGAGGCCGACGTGTTCGACGTTGCAGCGAGAAGCGCCGACGGTGGGGCCGACGTGCTTGGACCAGCGCCAACCTGGTTGGTAGGTAGCGCGGCCGATCGTCATGCGACCGAGGCGGACCAGTTCGAATTTCCCTTCTTCGAAGGTGCGGATTTCGTCGGGGGATTCGAAGCGCTTTAGAACTACTTCGAGTGTTGGCAGCATTTGTGGTCCTCGCGAGTCGAGATGCATGCGGCACCGCCCGGGATTATTTTAACGCGAACGGGTGAAGTGTGCACTGCGAGGTGGCGCGCGAGGCCGACCCCTCGATGAGCTGGGGCGCAGCAAGCGGCGCCCCCACCGCGGTTCGCGCGTGGGAATGCCGCCGAGAATCGGGCGAGGCAAGGTCGGTCAGAGGCAAGGCGACAGTCAGCCGTAGTAGCCCAAAATGGTTTGTGCGGCGATTCAGGAAATGACGAGTGAAGGAGTGAAGGCGTGGCGGACGCGGGCGCTAACCAGATACGCCAAGGCGCCGATGTATGCGGCGATTACCAGCAACTGCGCGGCGATGATAGGGGCTGGCGGGTGCAGGACGAATAGAAAGAGGGCGGCGAGCGTCAGGGCGACGCCGAGCGAAAAGGAAGCCATGCAGAGCTGGCGGGCGGTTTCGCGCAATTGCAGTACGCCGATGCCTAGCGTGGTGTAAATCGCGGCGAGCAACAGCAGCGACATTCCGCCGGCCAGGGCCATGCCGACGATTGCTCCGGTGATCGGCTCATGGGATTCCCCGCCGGTAAAATTCATGACGCCTACGAAAAAGCATGCGGCTGAACCCAGGACCAGGAGCGCCGCGCCCAGGAACATCAGGATGGCTATGAACGTGACACCGATAGGACGTGGCATGGTTCCTCCTGCGGAACTTCGGCGGCGCGGAACGCGCGTTTGAGAGGCCGGGTGTTTCTGGCTGGGGTCAGAGTAATGGAGTGGGGCGGAGAAATATGTTCGGTTTAGCACAGTGACGGAGACGGCGCGAAACACCTAGAAACGTGCAAGCGTGGCTCGCGCCTAGAAATGGCGCGGTAAATCACGCGCGGGGAGCCTCGGCGAAGGCAAACGCGCGGCACTGGACGTTCGTACAGGTGACCGCGAGGATATCTTCGTAATCCGTACCGTTGACCGCCTGCTGGGGGCAGCATACCGTGAGATGAAGATGCTGCTGAGCCGGAGGTATCTCATGAGCGAACTACTCAAGGTGAATATGCTGCGGAATTTTGTGCGTGTGGAGACATCGGGCGGCGATGCTGTGATGGGCGATGGAAGATCGAGCGCACGCAGATTCGCGCGGGTTGGTGTCGCTGCGGCTTCCGGCTTCCTGCTCGCGGCTTTGTGCGCGGCGGCTTTTGCTCCGGCGGCAAATGGACAGACTGCGGCAGGTGCGGCTGTATCGGGCGCGGGTGCGGCGCCAGCACAGACAGCCGCTTCTGGCAAGCCTTTGGCGAACGCGGCGACGCAGCCAGCGACTGTGACGGCGCCGACGTCAACACAAGCATCCAATCAGGCTCCCGCACCCAAGTCCACGGACGCTGCGGCGCAGAGCGAGCCGCAGATGCAGGATCAATCGGCACCGCCGGCGGAATCGTTGGGTGAAGCAGCGCGACGGGCGCGCGCGCAGAAGGCAAGGACCGCGAATGCCAAGGTGTACAGCGACGACTCGGTGTCAACATTGTCGGGGCACGGAGTCTCGGTAGTGGGCGACGGGAAAGCGGGCGGCGGTTCGTCATACTCGGGAAATTCTTATAGCAGCGGCGGTGGCGCGGCGCAGGGCTCGGCGGGAAGTCAGGAAGCGTATTGGCGCGGCCGCGCGAATGCGATCCGCAGCCAGATGGCGGCGTGCGATCAGAAAATCAGCGAAATTCAGGACGAGATTGCGAAGCATGGCGCGGTGACCGTGGACCCGATGAGCGGCGCGCAAGCCGGAGTGATTTTCGTTGAGGACCGCAACGCGCAAATCCAACAGGTGCAGAAACAGAAGGAAGGCTTCGAGCGCCAGTTGGACGAATTGACAGAAGAAGGGCGGAAGGCCGGCGCGGATTCGGGGTGGTTCCGATAGGGCTTGGTCGATTCATTTGCGGAAGCCAACGGCGCCGCTGATGAACGTAGACGAACACTGATAAAAGCAACTGCGATTGAAACGGTTTTTGTTTCGCTCCCTTCCCACTCGTTTCGGGCCGGCAGCTGGGCTGCTTGGCTGCGAAACGCCAATCCAGATGAACCAGGATGAAGTTAACTGCGAGCGAGAGAGTTCCCTGCCCGCCACAGCCACGCTTCGCTGCGCTCCCTTCACAAATTGGCTCAGGGCATGGAGGATGACGCCTACGGCAGCGCGCCGGTGGCGGGTGATGTGCGGCAGCGTGAACATGAAGTCCAAAGGCACCGCAGATTGACGCACAGAAATGCAACGGCAGGATAGACCCACATCGTCGCTTTGCTGCGCTGGGTTCACCTGTGTGCTGGGCGGGATCAAAGCGCGGACTTGCCGGCAGGCTGTGACGGACCAATTTACTTCTTGTCGAGGGCCTCGGCGGCGGCCAGTTTCCGGTCTACGTGTGACTCTAAACGCGGACCGCCGGAATGCAGGACGCATCGTTCGCCAATTCCGACACCGCAGGTGGGACAGGGGACCGAGGACGCTTGTCGCGCAGTGAGGGAATGCTTATTCATAAATGCAGAATACGAAGGTAGGGGATCGAAAACAGTTCAATTTGGAACACTTCTGCGAATAACGGTCGAGCGACTGGAAGAAACGTGTCGCGTGTGCAAGAACGCTGATTCAGCTGCAGCGTCCATATCCCACCCTCTCGCAGTGACTAGAATTTGAGCTGGAGCTGTGCGTTTGGGCGCGAAACGCGATGGGGTTAGTCGTGCAGGACAACGCTTAGGAGCGAATTGTCTATATGGATCTTTCGGCTGTTGTAGTGGATGAAGCCTAATTTGCGGAATTTGTTCATGAAAAAATTTACGCGCGAGCGTGTGGTGCCGATCATTTCGGCGAGCGTCTCTTGGGAAACTTTGGGCAGCGATTTTTGCGGATCGCCCGGGGCGCCATAGCGCGCGAGGAGCAGCAGAGTGCGGGCGAGGCGTTTTTCGCTGGAGTTGAAAAGCTGGTCAATCAGATCCTCTTCGACGCGGATATTGCGCGCGAGCATGTAGGCGATGAAACGGTCGGAGAATTCGTGTTCTTCGTGGAGCACGCGAATCATTTCGCTTTTTTCGATGACCAGCACGGTGGTGGGGGCGATCGTGGCGGCGGTGGCCATGCAAATGTGCTGGCCTCCCAAGCAACCTTCGCCGAAAAAATCGCCAGGACCCAGGATTGCTACGACGGCTTCTCTGCCGGTTTCATTGACTACCGTGAGCTTCACGCCGCCATCTTGAATGTACATAACATGCTTGGCGGGATCGCCCTGGGCGAAGACGGTTTCTTTTTTGTCGAACGTGCCGACTTTTCTGCCCAAGCCGGTCGAGTCGAGGAACTGCTTTACGTCGAAGCCGAGGCTTCTGCGAGTCGCCCGTTTTAGACGGCGAGGGGCCTTGATAGAAACACTTAGACTGACCGGGGCCACGATAGGCGACAATAGCATGGCGGCTTTCCGTGAGTCTGTTCAAAATTGCACAGATTGTACGGCAGCGCACAAAGATTTCGCCCGACACGAAACGCGGAGAAGTATCGAGGATTCTGCACGTTACAAGCGGGTGGCCACTCTGCCGGACCCATGACTGCTAAGGTCTTGACTAGCGCATCGCAGTAACCGCGCGCTACCGGGGACCCGATTCGCGATTGCTGCCTGCTAGCGCTTGGGGGTGGACGACGATGGGGGCGTGACGCTGGAAGCGGTCGTCGTGGCGGGCGGCGCGACCGATGACGTGTTAGCGGCCGAGCTCGGAGGTGCTACAGGCTTAGGGGCATCAACTCCGGCGGTGCCGGAGCCCAGGCCTAGTTTTTGCAGGCTGGTGGCGTCGATTTTGCCGTTGGAGCTAAGGCCGTTTTCTGACTGAAATTTCTGCATCGCGGCGATGCTGTTGGAATCCCATTTGCCGTTCGGCGTACCTTGATAGTAGCCGCCGCGAGCCAGGGCGGACTGAATTTCGGTGATGCGCTGTGGCGTCGGAGCCTTCTGCGTGGGTTCGCGTTTGGATCCGTGGTGCTTGCTGCTGGATTTCTTTTTCTTGGCGGCGGTTGTGGTTGGCGCGGATGTCGAGGAACCGCCCGGCGTGGTTGAGGCGCTGGATTGCTGCGGGCTGGGCGCCACGGTCGCGATGCTCGTAGCAAGCGCAGACGTGGAGCTCGCGTGGGCCAGCGACGCAAGGAACAGCGCTGTCAGGATGGGAAGCTTGCTCATTTTTCTCCGCTTCAGTTCCCTGCCGCGTGCGGCGGACTTCGGCGACCGAAGCGTCCGACGCGCGTACATACCTTATTATGGCGATTTTCCGCGCGGTCTCAAGCTAGGACATCCGCGGCGGCGCGTATCGAGCAACCGGCACGGACTATAGTTTGATGCCGGCGGCGGCGCAGGGTTTGTGTGGGCTGGGAGCGCGGAATGAATTCGAGATCCGTAGCGGCGGGCGTTCGCGGTGCTGGGCTTCTAATCGAGGTCCCAGAAGTTGATGGGGTCGCAGAATTGGATGCCGATTTGTTTGCGGCCTTCGGAATCGCGCCGGCTGTAGACGACTTGGGCGGTGGCGCGGGAGCCCTTGTCTTTGCGGCAGAGGACGACTGTGCCGCCTTTTTCTACCGGGCGGCGGCAGAGGAGCGCGGCGCCGTGGCGGCTGGTGCTGACGGTCCAGGTCTCTTCGTGCCACGTTTGATGCGGGTCTTCGCGGCGCAGCCACACTGCGATGGAGGACGTGACGCGCGGGCTGCGGCGGATTTGCTGGGTTAGTTGCGAGATGCGCAGGAGAAAGTCGAGGAGGCTGGTTTTGGCTTGCGCTCGGCGCAGGCGCGCGTCTTCGTTCAGTTTGTCGGCTGACTTTTCTACGAGTTTCTCGGCCAGTTTTTCGGCTTGCTGGGCGCAGTTGGTGACGAAAGCTTTGAACTCCTCTGTTGCAGCAGCATCGAACGGAAGATTTCTGAGCCGTGCGTTGCGCAATTCTAGCTCGTGGATGCAGGCGGGTAGAAAGTGATCGAGGCAGAGCGAGCGGCCGTCAAAATCAATCGCCGCGCTTGCGTTGCAGGACGCGCCGGCGCACCAGCTGGGCGCGGGGAGGAGCCGTACAGCGATTGATGATCCGAGCTGGTCTTCCATTGCGATCTTTAGTGGTTCTGGCATCTTCGTGGCGCGAGCTTCCGTCCCCTGCCCCGTTAGTCTTTCGAGCGCTTGCCGATACCTTTGGCTAGTTCGCCGATTGCACCGCTGACGAATTCCAGGTGGCTGCGGCTGTAATGCGTCATCTCGTTGGCGAATTCATTGGAAGTTGCGGCAGCCTTCTGTTCCAGAGACTTTTTGGCGCTTTCGATTGCGCGTTCGGATTCCTGGCGCAGGCGGGTCTGCGTTTCTTTCTCGTGGCGGCCGGAGGCGGCGGTAATATTTTGCATCGTGGAAGTGGCGACGCCGCGGGCCAGGCGCTCGAGTTCTTCCTGGGCGGAATCCAGACGGGCGCGCATCACGATTTCAAATTGTTTTTCGACGCGCTCGCAGGTTTCTTCGATCTTGGCGGCGGTTTTATCCGATGAATCGGCGAGAGTTTTTTCGATCTCTTCTTTTTGCTTCGTCAGGCCGCCGGCAACTTCCTTGGCATCTTTGAAGGCGGGCGCCATGCGGTCTTTCAAGCGCACGACGAGGCGCTCGACCGCTTCCTGGTGAAATGTTTCAAGGGTGCGTTGCAGACGCTCCAGAGAATTGGCGAAAAGCGTTTCCGAGAGCACCTCGACTTCCCGCTGGCGCGTTTCGATGCGCTGCAGCGATTCACCGAAGTCCGCCGCGATCTTCTTTGTCCACTTGGAGTGCAACGTTTGCGCGCTGTCCTGGCTGGCTTGCTGAATTTGTTTCAGGCATTGCGTGGCCCAGTCGCCGGCTTGCTGTGCGGCGACCTGGACGAGAATGGTCTTAGCGTCTTCGCGCAGGCCGGCGCGAATTTCGGTTACGAGCGATGCAGTTTTTTCGCGCACGGCTGTGGCCGCGGCTTCGGAGATCATCAATTCCATCTGCTGCTGGAATTCGCCCATCAGCGGGGCGAGCGCGCGATTTCCGGCTGGCAGAGGTTGCGGGCGCGGAGCTTCGCTGGTGCTGATGATGCTGGCGCGCTCGGGCTTCTTCGCGGCGATGGCGATTTCCGGGCGCAGGACTGCTACGGGCTTGCTCTGCACAGGTTCGGGGCCGCGTTTGCGCTCCAGCTCTTGCGCTTCCGCGAATTGCAGCCAATCTGCAGGAGGCGCGGAGACCGGCCAGATGTTCTGCGGATTCTCGAATTCTACCGCCGTGTAGAGCGGGCCGCCGCTGTCGGGGTCGCGCTGAATCCATTTCACGCGGCCGCGCGTGGAAATTTTCGCGGAACCGTTGGTTTCGGGATGCAGCTCGAGGGTCACGAGCGCGTCAGGGAGCACCTGATACTTGGACGGATATTTACAGCCGTGGCAGCTGATCGTGAGCGTCGAGACCTTTTCGCTGTAAGGTCCGCGGCGCGCATCAACTCCAGAGACCGTGACGAGCACGGCTTCTTCGCGACGTGTGCTACGGCGAGCTGCGCGGTATGAATTTCCGGCAGCTGAAGGGTTCGCCATGGATGCCCCTTGAGGACTGGAGTTCTAGAGTAGAGCAGGCGGTGGACGGAGGGGACGCGAAAGCGGAGGCGGTGTTTCAAACGGTTACTGTACTTTGGTACAAGGGGGTACTAGTGCGGGGATTGGTGAGTTTCGATTGGTGTTCGGCTTTTTTTGCGGTGCGCGCGAAAAAGGCGAGTTGGTCGTATCATGGCGCGATGGAATTGCGGCCCACGAGTGGGCGGAGAAACTGATGACGAATGAGTCGGTGGCGCGGGATGCTGCTGCTCGGCCGAAGGCCTGGCTCGCTTGGAGCAGCGGGAAAGATAGCGCCTGGGCGCTGCACACGGTGCGGCTGGCTGGCGAATTCGAAGTAGTCGCGTTGCTTACTACGGTGAATCGCACCCACGCGCGAGTGGCAATGCATGCGGTGCGGGAGAGTTTGCTGGAAATGCAGGCTGCGGCGGCAGGGTCGCCGCTCGTGAAGGTGCCGATACCCTCACCGTGTTCGAATGAGACTTACGAAGCGGCGATGAGTGAGGCGATGGCGCGCGCGAGAGACGAGGGAGTGCGGCATGTGATTTTCGGCGATCTTTTTCTGGAGGATATTCGGGATTATCGGGAGAAACAGCTTGCTCGGTGCGGGATGACGCCAGTGTTTCCTTTATGGGGGAAGGACACGCGTGCGCTGGCGGAAAATATGATCGCGGGCGGGCTGCGCGCTTATTTGACGTGCGTGGATCCGCGGCAGCTGGATCGCGGATTTGCGGGGCGGCGGTTTGACGCGGAGTTGCTCGCGGAGCTTCCCCGGCACGTGGATCCATGCGGCGAGAATGGCGAGTTTCACACGTTCGCTTGCGCGGGCCCGATGTTCAGCGCGGAACTACCGGTCACGGTGGGCGAAATTGTGGAGCGCGATGGTTTCGTGTTTGCGGATTTGCTGCCGCAGGGCGCCGCAGCGCGCAGGGCGTGAAGCTGAACTTTCTAACGCCGATCGCATCGGCTATCGCAGACGCACTCTCAGGGCATCCATCTGGCCGCTGCAGCACAGGGGCGCTGCGAATTGGCGCAAACATTCCGCAATACCCGACGTCTAACGGCCCATAGTTTCGGAGCGTGTCCATGGAACGTCGGGAGTTTCTTCTCAATAGCGTCGCGGCCTTTGGGACTCGGTTATTGACCGGAAAGGCCGCTAACAGCGAATCGTCGCCTTCCGGCACGGCCAGCCGTACCTACCACGTTTTCGGTGTACCTTTGCGCACCGGTTCGTTGGTGCCTGGGAATGAAAACGACGCGCAAGCGTATCGCGATGTTCAGGTGGTGTCGCGCCTCCAGGCAGCGGGCTGCAATGTTGTTGACGAAGGTGACGTCGCTATTCCGAGCTATCTGCCTCATCATTCTGTGCCGCCGATCAGGAACTGGCCCGGGCCGCGCATCGCTTGGGACTGCATCAGCGATCGCATCGCGCCATGCTTACAGCAGGCGGGACAGGTCCCATTCTTGATTGGCTGCGATTGTAGTGTCGTAGTTGGAACCACGCAGGCATTGCTGCGCACTTCGCCCGAAGAAATCTATGTCCTCTATATTGACGGCGACTTCGACGACGCGCCGCCTGACGCCAAGCATTGCAACAGCGCGGCTGCGTGTGCTGTCTGGCTGTTGACGAACGATTCGCCCTTCTGGGCCGGCCCGCCGCTGCGGCCATCCGGTGTTTCGGTGATCGGTTGGAGTCGTCCTTCGCGCTCGGCAAAGTCAGGCCGAGGCTCGATGTCACTTGCTGAGGTGCGGCGTGCAGGCCCACAGGAAGCGGCCCTTCACGCATTGCAGCTGATTCCAGCGTCAGCTTCCATACTTCTTCATTTCGATAGCGATGTGGTGCAGGCACCAGAGCTGCCCACCGCCTACTTCCCTCACGAAGAAGGCCTTACCTTGTCCGAAGCCGGGGAACTCCTGCGGGTGTTCCTGAGCGATTCGCGTATCAGGATCATCGAGGTTAGTGAGTACGCCGCTTTGCGTGATCTCGATCATAGGTACGTCAGCAAACTCGTCGGCTTATTCTCGGATGCTCTTCATCGTTGAGGTTCGCGCTTGCTGCGCAGCACCGCCTTCCATCTGGTGACATCGACAATCGACGCGGTCGGCTCGCTAGCCGCCACTACGCACCGCGACCGGACTGACAGCTGAGTGAGTTGGGCGTAGCAAACCAGCGTCCCTACCGAGGCTACGCCAGGGGTGGGACTCCCGCATAAACTGCCCTCGCTGCGAAGGATTGTGCGTCCTCTATAGATGTATATACATCCAACTCAGTATGAGCCAATCCCATTTGCCAGAACTGCCTTGCATGTGTGGGAGTTTCCGCCGGACGGCGCGGGCGTTGACTTCCTTTTACCAGGAGGCGCTGTGGCCGCTCGGGTTGCGGGCTACGCAGTTGACCATCCTGCAAGCTTTATCACGGACTGGGGAGGTGTCGCAGGGGCGGTTGGGGGAAATCCTGGCGATGGACAGCACATCATTGACGCGCACCTTGGCGATTATGCGGCGGCGGGGGTGGATAGCGGTGCGGCGGGGCGAGGATCAGCGGGAACGGCTGCTGCGGCTTTCGCGGGGCGGAGCGGCAAAACTGAAACGCGTGACACCTGTTTGGGACGGGGTGCAAGCGCGCTTGCGTGGGAAATTAGGCGAGCGCGGATGGAAAAACCTTTTGCGGTTGACGAACCAAGTCACCGAGTGGACGACAGCTCAAGCAGGATCGCTATGAAAGCGTACGGGAAGTTCACTGCCGGATTGATTGCGGCGTGGTTTGCGTTCGCTTTGATCTCCGGGGCGCTGGGGCTTTTCGAGAATCAGGCCAGCCGCATCGGAGCGGCTGTCGGAATTGCGGCGGGGGTGCCCATCGTGGTGTTCGCGGTGTGGATTGCGACTTCGGAGTCATTTCGGAAGTTTGCGTTGGGTTTGAATGCGCGCACTTTGACGTTAGCGCAATCGGGAAGAATTATTGGCGTCACGTTCGTGATTTTGCAGGCGCGTGGCGTGTTGCCGGCGATCTTTGCTTGGCCGGCGGGATACGGCGACATATTCATCGGGGCAACCGCCGCGTTTGTGGCGTGGAAGTTATACGGGCCGAGTCATCGCGGGAGCTTTAGTTTTTGGCAGGCACTGGGGATTGCAGATTTAGTGACGGCTGTTGGCTTGGGGACTACGGCTGGGTTGATTCAGCCGCATAGTGTTCCGATGGCGGCGATGACGGTGCTGCCGTTGAGCTTGATTCCGACGTTTCTGGTGCCTTTGTATTTGATTCTTCATGTGATTTGCATTGCGCAGGCGCGTGGGTGGAGGAGCGTTTCGAGTGAGCGGCGTTCTGGAAACGTGGTGGCGTCTGTGAATCGGGAGGTTGGCGTTCCCGGACGGTGAGACGACGGCTGAGGTTCGCCGCCGAGGCGCAGCGGGCACAGTGAAAGACGGGGTGATCCTTCGGCCGGCATGAGGCGCAGGCGCCGACCTCAGGATGACGATGCTCGTTGCATCGCCAGCGGCTCCCCGACTGCATCGGGGTAGACGCGGGACGCATAGAAACGCAGTAGCGCAACAACAACGACGGCTGGGCGGTCCAGCGCGCTCCACGTTTCGCCCAACGAAACGCGACGACGCTTGCAAAGAACTATCAATGAGTTTAGTATCGCCGCATTAAACACCCTGCCCCTACGGAGGCCGCCATGCCCTTCCCTGTTTCCCACAAGAAAACTCTTCTCGCGCTGTTGACGGTGGGCCTGTTCTTCAGCGGATGCCAGAAGCATCATGAAGCAATCACCACCTATCACTACGACAATCTGCGGACCGGATGGAACCAAGCGGAGCATGAATTAACATTCGAGAAAGTCCAGAGCGCGCATTTCGGCCTGATTCAGAACGTCGCGCTGGACGACCAGGTGGATACGCAGCCGCTGGTGATGCCGCATGTGGATATTCCCACGGGACCGAGCCCCGGCGTACACGATGTGGTGTACGTGGCGACCGAGGGCGATAGCGTCTATGCGATCGATGCGTCGAGCGGAGAAATTCTCCTGCACGCTAAATTTGGAAATCCGGTTCCCACGCCCTTGGGATGCAACAACAACGGACCAAACGTCGGCATCAACGGTACGCCGGTGATCGATCGTGAGGCACGCACGATGTATGTAATCGTATATTCGCTGCAGGGCGGGAGTCCCGAATACCGAATTCACGCGCTGGATTTGAGCAGCCTGACGGACAAAGTGCCTCCGGTCGTGGTAAGCGCGTCCCACAAACTCAGCAACAACTCCAATTTCCAGTTTAACGCTCGTTTCCAGAGGCAACGTCCGGCCCTGCTTCTTTCGAAGGGCAATGTCTACGCCGGGTTTGGGAGTTTTTGCGATTTTTCCGCGAACGCTTCCCGCGGATGGCTGCTCGGCTGGACCGCCGGGACTCTCACACCCCTGGCCGCGAATCAGTTAAACGATACGCAGGCCACCTCGCCGGACAGTTTCTTCCTATCTTCGGTCTGGATGTCCGGCTACGGACCGGCGGCGGATCCCGATGGCAACATCTATTTCGTCACCGGGAACTCCGATTACAGCGGAACGACCTACGACGGATCGTCCAACATACAGGAGAGCGTCGTGAAACTGGCGCCCGATCTGAGCAAGGTGCTGGATATTTTCACGCCGTCGAATCAGGGAAACCTGGACCAGGGCGACACCGACTTTGGCTCGGGCGGGGCCATGCTGGTCCCACCGCAGGAGGGCGGCACTCCGCACCTGGTTGCAGCGGCTGGAAAAGACGGGCGCATGTTCGTCCTGGACCGCAACAGTCTGGGCGGATATACACCCGGGGGGCCGGACAAGGTTGTGACGCAAGCGAATATCGGTGGCTGCTGGTGTGGCGAGTCTTACTTTCATCACAAGATAGTCAGCAGTGGCGGGTCCAACGCGATCCTCTGGAAAATAAAGACTTCGCCGGGCGTTAGTCTGCAGAATGAAGCGACCTCAGCCGGCATCGGCGGCGCCCAAGACCCCGGATTCTTGACGAGCGTCTCTTCCGAAGACGAGCATCACCCGATTATTTGGGCGGTTTCGCGGCCGGACAACTCCAGTCCGGCAGACATTTCGCTTTTCGCGTTCAAGGGAGAACCATCGAGCGGCGGCACGCTCGATACGTTGTTCCAAGGGCCAGCGGGTAATTGGCCGAACACCGGAGGAAATTCCAACCTCGTGCCGGTGGTCGTCAACGGCAAAGTGTACGTTGCGAGCTACAAACAGCTCAGGATTTTCGGATTGCACTGAAAGAAGGAGGTCCGTATGAAAAAGATCCGGATTTACGCTTTGCTGATAGCAATGACAACAGCCGGGAGCAGTCTTGCGCTGGCCCAGGCAACAAAAGTAGGAGAAGCCACGGCGGAAACGTCCAAGCGTGAAATCTACGGTAAGGTCCAGAGCGTCAAGGGGACAACGTTCACGCTGCAGACGCGATCGGGAGCTCTGGTGCAAGTGGACGCGAAACCGGCCGGCGAAGCCCAGCGCGCCGTCAATTTGCTCGTGGGGCACGCCATTGTGGCGACAGGTACGGTGGATAAGAAAGGCGTGCTGCACGCGGAAATTGTTCAGAAAGCGAAAGATTCGCCGGCAGTTTGGCCGCCCGATCGCTAGGGCGAGAAATTTGGCGCAAAGAGCGCGCGGATACTCGAGCCAGGTGGGTGCTACAAATCCAACTGCGAAACGGCGGCGCGGCTGACGTCTTGGCGCACAGCCCGAAGGCGTGCCACGAAGTCCGGTCCGCGCACGACGGAACACTACTGCGCCAAGATTGTTGGGACTGCGCCTGCCAGGAACAGCGTTAGGACCCGGTCGCTGTCGCTGTGGCGGGCTACTTTGAATAGGACGTCCTGGCCGGGATGGAGCTTGGCCATCTGGGCTTTGTAGTCGCTTAGGCCGTTAATGGGTACGTGATTGATCTCGGTGATTACGTCGCCGCGCGCGAAGTCGACGTCCTCGGCGAAGCTCGCTGGTTCCACTTCGGTTACTACCACGCCCGTGATTTTCGACATTCCGAGTTTGCGCGAAAGATCGGGCGTTAGTTCTTCGACGTGCAGGCCGAACTGGCCGGGCGTGTCGGATTGGTCCGGCTGATCCTCGGAGGCTTGCGCGACCTGCGGGAAAATCTTCGAGCGGTCGGCAACGGTTAGCGAGACTTCTTTCGTTTCCTTGTTGCGCACGTAGCGCACCTGCACCGACTGGCCAATCACGGTCTCCGCGATGGGATTTACCAGGTCGGCTCCGGTGTGCACGGGCTGGCCGTTGATGTTGGTGATCACGTCGCCGGGTTGCAGACCGGCTTTATCGGCGGGGCTGCCTGGCTCGACGGCTTCGACAACGATGCCGTAGGGCACGCCGAGTTCCTTCATGAGCACGCGATTATTGCTGCGATCTTCCTGGAACGTGATTCCGATGGAACCGCGGGTGACTTTGCCGTTGGTGATGAGCTGGTTGTAAACATTGATTACCGTGGTGGAAGGCAGCGCGAAACCCACTCCCTCGAAGCCGCGGCTGCCAGTGTAGATGGCCGTGTTGATGCCGATCACTTCGCCGGCCATGTTGACGAGCGGGCCGCCGGAATTTCCGGGGTTGATAGCGGCGTCGGTCTGAATGAAACGCTGAAACTGGTGGCCGACGTTCGAGCGATCTTTCGCGCTGATGATTCCCGCGGTGACGGTGGAATTCAGGCCGAAGGGGCTGCCGATGGCCAGGACCCAATCGCCAACCTGCACGCCGTCGGAATTGCCGAGCTTCGCGACCGGTAGGTCGTGGTCCGCGTCGATCTTGACGACGGCGAGGTCGGTGTCTTTGTCGAAGCCGATGACACGGGCGTTGTATTTGGTGGAATCGCCATCGAGCGCCACTTGAATTTTGGTGGCTTGGTCAATCACGTGATCGTTGGTGAGAATGAATCCTTTTTTATCCACGATTACGCCGGAGCCCAGGCTGCGTTCGGCGTCGGGACTGTTGTCGGGCGCGTCGAAGAAACGGTCGAAGAAATCCTGGAAGGGATCACCGAATTTTTTGGGTGTCTTGCTCCCGCCCTTGGGCTTTTCCATTACTTGCGTGGTGGATATATTTACTACGGCGGGGCCCAGTTTCTTGGAGATGGTGGAGAAAGCGTTCGACAGCGTGATGGGATCGGGCACGGCGAGCAGCGTGGCGCCGGTGGCGGTCTGATCGTGAGTAGCCTGCACGCGGCCGGAGATTACTGTGCCGATGAGGATGCCGATGCCAAGGGTGCAGACGACAAGCAGGGTGGCGAAAATCTTGCGGCGGCGCATCCAGCTGAATAATTCTTGAAACTCAATCCCCATTCCGGTGCTCCTTTGCGCTGCGAATCTTTGACTGCCCGTATGGCGGAGAACAGAACCTCGTGGAGTGCGCCGAAAACAGAGTATACCACGTGATTCAACCCGGCAATGCGCGACGAGTTTTGGGATGTCGTTCGATGCAAGAGCGGAAGCAACGGCGAATGATTGCCGCAGAAGCGCGGAGGACGCAGAGAAAGTCAAAGACGCACGGCTGGACCTACAGCGACGGCTGCCCGGTCCCGCGTTGCGGGACCGGGCGCTACAAATTCAAAGGCAAAGACAACAGAGCCGGCGGGACGCCGGCGCTAGCAACGGCAACGTCAACGCCGCCCAGCTTCCGCCGGCCGCTACTAGACTCAAATCAAGAACTGGGCGCCGGTTAGTGAAATTTGAAGCTGTGCAGGGACACTGCGAGAGACATCCGTGTGTTGCTACGGGAGCGTCAGAGCGCGCGCGGGCTCGGGTTCATTGATTGGTTCTTAGTGCTGCGTTTCCGGTTCGGTGCCGTCTTCGGGTGTGTCCAGGAATTCCGGGACACGGAGACCGCCGGGGGTGCCGACGCCCTCGTCCCAGGCGATGCCGTCGTCGGAGACGCCGCCGGGAACTCCATCCACTTTTTTCTCGAGGCGACGTTCCGCCTTGGCGCGCGCTTTATCCTGGCGCTTCATTTCCTTTTGCCGCTTCTTGAATGTTGTCGTCATTACGATCTCCTGAAGAGGTGGAAGTTATGGACGATTTCACATCCGGCGAAATGCGCAGATGCGGTTGTTACCAGCGAGGCTCGCGCGGCTGACGCGCGACTTCGCGATAATCCTCGTTCGAGAATCTTTCCTTGCGGCCGCCACCACTGTTGCCGCCGCGGGGACCAGCGCTGTTTCCGCCGCGATCGCCGCCACTGCCGCCTCGGTCACCGCCGCCGCTGCCACTACCACCACGTGGACCGCGCGGTCCGCTGCCGCCGGATTCCGATTTCGGACGTGCTTCATTCACTTTCAGATTGCGGCCGCCTACGTCTTTGCCGTCGAGCGCCGCGATGGCTTTCGCTGCTTCGGCGTCGTTGGGCATTTCGACGAAACCGAAACCACGCGCGCGGCCGGTCTCGCGATCGGTGGCGACGTGCACGCGGGCGAGCTGGCCGAAGGGCTCGAAGAGCGCGCGCAGATCCTCCGCGGTGGTCTGAAAGCTCATGTTGCCGACAAAGAGATTCTTCATGGTGATTCTCCTGAGCACAGCACAACCGTCGCTTCGGCTATACGTCCCGCACAAACCCAAAGCTGATGCTTTCCTGCCACGAAAGGAATAAGGACTGCGCAGTGCCGGGACGCCAAACACGCTCAAAGAGGCGCGCAAGGACTGCAAAACTCAAAGAGCGGAAAACTTATTGTAGCATGGATTGTAAAAAGTTGTCGCGGCGAACGGCAGCGGGTCAGTTTCCGATTACGACGAATCGGGCACAGGACTCCTGGGCCCAGCTGAATACTAAAATGCGCAAATGTATACTGCGAATGTGACCGTTGCCGATCGCGACATTCCCGCCGTATGGCTGTGTTTCGTCCAATCGAGTTTCGGAGTCGCAGCGCTTTGGCTTTCGCGGCAAAAGCCACCATGACGAGGGATGGCGAGGCTTGGCCGAATCGGCCGTCCACACCGCCTTCTGCTTCCTAACGCACATCGCCAAAGGATCGTTCCGCAGCGCCCCGCGCCTGAAGAGTCTGAGCATCAGCCCCACTCGGCGTGTCTATTTCCCCGTGCCGGGTCTCGCCGTCGTGCCCAAATGCCCTTGCGCGTGCCGCAATAATCGACTCGCTCGCAGCGATGCCTTCTTCACTGCTGCTACCTGCACAGCAGCGGCTTCGGCGCATCACCCACAAACACGTCGCAGTTCACCGGCACCGGAGGCACCACCTGCAAAATCGCCGTGTGCGTCAATGCTCCCGACGTTCCCGTCACCGTCAGCGCCGACTTCACGACTGGGCACGGGTTCGACATAATCACCACCTTGCCGGTCTCCCCCGGCGTGATTGCCGTCGACGTCAGATGCGCGAAGCTCGTGTTCGTTGTCGAAAGCGACAGCTGCACAACCCCGCTGAATCCATACGCCGGCACGATGCTCACCGTTGACGAATTCCGGCAGGAAGGGCCGGTCTTCAGCAACTCCACCGGATCTGGCGTCATCGTTATCGTGAAGTTCGGTGGCGGCGGATTCGTCCCCACCGTCAGCTCCAGTTCCTGAAGCCCCGAAGTCTCGTCCGTCTCCGCCGCGTTGGCCGCCTCGACGCCGAACACCACCGCGCCCCCCGTCGTTGGCGTCCCGCTCAGCACTCCCGTCGTCGGGTTCAGTGTGATCCACGCCGGCAGCCCGTATCCGGTCCACTGATAGGAAAGCTCGCCCGTTGCCTGGAGCGACGCGCTGTACGGAATTCCCACATACGCCTCCGGCAGCGTCGTCGTCACCACGAACGGCCCCGGCGGCCCCGGCTGAGTCGCTCCGTACGCGACCGTGAATCCGTCCAGGTCCGCATCCGGCCCCGAGGGACTCGCCAGCGTTGTGTTGCCCTCCGTCATGAAAACTTCGTCTGCCGGAAAAAACACGGGATTCAGCCCGTTCGTGTAGTCCTCCCCGTCGAACGTCACTGTCCCGAAATTCGGCAGCGTCGCGTACCCGCAAAACCAATTATCAATCGGGCAGGTCGTCGTACGCTCCATGATCCACTCCGCCGAATTCAGTCGCGACCTGTATGTGAAGCTCTTCGTCCAATACCAGTTCTTCGTTACGTTGTTCATGTAGATCCAGAACGTCGCCGGTTGGTTCGGCACCGGCGGCTTGTCTCCTCCCGCCAGCACGAACGCGATAATCTCGTCTCCCGGCGACACCGGTTTGGGAATCGTCACTTGATCAGCGGGCAGCATCTCGTACCACGCGTAGTACGAAGTCCCCTCGCCAATCCCCAAAAACCCGCCCGAGTCGTCCTGCTCCGTTCCGGTCTGGATGAGCGGCGTATTGGCTCCCTGTCCGTCAATCCCCACCCACGTACAAGAACTGCCGTCGCTCACCACCGTCGGCACCGTCCATTCCCCCATTACCGAAGAAAAACGGTCCGCCGTTTTCCACGTAGCCCGACCAATTCCCCGACGTGCCTGCATATTTCGCCGCGCTTCGTGCCCCGAAAACGTGAATCGTCACCGTCCCTTCATTCGTCGCGGTCAGGATTCCGACCACGTCTCTCGGCATGTGATGGATCCCGGTTCGCGGCACCAGGATCCCCGGCGGGCTCAGCTCGAAATCCGTCGCCCCCATTTCCGGCGGCAGGTTCAATTCGATCAGCGTCCCCGTCGGCGCTTCGACGCTCGTCCCGCTGTGCTCCTTCTCGAGCGCCATCATGTAGGAGTCGTTTACCCGCTCGATTTTCGGCCGGCCCGCGCTCGCTTCCCGGGTCGCCGCCTTCTCGTTCGGATTCACGGTCACCGTGAACGTCGCAACTTCGCTTTTTGCAGTGGCCGACGTGCAATTCCTCGCTGCCGTCGCGCAAGTGTTTGTGCTCGTTTGCGCCTTCGCGCCGTCCACACACAAGCACACCAATCCCAGAATCAACGCCTTTTGGAGGGTCTTCATGGGCTGTCTCCTTACGGAAGTCTTCGGTCGGAGCCCGCGAGGCTGTCACTACCTGGAAAGGGCCTCCGGAGTTGAGTGTTTCGTTGTCTTACTAAGTAGCTAATACGCCTGTGCTGCGGATTATGCCCCAAACCCATCCTCAACACAACGCGAAGATCTCGGTTAAGTGGTGGCCGTGCGGTAGATCCCGATAAAGATAACAGGAGTTAGTAATCTTCCTCACGCTTACCCGTCCGATTTCACGTTACGACCGTCGGAAAGAAAGCGATTCTTCGATCTGTAGCTGTGGCCGAGTCGCTCGGCGATGAAGCACTGATTCGGGATTGTTTCGCAGCGCTTACCGGCTTGCTGGAATTGGCGCGGCCGAGGAATGTGGCAAGGATCTTCAGCACTGTGGTCTAATCTTGCCTCCAAGGCCATACATCGAATCTCAGGAGATTTGACGATTTCCAGACTGAATGCTCGACGCCTCGCTGTCTCCGTTGCCCTGGTCGTGAGTTTTGTCCAAGCCGCCCCCGCCGATGACATCCTGATCGCGAATGCAAAATCACAGCCGGAAAGCTTGACCGTAGCACCGGGCGGCGTGCTGATTGTCGGAAGCGCAAGTTCGCCGTTCGTGTATAAGGTGCGTCCGGGTTCTACTACGGCAGAGAAGTTTATCGACGCCAGCACGGAAGGTCCCGGGACGTTTTTCTTCGGCATGTTGGCGGACGCCTCCAGCAATACATTGTGGAGATGCCAACTAACGCCGGTACCAAATACTACTCCGCCCCAACGGCATACCGCGCTGCGAAGCTTTGATCTCACGACTGGCGCGCCGAAGATCCGCTGGAACCTGCCAGGAGACAGTAATGTCTGCAACGATTTCACGATTGGGCCGGATAAGGCGCTCTATATTACGGACACGATCCCTGGCAGAATCTTCAGGCTGTCGGCAGGCGCCTCGACAGCGGAGCTTTATCTCGAGCATCCGACGCTCCGGGGCGTCGATGGGATTACATTCCTCGATGGCGTGCTCTATGTGAACAACGTGATCTTCAACCGGCTTTATCGCATTCCAGTCGATGCCACGGGTAAACCGGGAATACCGGTCGATATCTGGATCGACCAGCCGATAAAAGGGCCAGACGGCATGCGCGCAGCGAACGGTAAGCTCATCCTCGCAGAGAATGGCAGCGGCAAAATCTCTGCTCTCACCGTAGATGGCGACAAGGCAAGTGTTACCGTACTTAAGGATGGACTCGACACACCAACCGGAGTCGAACCTGCAGGCAATACAATCTGGATTGCGGAGCGCGGCGCAGGTAAGGCTGTGTCGATCCCGATGCCTAAATAGTTCTGACACTTCGCGAAGGTTGGGTTTCGATCAGTTCGTACACATGACGAACGGCGGTGTCAGTCGATTACTTCCGGCTTGGCCCCGACTCACCCTGGACTGTGAGAATGCTTTTTCGGGGTCGAGCGTCACCCGTACTTGAGGTCGGTGCTCTGTCCGACCTCGATAATGTATCCGTCAGGATCGCGGATGTAGCAGCGAATCTCGCCGTACTTGGCAATCGGTTCCGTGAGGAACTCGGCTCCTCGACTTTTCCACAATTCGTAGCACGCTCGAATATCCGCAACGCGGAAATTCATAAAGCTGTTGATGTGATTCGGGTCGGGGACGCTGAGCGTCACCGTCGGCTTATCCGGGGTCGGCCCGCCCCCAACGTTGAGAATCATCCAGATATTCGCAAGCTGAAGGTACGGAGGAGCGTTGCCGTCGCCCATGGTCAGAATGCGAGCGCCGAAGACCTTTTCGTAGTAGCGAGCCGATCGCTCGACGTCGGCGACGGTGAGAAAATGCGCGATGCTGATCCCCTCTCGCGGAGGCATCTCAAAGCTCTTTTGTTCGATTTGTACGCCGCTCATTCACATCTCCAGTTCCGACAAACGACGCTCAGCCGCTGATTCCGGTTCTTTCGTAATCGTGCCTGCCGCCGATTATGCCCGATGAGGAAAGACAAAACAATTGCACCACGCCGTTACCAGAGAAGTGGCGTACTAGACCGGTAACGCGTTATCGGAAACTGACGCACTGCCCGGCGAAGGCGCGATGGGCGGAGCGCGCGATGGTTCAGTCCTCGCGCATTAGAATTGCTGGGTCGATTGCCAGGGCGCGGCGGGCTGGGATCCATGTCGCTACGAGGCCCAGCAGCAGCATTGCTACGACGACACCGGCCAGGACGACCGGATCTCGGGGAGTGGCCTGATACACGATGGCAGACAGCACGCGGCTTGCCAGGATTCCCAAGAGCAACCCCGCCGCGGAACCGATGCCGAGCAATTTGAGCGCGCGGCCCAGCGCCGCCTGCAACACCTCCTTGCGTTGCGCGCCGAGCGCCATGCGAATTCCCAGTTCGCGCAAGCGCTTGCTGACCGAGTACGCAGCCATTCCGAAGATGCCGGTAATGGAGAGCATCGCGCCGATCACGCCCATCACACCAAGTGTTATTGCGGCCATGCGGGAGCCGAACAACGCGGTTTCCAATTCCTTATTCCACGGGCCCATGTAAACGGGCAGGCCTGCGTCGAGGCTTCGCATCGTGCCGCGGATGGCCGCGGCCAGTTGCGCTGGATCGCGGTCGGAGCGTACGGCGAGATAAGTCTGCGTCGAGGGTGATTGCAGGAAGGGGAGAAACATTGCGGGACTGGGATCTTCGGTGAGGCTCGCGTATTTTCCGTTTTCCACGATGCCCACCACTGCGAGGCGCGTGCCATCAGGCATTTTGAAGTATGCGCCCAAGGCGTTTGCCGCGGAACCAAAGACCCTGCGCGCAAACTCCTGATTGATCACGGCGACGCGCGGCGCATTTTCATCGTCCTGCCAGGTGAATGTTCGTCCGGAAAGAAAGACGGTGTGCGCGGCTTGGAAGTAGTCGGGAGAGACGCCGAACAGGTAGGATTCGGCGGCGGCATTCGATCGCCTCAGGTCTGCCGTTGCGTCGGTAAAAACCAGCGAGTCGACGTTGCCTCCGCTGACCAACGGTGCCCAATCGATGAATCCCACCGACTCGACGCCGGGAATCGCCGCCACGGCGTCTATCATCCGTTTTTGCATTTGCAGGGCGCGCTCGCCGCTGTATCCGCCCATGCTGAGATCGGTATCGGCGAGAATGACATTGCGCGGCTCAAAACCCAAATCGCTGTGCAGTGCGCGCAACAATCCACGAACGGCGACGATGGACGAAGTGACCAGCAACGCGCAGATGGCAATCTGCACGACGATCGCAAGGTCCCGGATCGTAATACGGCCGCCAACGATGCCACGTGATGAGGCCTTGATGATCTCGTAAGGATTCGTGCGCAGGACTTGCCTCACCGGGAAGGCACCGAACAGGAATCCGCTGGCCAGAGTCAGGAGCAAAGCTACTACATACACATTGGCGTCCGGATGCACGGGAAGTTGGGCCGGCCATCTGGAAAATGGCCGCCACGCGCTTAGCCCGCCCATCAGCACGAAGCCGCCCCAGAGTCCGAGAGCCCCGCCCATCAGTGAAAGCAGCAGCGCTTCGGTAAAAAGTTGCCGCAGGATGCGCGCTCGGCTCGCTCCGAGTGCAAGCCGCAGAGCGACTTCGCGCGACCGGTCAGCGGCTCGCGCGCCGAAAAGGCTGCCTAGGTTGGCACATGCGGCCAGTAGAATCAGCGCTGAGAGAAGCATCAATCCGGTCATGAACGCGCGCGCCGGCTTGCCGAGATAGTCGCCGTACAGACTGGGACGAGCGAGGGTGAAGGTTCTCTGGTCGTCGTCCTTTGGATAGGTTTTTTCCAGATAGGAACCAATCGAGTTCAGGTCCGCGATGGCTTGGGCTTTCGTGACTCCCGGCTTCAGATGCCCCAACGTCATAAAGATAAAACGCTTTCCGCGCGAGCTCAAGTCGTTCACTCCTTCTACCTGCTCCTGATCCACGAGCGGAACGAAGAAACCGGGATTGAAGAATACCAAGGTGCCATTGAATCCGGGCGGCGCGACGCCGAGGATGGTATAGGGATACTTGTTCACTTGAACGACGCGGCCGACGACGCCGCGATCGTCCTGAAAATGCGTATGCCAATACGAGTAGCTGAGCACGATATAGGGAGCGCTGTTTGGGCCGTGCTCATCGGAAGCGTGGAAGAAACGGCCGAGGAACGGCTGCAGGCGCAAGACATCGAAATAGTTTCCGCTCGCCAGAAAGATCCAGACTCGGGATGGATCTTCGCCGGCGTCGAGGCCGACTTGCGCGGCGTCGTACGCAGCTATATCGTCAAAGCTGCGGTTGCGTTCGCGGAGATCGAGATAGTCCGGATAGGATTGATACGAGGAAGCCTCGTTGCCGTGCTGGATTCCGTAGAGGCTCTCCGCTTGCGGCACGTGCAGCGGGTGCAGGATGAGCGCATTCAGTACGCCGAAAACCACGGCGTTCGCGCCGATGGCCATTGCTAGAGTGATGACGGCGACAGCGGTGAAGCCGGGGGACTTGCGCAGCATCCGAAGAGCGAAGCGCAGATCGCGCGCCAAATTGTCGAAGAAGAGCAGGCCGCGCTCGGAACGGTAGTCTTCTTTTATCGCTTCCCTGCCGCCAAATTTCAGAATGGCCTGGCGGCGCGCTTCGATGGGAGGTAAGCCGGCGCGGAGATTTTCGTCGGTTTGCATGGCGATGTGATTTTCAATCTCTTCGCTTATTCGCTCGTCGCGCGCGCGCTGGGTCGCCGAATTGGTTAGTCGCGCGAAAAACCGCCTCATGAATTTCATGACAAGTCCTCCGCTTTGGCCGCGAAGAAGCGCCCGATGATCGCCGCCGTCTGTTCCCAATCCTGGGTTTCCAGTTGTAGCTGCTTGCGTCCTTCTTTTGTCAGCCGATAGAAGCGCGCCCTGCGATTATTTTCTGATGCGCCCCATTCGGATGCGATCACACCTTCCTGCTCGAGCTTCAACAACACGGGATACAGAGTGCCTTGATTCACGGCCAGCAGATCTCCGCTGATCTGCTCAATGCGCCGAGCGATGCCGTAGCCGTGCAGCGACCCCAGGACATCGAGAGTCTTTAAGACCATCAACGCGAGCGTACCTTGCGGAACATCCGTTTTCTGTTTCATGGCACCGCCATTTTGGTTTCCAACAGGAAGATGGCACACGTCCTCTGGGAAAGCAACAGGTAAATGGTCGCTAGCGTTTAGCGGGGGTGGGGGTGGCGTCGGCTTCGGGGGTGGCGGGGCGGTCTCGCCAGAATTTTGGCGCGGGCATTATGAATTCGATGGCTACCTGCGTCTTGCCCATGAAGCTGGAGCCCAGGCAAGCAACTCGGCAAAGCAACTCTTCCTTGGTGTTGACGTTCTCGATGTGAATGATTTGCTGGACGTTAACCTTGGTAGCCATCAGGATCAGCGCACCATGTGAATTAACAATGATCGTGTGGGTCTTTTCCGCGACGGAGTTCTTCTTGGAGTCCTGCAGGCGTATCAAAACGGGAATGCGCACGTGTACGCGCTTGCTCCGGCGGCGATTCTGCGGCGGCAGGTCGTCTGGATGGATGGACACTCGATAACGGTAGCAAGTATACGGTGGCTTCTCAACGCTTAGCGGCGAGGTGTGCCGTGAGAGATATTGCGGAAACCGGAGATGTCCAAGTAGCTGTGTAGAAGGCAGTTGGTCGGTAATCGGCAGTCGGGTGGCGCGATTTTTTCGGGAGGATCTTGGCGAGGCGGCGGATAATCGCGACGCTGCTGCTAACGCAAGACTGCAGGAGGTGCCTGTGCGACGGGTTCGTTATCGTGTGGCGATGCGTTTGGATGGGTACATCGCCGGCCGTAAGGGAGAATTCGACTGGATCGTTTCGGATCCGGACATCGACTTCGCTGCCCTGTTCGCACAGTTCGATACGCTGTTGGTCGGACGCGGGACGTTTGAGTTCATGGTGAAACACGGGCAGGCGACGGCGGCCGGCATGAAAATAATCGTATTCTCGCGGACACTCCAGCAAGGCGACGATCCGGACGTGACGATTGTGGCCGATCAGGGAAGTGAAACGGTAGCCGCGCTGCGAGCGAAGCCTGGCAAGGATATATGGCTGTTCGGAGGCGGCTTGCTGCTTTGCAGCTTTCGGGACGCGGGATTGGTGGATACGGTAGAGGCCGCGGTGATCCCGGTACTGCTGGGCGGAGGAGTCCCGCCGCTTCCCGCGCCGGCGAAACAAACCAAGCTGAAACTCACCGGGCAGAAGCGGTACGGGAGCGGAATCGTGTTGTTGGAATATTCTACAAAATAGGCCGCGGTGGGAAATTTGCGTTTGCGAGCAATCTCGGCCTCGACAGGTTCTCGCGCACAAGGTATTATCCCGGCATGAGAATTTCGGCACGCAACCGCCTGGTAGGCAGGATCGAGGAATTGCAGATCGGCGACCTCATGGCCCACGTGGTGGTTTCAGTGGGCGAACACCAGGTCGAAAGCATGATATCGCGCCGCAGCGTGGAAGAAATGAATTTGCAAGTCGGCGATACGGTTGCGGTGGTGGTTCAGTCCACGGATGTGATGTTACAAAAAGCCTAGGGTTGCCCCGACCCGTTCCGGCACCGTGGAGTACCATTAATTGATCGTTGCTTCGTTTCGCGCGGTTGCGGGCGCAGGTTCGCAGCGGCGGCGGTAGCAGACAGCATGGGCCATCTTTAGTGAATATCTCCACTCGCCAATCCGGGAACGCTACGGTCGTGGATATCAACGGCGACGTGACGCTTTATAATTCCCCTGAAATCCGCAAGACGCTGCTGGACGCGTTGAATAAGAAGGGCACGCATCGCGTGGTGATGAATATGTCCGGTGTGAATTATATTGATAGCGCGGGCGTGGCTTCCCTGGTGGAAGGCTTGAAACTGGCGCGGACTTTGAAGAGCGGGTTCGCGCTGTACGGATTGAACAAGCATCCGCGGGAAGTGTTGGAGCTGACGCGGCTAATTAAAGTTTTTGAGATTTATGATAACGAGACCGAAGCTGTGAATGGAATTGCTGCGCCGCCGCCTGCTCCAGAAACGAAATAAACTCCCGCTCGTGCATCCGCACTGAAGCACCTTATTCGCCCGGATAATCGGAACGATGGCGGTCCCGCTTGGCGGGACGGACAGTACAAAACCTGGGCAACATCAAGAGCGAGGAGCCGGCGTGGCGTCTGCGCCAAGTCGCGGAGGAGGCTTCGCACGCAGTTGTGCTGCGGCTTCGTTGCTTCGCGCGTCGCAAGTGGACTAGAATGCGCGGCATGTCGTCTGAGTCGTTCCGCGTGGTTTCGGAGCCGAGCAGCCGCACGGGGCTGCAAGTTTTGCAGCTGAAGGGGCCGTTCACGTTCACGGCGTCGGCGATTTTTGTCGACGCCGTGGCAGCGGCCGATGCGCCGCGGCTGATTCTGGATCTGACCGAGGTGCCCATGGTGGATTCGATGGCGGTGGGCGCGCTGGTTCGCGCGTTTGTTTCCTGCCACAAATCGGGGAGGAAGCTGGCGCTGGTGGGGTTGAATCATCGCGTGCATAACGTGTTGCACTTAACCGGGATCGCGCCGCTTTTTGACACCTACGCTTCGATCAGCGAGGCCGAAGCGGGACTGGCGTAAAGCGCGATTCCCTTCCCGTGACCCGCAAGCGGGATTTGCAGCTCAAGGAATTGTAACCGACTCGCCATTCCCGGAATCGTATATGCTGGAACGGAGCTGTCTCGCGGACAAAGGACTATTCTATGAAGAAAATCATGCTCATCGGATCCAGCGGGACGATCGGGCAGCGCATCTTGCATGAAGCGCTGAATCGCGGACACCACGTGACGGCGCTGGTGCGCGACACGTCGGAAACCGGGGAGCATCGCGCGGAACTGGATTATCACACGGGCGACATTTTCAAACCGGACACGGTTGCAGCAGCGGCTGTGGATCATGACGTGGTGGTAAGCGCCTACGGCCGGGGCAAGGGTGATCCTGACCTGCTGGTGAAGGCGGCGCATTCGTTGATCGAGGCGCTGACGCGCGTGGAGCCGATCCGCTTGATCGTAGTGAGCGGTGCAGGAAGTCTGGAAGTGAAACCGGGCGTGCAGCTGGTGGATACGCCGGATTTTCCTGCGGAGTGGAAAGCGAGTGCGCTGGCGCATCGCGAGGCGCTGGACGTTTATCGCAAAGCGGGAATGGCCGAGTTTGATTGGACCGCAGTGAGCCCGCCGGCGCTGATCACTCCCGGCACGCGCACGGGGAAATATCACACCTCAACCGATCAGTTACTGGCGGATGACAACGGCAAGAGCTACATTTCCGCCGAGGATTTCGCCATGGCCATCGTCGATGAAATCGAAAAGCCGCATTTTCAGGGCCAGCGGTTCACCGTCGCGTACTGATGGCAGAGCGCCGTGTCTTTTTGTCGGCGGAGTGGCGCGATCTGGTGATGTTGAACTATGAAGTTGAGCCGGCGATTTTGCGGCAATATGTTCCGCGCGGCGTCGAGCTGGATACGTTCGAAGGCCGCATATTTGTAAGCCTCGTGGGGTTTCAGTTCCTGCGCACCAGGCTTTACGGTTTCGTCGCAGTTCCCTTCCACACCAATTTCGATGAAGTGAACTTGCGTTTCTATGTGCGGCGGCGCGAGGGAGACGAAATCCGCCGCGGCGTGGTGTTCGTGCGCGAGCTAGTGCCGCGCATGGCCATCGCGCGCTTCGCCCGGCTGCTGTACGGCGAAAAATATGATTCCTGCCCGATACAACATCGGATTGCGCACCCCGCGCAGGGCATCGCCGCCGAATATGGGTGGAAATGGCGCGGCCAGCAATTCCGATTGAGCGCGCAGGCAAGTGGCATACCGTCGCGCGTCACCGAAGGCACGCTCGAAAATTTCATCACCGAGCACTACTGGGGCTACTCAGCCAAAAGCGCCAGCGAAAGCATCGAATACCGCGTCTCACACGAGCCTTGGCGTGTGTGGGTCAGCACGGGTGCCAGATTCGAAGGTGACGGCAGGGCTTTGTATGGCGACGAATTCGGCGAAATTCTACGCCGCGCGCCAGATTCCGCGTTTATCGCGGAAGGCTCTCCCATATTGGTGCACACCGGGCGGAGAATTACATGAGCGCCTGCGCGGCGATGCCTCGCCCGGCCGATAATCCAAGGCGCGCTCCTGATTTGGCGCTCGTCGCCGACGATCTTCCACACGAAACATTTCGGTAAAGTTCAGTACAGCGCGGTCGCAACCTGCGCGACTTCTGCTGTTTGCTGGATGCCTGGACGGCGGAGCAGGCGCTGGAGATCCTCGCACCAGAGCAGGATTTGCAGCAGGCGCGGGCGGTCCGAGTTGGTTAGCTGGGTGTGGCAGAAGCAGACGACCACCGCGCGATTCGAACATTCCTGCAGAAATCTGCGGGCGGCAAGGCTGTGTGCCGGTTCCATGGAACGCGCGCGAATCAGTGGATCGAACATTTCCAGGCGCTCGTAACAACAGCCAATGAAATGATCGAGGCAGTAATCCTTCGATTCCAGAGCTACCTCAGCAAAATCCGCGCAGCGGCCATTCTTGCACTTTGGCTTGCCGTTCGGCTTCCCCGATACCGTTTCCATGGTCTCCATGCCCGATACTTGATTTGATGTGCGATACGGAGCGTTGTCAATGGGACGCAGGTTCCGATTTCCACATTTTTTGCAATTCGTATCGCCACACCGTTCGAAACATCGCAGCGATGTTGCCGTGATCCTTGTGCGGGATACATCCATTGATTTCCCTAATTTCCCCGGCGAGTATCTGTGTCTGACGGCCGCAGCATAGTGTTCGCAGCGCAGGCGATTGTCGCGTGCGAGTCTAAAGCTTGTAAATAAGGTCGGGCGTTCGCAGGACGTTCGGGACCGCGGGATTCCGCTGCGGCTTGGCCATAAATCGACTCTCGTTGCGGGCGGGTTGCCTGGCCTGGGAGATTTGCGCGCTGTTCATTCACGACACGGCGCGTCCCACGCGCGGACATCGCGGCCGAATGTGCTGCTCGACAACTGAAATAACTCATGTCTGATCAGTGTCCTGCGCAGCGGCCAATTTGGAAGTGAAGATGCTCGAGAAGGCTAGGGTCAGTCTGGCATCACCGGCGTCATTCGCATGATCGGCATTCTCAACGAACATTTTGGAGGCGCCATGGGGACGATTATGCAAGACATCCGGGTGGCGGTGCGGATGCTGCTGAAGAATCCGGCGTTCAGCATGGTCGTGGTGTCGACGCTGGCGCTGGGCATTGGCGCGAACACGGCGGTCTTCAGCATCGTCAATTCATACCTGTTTCGGCCGTTGCCGGTGCGCGATCCGGGAAACTTGATCGTGATGGCTTATGAGGATCCCAAGGCCGCCTTTCCGCACGAGGTTTCGAACGCCGATTTGCAGGATTTTGCAGCGCACAGCCAAGTGACGTCGGACATGACGGCGTTTCTGGTGAATTTCGCTGGTCTTAGCACCGGGAATCGCAGCGAGCGCGTGTTCGTGACCTTCGCGAAGGGCAATTATTTTTCGACGCTCGGAATTCAGCCCGCGCTGGGACGGCTGTTTCTACCGAGCGAGGGTGAGACGGCAGGCGCCGATCCGGTGATTGTGCTCGGCTACGCTTATTGGAGGCGGCGATTCAACGCAGACCCGTCCGTCGTGGGCAAGAGCGTAAATCTGAACGGGCAGCCGGTGACAATCATTGGAGTGACCCCCAAGCCATTTTTCGGCACGTTTTACATTGTGGATTCAGACGCGTACGCGCCGCTGGGAATGTTCGCCAGCAGCGCTGGGTCGGTGGACATTCTTACAGATCGCGCGCAGCGGCAGCTGCGGGTCCTGGCGCATTTGAAACCGGGGGTTTCCATAGCGCGGGCCAGCGCTTCGCTGCAAGTGATCGCGGACAATCTGGCGCGCGCGTATCCCCAAACCGACGCGGGCCTGAAGATGGATTTGATTCCGGAAAAATTGGCGCGGCCGGAAGCGGCGTCATCGAGTTTCTGGCCGGTGATCGCGTCGGTGTTCATGGGGCTCGTGGGCCTGGTGATGCTCGTGACTTGCGTGAACGTGACGAACCTGCTCCTCGCGCGCGCTTCGATGCGCGCGAAGGAAATGGCGCTGCGCGCCGCGTTGGGTGCAGGTCGCGCGCGGCTATTTCGGCAATTGCTGACAGAAAGTTTGCTGCTTTCGGGCCTCGGCGCTGTGGGAGGCGCGTTCATCGGCATCTGGCTGATGAAATGGATCGAAACCCTGCAGCTGCCCGGCGATATGGCTTTGCGCACTACGCAACCTTTTGACTGGCGGATGTTCGTGTTCGTCGGCTCGCTTGCCGTGGCGTCGGGGCTGCTGGCGGGCGTCGTGCCGGCATGGCGCGCCACGCGAATAGATTTGAACGAAACGCTGCGCGAAAGCGGGCGCAGCCTGACGGGCGGGATTGCGCACAACCGTTTGCGCAGCGTGCTCGTGGTAGCGCAGACGGCGGGCTCGCTCGTGGTGCTGATCATGGCGGGGCTTTTCCTGCGCAGTTTGCGGCACGCGCAAACAGCCGACCTGGGTTTCCAGCCCGAGCATGTGCTGAATCTCACAATGGACGTGCACGAACTCGGTTACGACGAGCAGCGCGGCGCGAATTTTTATCGCGAGCTCGCCAGCCGCGTGCGCGCTTTGCCGGGAGTGGACTCCGCGGCATTCGCTTACTCGGTGCCGATGGGATATTACAGCGCGGGGCGCAATCCGTTGTGGACCGAATCGCAGCGCGGCATGCCGGCAAGCCAAGTACCGACGGTCGGCTTCAACAAAGTGGATGCCGATTATTTCCGCACGATGGGGATGGAAATCTTGCGCGGACGCGCGATTGACGAGCGCGACCAGAGCACGACGCAACCCGTCGCGGTGATCAACCAATACCTCGCGGAAAAACTTTGGCCGGGGCAGGATCCGATCGGGCATCACTTCCGGCGCGGCATGGACGACGCTGTGCCCGTGGAAGTGGTGGGCGTGGTGAAGTACAGCAAGGGAACGTTCATCGCGGAGGATCCTGGACCTTATTACTATGTCCCGCTGACGCAGAATTATTCTTCTGTGCGCGTGCTGCACATTCATAGCTTGCTGCCTGCGGCCGATATCGCGCGCGAGGTACAAGCGCAGGTGCATGCGCTGGATCCGAATCTTCCGGTGTTTGATGTGATGCCGATGACCACATCTCTCGAGGGCGGTAACGGTTACTTCTTCATGCGCATTGCGGCGACCTTTGCCGGAGCGCTCGGCGGACTGAGTTTGCTGCTCGCGGTGGTCGGGATGTACGGCGTGATTTCTTATGCGGTGAATCAGCGGATTCACGAGATTGCGGTGCGCATTGCGTTGGGCGCGCAGAAGCAGAACATTTTCGGCATGGTGATTGGCCACGGATTGAAGTTGGTGACCGCGGGGCTCGGGATTGGCGTGGCTCTAGCAGCGGGACTTTCGCGATTTCTGGAAACTTTGCTCGTGAATACCGATGCGCTGGATCCGTGGGCCTACGGGTGCGCTTCGTTGGTGCTAGTGGCCGTCGCGGCACTCGGCTGTTACATACCAGCACGGCGCGCGGTGCGCGTGGATCCGATGCTGACGCTACGGTATGAGTAGCGCGTTGAGTATCTGACGAACTTTTTCCGAGTTCGGGAATTGAGCGAAACCTGAAGCTCAGCGCGGTTGTTCTGCTTCTTTCGTTTCCCTGCCCGGCGGCACGTAGCGTGTCCGGACGGCGGGTGCGTGTGGCCCGGGTGAACTTTCTGTTTTTGGTTTTCGTTCGATTTTGGCTTCGCTCTTCGCGAAAAGCTTAGCGGTCAACAGCATGGCGGCGAATGTTCCCGTCAGCAGCGCAATCTGCTTCCATCCGCTCAGCATCGACGCGTTGCCCAGCAGCGTGAGTCCGGCGAAGCAACAAAGCAGATGAACGCAAAACACTTGTAACGACGATTGCCCCATCAGAACTAACGGGCCGACCGCCAGCGGCTTCCAAATTCTCTGCGTGACGATCAACAGCATCGCTACCGCTGTGAAATCCACCAGGCGCAGCGGACCCAGGTGCCATTTGTCGAAGAGAAATTCGCTGGGGCCGAGCCGCAAGCCGTGCTCGATCGCGCGTCGCACCACGAAACAGGCCACGGCGATCAATGTCGCGGGAAGCACGGCGCGCTTGGCCCACTTTTCAATCGGCAGATTATTTTGCGCCCAACGCACGCCGAGCCACACGCCGACGATCCACAAAAATTGCCATGCCCATAGGTCGAAGGAGCCCATTTCGTTCAGAGGAATGTGCGCCGGGATAATTGTTGCCGCCACCTTGTACGCATCGGCGCGCAGACCGAATTGCGCGAGCGACCACAGTGCGAAACCCGTCCACAGGATCGGCTTCCATCCGATTCTGCGCGCGAGCAGCAACGCCCCGGACGTGAATATCAGAAAGATGATGTACATCGGCAAAATATCCAGCAGCGGCGGGCGATAGATCAGCAGGAACGCTTCGATGACCGACCGTTTGGGACCAGCCATGAAGTAAAAGTCCAAAAGATTGTGCAGACCGGGGCGATTGCCGCGCGACGCGATCGGCACCGCAACCAGAAACGCGAAAGCCAGCAGAAGCGCGTGGTAACAATAAAGCCGCCACGTGCGCGACCAGAGCCTCAGGGTCATGGCGTTGTAGCCATCGTGCTCGGCGAGACGGAAATAAATCCTTCCGGTGAAAAGAGCAGAGAGGAAAATAAATCCTTCAGCGGCGGAGATAAAGCCGAAGGGCTGATTGACGTAGGCGCTCGCGGCCGTGGGTAAATGCGTCAGCGTGATCCACACGAGCATCAGCCCGCGCGCGGCGTCGAGTTCCAGGCGGCGTCCCATCACTGCGTTAGACGGGGCGCCGTTCGCGGCGGTTGCTGGCTGCTCGGAATGCATGACTCTGGCAGCTTAACAGAGACGGATGATTGCGACGATGCGCCGCGCGCGACCCGGACGCTGGGCTGCTCTGGAGAGCGATGATCCGCTCGGGCGATTGCCGAACACTCGTGCTAAAGTTTGGAGTTCGGAGGGACTCGTGCTTGTTGCATCGCGACGGCTGTTGGCGCTTCTGGTTTTCTATTTCCTAATCGCAATTCCGGCTCACGCAAAAAATCACGAAACTGGATTTCTCGACCGCAGCATCACGGTGCAAGGCGCGACTTATAAATACCAGGTCTTCGTTCCGGACACCTGGACGCCCCGCGAGAAGTGGCCGGTAATATTGTTCCTGCACGGGGCGGGCGAACGTGGTGAGGACGGCCTGCAAGAAACCGACGTCGGCATCGGCACGGCGATTCGCAGCAACCGCAGCGTTATTCCGGCGATCGTGGTCATGCCGCAGTGCCGGCCGAATGTCTGGTGGCTACAGCCGCCGATGGACGATCTGGCGATCGCTTCGCTCGATGCGGCGATCAAGGAATTTCACGGCGACGTCCAGCGCACGTACTTGACCGGACTTTCGATGGGCGGATACGGAACGTGGTACCTGGCGGAAAAATATCCGGGCCGGTTCGCCGCGCTGATCGTGATTTGCGGCGGCATCCGTCCATCTGCGGGCGCGCTGAAAGCGAATCCCGCGCTTGCCAAATGGACGCCGGCGGACGACCCCAAGAGCTACGCTGACGCAGCCGCGAAGGTAGGCAATACTCCCGTTTGGATTTTTCACGGCGCGGATGACGACATTGTGCCGGTGACGGAATCGCAGCGGATGTACGCGGCCATGAAGCAGATTGGCGCCGATGTTCACTACACAGAATTTCCCGGCGTGCGGCATGCTTCCTGGGACAAGGCGTACGACGATCCGCAATTATTTCCGTGGCTGCTCTCGAAATCGCTGGCCGTGAAGGAAAAATAACGCGTCGCAACAAATGTGCACGTTCGTTTGTGCCGAACATAAAGTTGATGAGCGATTCATATTTTTTGGAGGCTCAAATCATGAGATACGCGATCGTCGGAATTCTGAAGGGCTACAGCGAGGCGGAAGCTGCGGTCGAGGATTTGGAGGATGCGGGCATCACGGCCAGTCAAGTGGAAGTGATCAGCGAGATTGACGAGGACGCGCGCACGGCAAATACTCCGGGCGAGCCAGCCACGAAGTCCGGCGAAGCGCATCACGGCTGGATGGCGCGTTTATTCGGCAAGGGCGGTGCGCTGGAAAAGCGCGAAGTGCGCGATGAATCCGGCCTACAGCCTGATTACATCGGCGAGCAGGAATTTTACGCAAGCCATGTCAAACAGGGTGGCGCGGTCGTGATCGTGCGAGTCACAGCAGAACCAGCCGCCCATCGCGCCGCCGCGATTCTGCAAGAGCACGGCGCACGAACTCCGGGAGGCAAGGATGCACCGGTTGTGCGCCGCATCGAATAGCTTTAGGCGGGCACGCATTCCGAAAAATGCTGTGTTCTCTCAGGAAGACTTTACGGCGATCGGCGGAAGTTGCTGACAAGCAGGACGTCGCTCGTCTCGTCGCCTTTCGCCAGCAGCAACTGCTTGCCATCGCGGGACCACGCGAACTCGATCATGTGGCCGCAGGTGAAGTCGGTCGGGGGGCGAGGCGGGCCGCCGGCTAGCGGTTGCTCCCACACGTTTGTGGCCATTTTCCGGCAGGAATTTCAGCGCGACGCAACGATGCAGCCGAACGTCCGCGGCCTGGTAAACCACGCCAATCCCACCGCCGCCAAGGCGTTCCACAGTGCGATCGTGCGAGAAGGTCTGTTCAAGCAGCGAATCGTTGCTGGGCACGTGCTGCACATATGCGGGTGCGCCAAAAGCCAAGTTAACGAAGACGAGGTATTTGCGTGTGGGTGATGCATTCTGGGCGCGAGTTTTGGAAAGAGATCGCTTCAGAATTGTCCGCCATGCGGGACTGCATCCTCGCGGCTATTTCTCCGGGCGCGGGCGGTTCGCGAACCACGCCTCCTGAGGCTCTCCCGCAAGTCGGACACGTCGGCGGCGATTCGCTATGCGCTGCGACTTTGGGAAGCGCGACGTACGGTTGCGATGATCGTCGTTTGAAGATCGACAATAATTCCGCAGAGCGCGCTCGGCGAGCTGTTGCTCTTGGTCGCAAAGGGTTACTTATTGGCTGGGTGGGACACCGGAGGCGAGCGCGCAGCTGCGGCCTATAGCTTGATCGGAACTGCCAAGCGGAACGACCGTGATCCAGAAGCCTGCTCGCGAATGGCGCTGTGCCAAATCGCCGGTCAATCCGTCATCGCATTGGTGCGTTGTTGCCGTGGGAGGCATACTGGTTGAGTTTCCTCAATTGTCGCGGGAGGGTTCGATGCATGGTGTTTCATCAAATTTTAAGCGCCTGGCCACGGCATTCGCTACTGGCTCGTTGTGTGCGTTCCTGCTCCTACAAGAATCAGTCGCTCAGGATTCAGGGGCTTACCCCACTCTTTCCGGTGCCTACAGAAGCTCCCCGCAGCATCCCAGAGTCTTCATAACGCCAGCCGATATCAACGACGTGGTCTCGCGCATTATCGCTCCCGGCTCATTTTCCGCGCAGAGCTTCTCCAGGCTCGCTAACCAAGTCCAATCCCATCTCGCGGCCAATGTCGATTGGGATGCGGTCTATTCGGGTTGCGACCTCGACATCTATCTGCACGCTTTTTCTTATGAGCCAGCGAGCGGATACGCGAACGAAATTCGTGCCGAATCCCAACTGACTACGGCACTGCATGTGAAGCCGGGCTTGGCCCCTCCTGCCGGTGCAGCGATTGTCGCATCGAGGCTGGCGCTCTATGCGGCCTTGATCAACGCCGGAGCAAAAACACCAGCAGGCGCTCCCACCGCCGATCAAGGTACGGCTCTTGCAAAACGGATTCTTCTGGCCTGGGCGGGTCGCGGCTTTCGCGATCAGAATGGACATTTTCTGAACCGGGCCGAGCAGTTTTGCGATGGTCAGGCGCGTTTCAACCGGCTGGAGGAAAATAATGTCGGGCTGCAGATCGCAAGAGGCGTTATCTATTCCGTTCATGCCCAGGATCTGCTGCAGTCGATTGCCGCGTTCAACGCCACAGAAACAACCGAGCTTAATGCCTTTCACGCCGCGATGTTTGACTTGATCCGCGAGGCATCCAATTTCCGCTTTACGCTGCCGGAGCTGAATCGTTCCGCCGATACAAGGTGCGAGCTTTACAGCAATCACGCGGGTGCCCATCTGGCAGGGCTTCTGGCGATTGCGCGCCTGCTTGACGACGGGCGAAAAGTCAATGCGGTTCTCTACGGTAATGACCACTCGATTCCTGTGGCGCTTCCCTGGACGGCATGGTTCAACCATGCCGTGTATGGCGAAAACGATAAGCCGATTTCCTGTTACAAAAACAAGGGTCCCGATCGGTCCACTAGTCCTGATTCCTTCCAGACCCCGGTTGTTGCGCCAGGAGAAATCGAGGATCGCTATAGAAACCATAACGCATCCCAAGGTTTTGGCTATCCATTGGGTGTCCTGGCGGGCCTCTACAATATGGCAGAACTCATGGAGAACGCTGGGTTCGACGCCTATGGCTATCGTGGATCTCACAAGCAATCCATCGAGATGGCAACTCGGTATTACGCCTGTTATGGCAAATATGTTGGCTTCAAGAAGACTGTCACCGCCGATAATGCCCGTGCCTGTCCCGACTATCCGCAATATATCGGACAGAGCGTAAGCGGCCTGGAAATAAACCTGGTGATGGGTGCGTATCGCTTTCCAGGAAACTCTCTGATTACCGAACTGGAGGCCGCAGCGAAAGCAGCAGCAGGGGCCGATCTCCTTGACGCAATCCGCTTCGGACGCTGGAGGGATTGAAGCAGCTTCGGTGGCCGCCGCTTCCACACCGCCTCGACATAGGGATCGGATTCCACCGGTGCCCGCCCTTCGCGCCTTTGCTTCAGGCGATGGGTCGGGGGTTTCGACGCTGCTCGGGCCGCCATCACAGCCAAGTGCTGCCATCTAATATCTTTCGGCCAGTTAATTCTACTCGTGGTGCCGCGCTCCGACCACCCGCGCAGATGTGTCTTCCTTTCATCTTCTGGTTCCTCTCCGTAATTGGACGAATCGCGCCGAAGCAAAGAATGTGTTAGCGTGAGTCAGGGCAGTCTTCTAGCCTCCAAAGGACGCAACATGCTCGGTTTGGCGCAAACTCAGACTCTCCCCCGCCCCACCGCGCCGGCTCGCTCCGTGGCGCGCCGCTCATCACTCGTCACTCCTCACTGCCTCCCGTCGTTTCTAGCCGCTACTCAAATATTAAATATCGAGTTAACCCGCTCACAACAAACGAGAAAACATTTTCGAATCGCTACTATTCCGTGCGTTTCCGCACCGCATTGCAACATTGCCGCCCGCGCAACTCGAATCGCAACAGACCCGGATTCAGAAATTTGGCAAACCAATGAAAATATAAAGAGAAACGATTTTCTAACCGCAACAACAAAAAGCGCCGTGGCGCAGGCACGATTGCCCATGCTCCGTTGCGCAGATCGCGGGCCACGGTTCGCGGAGCGCGAATCACGATTGACAAGTCACGAATCACGATTCACGCGGCACTGGGATTGGCGGATGATGACGGAATTGTTACAATGAGAACTGGCTGGCCGATTGTTGCCGGCTCTCATCCAGATTACCGGGACCATGCTCCCCAGGCAGGACACCAAACGAATGGCTGCACGCACGCTTTACGAAAAAATTTGGGATGCCCATGTAGTGCGGGAAGAGCCGGGGCAGCCTACCTTGATCTATATTGACCGACACTTGATTCACGAGGGCACTTCGCCGCAGGCGTTTTCGGGGCTGAAGGCCGCGGGGCGCAAAGTGCGTCGGCCGGAGTTGACGTTTGCGGTAATGGACCACTCCGTTTCGACGAAGAATCGCCTGTTGCCGGTGCTGGATGCGGACGCGCGCGGGCAGTTCGAAGCGCTGGAGCGCAATTGCGCGGAGACGGGCGTGCACCTGTTCGACATGAACAGCAAGAACCAGGGAATCGTGCACATCATCGGGCCGGAGCTGGGAATCACGCAGCCGGGGCAGACGATTGTGTGCGGCGACAGCCACACTTCGACGCACGGCGCGTTTGGCGCGCTGGCTTTCGGAATCGGCACCAGCGAGATCGAGCACGTGCTGGCGACGCAATGCCTGACGCAATTCAAATCGAAAACGATGAAGGTGGAAATTAGCGGCAAGCGGCCGCAAGGCGTCACTGCGAAGGACATTATTCTGGCCGTAATCGGGAAAATCGGAATTGCCGGCGGCAACGGATACGTTTTCGAATATAGCGGCGAAGCGGTGCGCGGCCTTTCCATGGAAGGCCGCATGACGATGTGCAATATGTCCATCGAAGGCGGGGCGCGCGCCGGAATGGTGGCGCCGGACGAAACCACGTTTGCCTACATGGAGGGGCGGCCGTTCGTTCCGCGTGGAAAGGAATTTCAGGGCGCGGTGGATTTCTGGCAGACGTTGCCGAGCGATCGCGATGCTGAATACGACGACACGTTGACCCTCTACGCGCGCGATTTGGCGCCGATGGTTACCTGGGGCACGAATCCGGGGATGGTGACGCAGGTTTCCGACCGCGTGCCGGATCCGGCTTCTTTTAGTGATCCCGTGGACCGCGAGGCGGCGACGCGCGCGCTGGTTTATATGGATTTGAAACCGGGCACGGCGATCGAGGACATATCGCTCGACCGCGTGTTCATCGGCTCCTGCACCAATTCGCGGCTGGAGGATTTGCGCGCGGCGGCAAAAGTTGTCGCGGGCAAACACGTTGCGAAATCGTTGAAGCAGGCGCTGGTGGTGCCGGGTTCGCGCGTGGTGAAGGCGGAAGCGGAAGCCGAGGGGCTGGATAAAGTTTTTGTCGCGGCGGGTTTTGAATGGCGCGATGCGGGTTGCAGCATGTGCATCGGGATGAATGATGACGTGCTGCTGAGCGGCGAGCGCTCGGCGAGCACTTCCAATCGCAATTTCGAGGGGCGGCAAGGCAAGGGCGGGCGCACGCACCTGGTGAGTCCAGTGATGGCGGCAGCGGCGGCGATCGAAGGCCACTTCGTGGACATCCGCAAGTGGAATAATGTGGACGGAGCGGAGTGACGATGGAACCTTTCATCAAGCATACGGGACTCGTGGCGCCGCTGGATCGCGTGAACGTGGATACCGATCAGATGGTGCCAAAACAATTTTTGAAATTGCAGACGCGGCAAGGTTATGGGCGCGTGCTTTTTTACGATTGGCGCTATTTGCCGGGGGAAAAGCCGAACCCGGAATTTATTTTGAACGCGCCGCGTTATAAAAGTGCTTCGGTGATTCTGGCGCGCGCGAATTTCGGCTGCGGTTCGAGCCGCGAACATGCGCCTTGGGCGATTCTGGATTATGGATTTCGCGCGATTCTAGCGCCGAGCTATGCAGACATTTTTTACAACAATTGTTTCAAGAACGGGATTTTGCCGGTGACTTTGTCGAACGAACAGATTGATGAGCTTTTTGCGCGAACGGAGAGGAAGGAAGGCTACCGCGTTACGGTTGATCTGGAACAGCAAGTGGTGACGGACGACCAGGGACTGCGCTACTCATTCGAAGTGGATCCGTTCCGGCGCGATTGTTTGCTGAAGGGTTTGGATGATATCGGCCTTACTTTGGTGCATGAGCCGCGTATTTCTGCGTTCGAAGCGAAAAATCTAAAGCATCCGGCGATGTATGAGGCTGTCGATGTGAAACACCATAGCGATTCGCCCCAATCCGCGCGCCACAATTAGCATCTTCTCGCTCAATTCACATTCAAAAAATCCGAATGCTCTGTGCCAGGGACAACCTGCGTCCATTTCTGACTAATCCGTGGCGCGGACAACGGGCTCAGGAGATTCCGGCGCGATCGGCGCGGGACCTTTTAGTTCGGCGAGCAGAATGCCGGCGAAGATTAGCGCGGCGCCGAGCAGGATGCGGCCGCCGAGATGTTCGCGCGCGAGAAACCACGAAGTGAGCGCGGCGAAAACTGGTTCGAGGCTGATCAAGATCGCCGTGTGCGTGGGCGAGGCGTATTGCTGCGCCCAGGTTTGCGCGGAAAAGCCGAAGGCGGTCGAGCCGAGCGCCGTGATGAGCACGGCGAAGACCAGCGTGCCACTCCAGACCCAGCGCGGGTGTTCGACATTTGTAACCGAGAGCAACGGCAGCGCAATTGTCGCGAGAATCGCCGTAGTTGCGACCTGAACGACGGCGAGCGCGCCGACGGAGTGATGCGCGACATAGCGGCTGATGAAAATCATGTGCACGGCGAACATCACAGCGCAGCCGAAGACCAGCGGATCGCCGCGATTCAGGCCGCCAAATCCTTCGGGCGGCACGGTGAGAAAATACAGACCGGCCAGCGCGGCCAGAGCTCCGGCCCAGATCCAGGCGTTCACGCGGCGCTTGCTGCACACCGCAAGCAGCAGCGGAACGATCACGACGCTGGCGCCGGTGATGAATGCGGCCTTCGAGGGCGAAGTGAATTTCAGGCCGGTGGTCTGAAACGCGTAGCCGGCAAACATGAAAAAGCCGATTTGCGCGCCAGCCCAGATGGAGCTGCGCGTCAGTCCTCGCAGCGCGCGCCGGAAGAAGATCGCCATCACCACCGCGGCCAGCGCGAAACGCACGGCGATGTACATGAAGACGGAAACGTCGGCGAGCGCGTCTTTCACCACGACGAACGTGGCGCCCCAGATGAGCGCCGTAAATCCCAGAGCGAGATCGGCGCGGAAATGTTTGCTGAGCATGGACGGAAGAGTTTATGCGCTGCGTGCGGAGGTGACAAGGCGAGAAACCGTGCCGCAACAGCGTGCCCCAGATTGATTGACGCACGCGGCACGCTGTAGTACAGAAGGTGCTGCCAATGACTCGCCCATTAACCGCAGTCGTACTTACCTTCCTCGGCCTCGCAATCGTATTGGCGGCTCCCCTGCCCGGTGCGAAGCACGAAACGTGGTTTGAGGCACGCAGCCCGAATTTCATCGTGGTGTGCAATGCGGGGGAAAAGCAGGCGCGCAAAACGGCGATTCGTTTCGAGCAGATTCGCGCCGTCTTTCGGCGCGAGCTGGAACTTGCCAGCAGACACGAGAGCCCGGTGATCACCATCATGGCCGTCAAGGACGAGGACTCCATGAAGGCCCTGCTGCCGGAATATTGGGTGAAGGGTCATGCGCACCCGGCGGGGATGTTCCTGGAAAACATGAATCAGTACTTTGCGACGATCCAGCTCGATGCTCCGGGCTCGAATCCCTACGACACGATTTATCACGAGTACTTTCACTCGTTGACCGCGCCTTATTATCCGAATTTGCCGGTGTGGGTGTCCGAGGGACTCGCCGAATTTTACGGCAATACGCTGATCGGCGATTCCGAAGTGGGGATGGGACGGCCGGACCCGGATTTGATTGCCGAGCTCAAGCAGGGCGGGTTGATGCCGCTGGACGTTTTGTTCAAGGTGGATCACAACTCTCCGTACTACAACGAGCAGCATAAAATATCGGTTTTCTATGCGGAATCTTGGGCGCTGACGCACTACTTGATGGTGGGCGACAAGGCTGCGCACCGCGCGACGCTGCAGACCTACATCAATGCGATGACGAAAGGAGCGACGGAGGAACAGGCCGCCGCGCAAGCGTTTGGCGACCTGAAACAACTGCAAGCGGCGCTGTTCGCCTATATCGGAAACGCGGCATTCTATTACATCAAAGCGCCACCGCCCCCGGAGATACCCGCCACCGACTTGCGGGTGCATGAACTTGCTGAAGCCGAGGTGGATGCGTATCGCGGTGGATTCGCGGCCGTGCGCGGACGGACGCAGGACGCCATACCGATTCTGGAGCAGGCGGTGAAGCTCGACCCGAAACTGGCGCTCGGTTATCAATACCTCGGTTTCGCGGAGTATCAAGACCGCAAGCACGCGGAAGCGCTGGCCGATTTCACGCGCGCGATCGAATTGAATCCGAAAAACGCGTTGACACGATTCTTGCGCGCCTATTTGACTTCCACGCAGGGCGGGACCGTTGGCGACGACAGGCAGATGCAGGAAGACTTGCGCGCGGCGATTGCCGTCAGCCCGGAGTTTGCGCCGCCCTATGGCGTGCTCGCGGTGTATATGGCCAATCAAGGAGATAATTTGCAGGAGGCGCTGAAGCTGGCGCAAAAGGCTCAGGCGCTCGAGCCGGGGAGCACAATTTATCAGATTGATCTGGCGCAGGTGCTGGCGCGCATGAACCGTTACAAAGAAGCGCGCAATATTGCGCTGCATGCGCGCGTGAACGCCTCCAATCCCATGGAGCGCGCCGAGGCCGAGCATTTTCTGGCATTCCTCGATCAGGTGAGCCAATACTCGCGAGACGATTCCGATTCGGCGGAGCCTGCTGTGGTGCGGGAGTCCTCCGGTACAGCAGCGAGTCCTGCGTCGGGCACGAATTCGCCGGCACGGGCGCCAGAAGCTGCTGCTGCGCAGACGGCCAGCGGCGACGCGGGGGCTGAAGGCGCTGCCACTTTGCGCGAGGCGGCGGGAGTAGTGACGAAGCTGAGTTGCATGAACGGATTGAAATTCGAACTCGACACCGGCGCGGGGACGTTGACTTTGCGTGTCAAGCCGGGCGCGCAGTACCACATAAAAGTGCTGACACGACCGAGCGGACCTTTTAATCCCTGCACGGCGATTCAGGGCCAACGCGTGAAGGTGGAATATCAGCCGGTGGGCAGCGATGGAAAGATGGGCGAGGTGGAATCGCTGACGGTGGCGACGGCTGCTAGCGGCGAAGGCGGCAGCGGGAGTACGGGAAATTCTGGAGCCGCGCGGCGGCTGAGCGTCGAGGGTGCGCATGCTGAGCCGGTGAAGGGTTCGGCGGAGGGCGAGGTGACGCAGGTTTTGTGCAACGGGCGCGAACTTACTTTGAATCTGGATGCGGGGGACGGAGCTTATATTTTGCATGCGCGGGATACGACGCGGGTGCAGTTCCAGCAGGACGTGGCGTTTGACGCGGGGAATTTCGAGCCATGCACGCAGTTGAAGGGGCGCGCGGTGAAGATTGCGTTTGTTACGGTGGAGGGGAAGACGTACGACGGGGAGATACAGGGCGTGGAAGTTCTGAAGTAGCGCAATTGAGATAGCGGCCGCTGAAAATCGCGGCGTGGCGTCAACGGAGTGGGCCGGGGTCAGGTGCTTGGTAGGCGATGCGGCCGCCTGCGACGCTCATTTTTACTTTTGTTGTGAGCAGGTCGCGCGCGGGAATTTGATTTAAGTCCACGGCGTAAACCACCAGATCAGCGAGCATTCCTGGGGCAATCGTGCCTTTGCGTTTTTCCTCGAATTCGGCGTAGGCCGATCCTGTGGTGTAGGCACGCAGACAATCCTTGATCGGCAAACTTTCTTGCGGCTGCCAGCTTGCGCTGCCTTGCGGCAATTCGCGCGTGACGCAGGCGTAAATTCCGCGCAGAGGATTGAGCGGCTCGACAGGATGGTCGGTGCCAAACGCGAGACGGGCGTTGTTCTGCTCCATGGTGCGCCAGGCGTAGGCGCCGCGGGAGCGTTCGGGGCCGAGGCGGCCGGTGGCCCAGCGCTCATCATCGAGCAGATGCGATGGCTGCATCGAAGCGATGATATCGAGGCTGCCATAGCGGGCGAAGTCTTCGGGCGCGACGATTTGCGCGTGTTCGACACGATCGCGCCGATCGCGCGGGCCGTTCGCCGCGACGACTGCAGCGAAGGTATCGAGCGCGACGCGATTCGCGCGGTCACCAATCGCGTGAAACGCAAGTTGAAATCCGGCGCGATCGCGCGCGATGGCCATGAGCGCGAGTTTCGCTGCATCCAGGTGCAGAAGTCCCGAGGTGCCGGGCGCGTCAGAGTAAGGCGCGAGGAGCGCGGCGGTGCGCGAGCCGAGCGAACCATCGAGAAACGCTTTTAGCGCGCCGGTTTTGAGCCATGGATCGGTTGAACCCCATTCCTTGCGTAGCGCCTCCAGAGTGGCGACCGGTAAAGTGAAATCCAGCCACTCGGTGATGCGCGCGGTCAACTTCCCTTCCCGGCGCAGCTGCTGATAAATCAGGAGATTTTCCTTGCTGAACGAAACGTCGCGGCTAATTTCCAGATAGGAACAGTCCTGCAGCGAAGTGATGCCGTTGCGCGCGGCATCGGCGAGCACCAGCTCGATGCCACGGCGACGCTCGGCTGAAGATGGCGCGGCCATTTTGGAAAATACCAGGTTCTTGGCGCCGTCTTCCTGCAGCAAGCCGGTGGGCTGGCTTGTTTGCGGGTCGCGAACGATGTGCCCGCGTGCGGGATCGGCGGTGTCCTGCGTTACTCCGGCGATTTTCAGCGCGAGTGAATTTGCGATGGCCACGTGGCCGTCCACGCGCGAGAAAAACATGGGAAGTGTGCTCGAGACGGCGTCCAGGTCTTCGCGTGTGGGATCGCGGCGGCCGGGCCAGAGCGTTTGGTCCCATCCGAACCCGGTGATCCATTCGCCGGGGGCGCGGTCTTTGATATTTTCGCGGATGCGCTGCTGAAATTCCGCGAGCGATTGCACGCCTGTGAAATCAATGGCGAGTTTGTTGAGCGCCGATTGCCCGATGTGCACGTGCGCGTCGTTGAAGCCGGGCATGACGAAGGCGCCGCGGAGATCGATCACGCGCGTCTTCGCGCCGAGCCACGGCTTGATTTCGGGGGCGTCGACCGTGGAAGCTTTTTGCAGGTCCTCCGTATCCCGGGTGATGGAGGAAACCGCGACGATGGATTCGCCGCGAATCGCCAGGGCGCCGGCCCATGCGTGGGCGTCGTCCATCGTTTCAATCTTCGCGTTCGTGAGAACGAGGTCGGCGGGACCTTGCGCGGGAGAAAGCGTCGTGGAAGTCTGGCTGGCGGGGGTGTTCCGCCTCGCTGTAGCGTCCGCAACCGAATTCACAGCACGCGCAACGATCAACAACGCAGCGCCTGTGACGCCAAAGAAAAAAGTCAGGAGAAACCGGCGGGACATTCTAGGGCTGAACTCCGGCGAGGGCGACGGTTGCAAGGAACAGGCGCTTCAGGCCCATTTCGCGGCCGCTGGCGTCGTACCACTCGGCGGTGGTGTGCGAGCCGCCGCCTTTTCCGCCGCCGCCGAGCGAGACGGCCGGGATGTTGAGCGAAAGAGGAATGTTGGCGTCGGTGGAACTGCGTTCTATGCGCGAACGATTGCCCAGGAATCGATCCACATTGCGCAGAGTTTCCAGCAGAGGAGCGTTATCCGGCAATTTGCCGGCGGGGCGCGAACCGAGCGAACGGACGATGACACGGAGCGTTTCGTTTTCGTCGTGCGCCGTGGCCATTTCCTCGCGCGCGCCGGATTGCATGGCATCGCGCAGAGCGCGCTCCATTTTATTTACTTCGGCTTCGTCTTCGGAACGCAGATCTACTTTTACAGCGGCGCGCGACGGGATGGAATTTACCGAGGTGCCGCCTTCGATCATTCCAAAATTGTAGGAGCTGCGCGGATCGTCGGGGACGGGCTGCGCGGAAAATTTCACGATGCCGCGGGAAAGCGCGGTGATGGGATTGGGCGCGCCGAAATCGGACCAGCTGTGTCCGCCGGGGCCGGTGATGGCGATTTCGAAACGGTGTGAGGCGATGCCTTGCGTGGTGATGTGTTCGGTAGAGGCGCCATCCACCGCGATAACCGCGGCGAGGCGCGAGCCGTAACTTTCCACCAGCGAGCGAATGCCGCGCAGGTTACCTTCGCCTTCTTCGCCGACATCGCCCGCGAGGACGATCGTTTTCGTTGTGTTGATGCGCGATTCGGACAGAGCGCGCGCGAGGCCGGCCAACGCGGCGAGGCCTGCGCCGTTGTCTGCTACGCCAGGAGCGGTGAGGCGATTGCCGTGGCGTTTCACGCGAACATCGGTGCCGGCGGGAAAAACTGTGTCCAGGTGCGCGGCCAGTAAAATCACGCTCTTCGGGTCTGTCCCGAGGCGCTCGGCGATTACGTTGCCAGTTTTATCGAGCTGAACTTTCAGGCCCGCGGCTTCGAACGTTTTTTTCAGGTATTCGCCGCGCGAAGCTTCTTTGAATTCAGGAGCGGGGATTTCGGTGAGGTGGATCTGCTGGTCGGTGAGCCAGGCGGAGCTTGTGTCAATCCAGGCGAGAGCGCGGGCGCACGCGGGGTCATCGGCGAGTTTCTCGATCGAGTCACCGGCGGCGCGCGCGTAAAGTGTGGCCATCGTTAAAAAGATACCGCAGATCAGTGTGAGTTTCACGAGATTCGTGCGGCGAATTCCGGCGCCGGACATGAACATTGTACACGGCGACGCGACGATCGAGGTGCGTTCAATAGCTACCGAGTTTTCGCTGGGGCCGCGGCAGAGGCGATGATCGTCTGGATTTCTACTTCGGTCATGATGCGCTCGGCTTGCTTTGCGGCTGCGAAGATGCGATCTACTAACTCGTCGGTTGCCGGGACGTTGCGCTTTTCGAGCCAGTAGAGGACGTTCGAGCGGCCGCTGAGCGGGCCGATTTCGATAATTTGCTCGAGCCCGAAGAGGTGCGACGGCACACCACTGTAAATGGAATTGGCCAGCTCTTGATCGCCCTTTTTGTAGGCTTTCACTATGGCTGCGGCGTGCACCCCGGTCGCGGTGCGAAATGCGTCGCGGCCTACGACAGGATAATTCGGCGGGATTGGCGTGTGTGTGGCTTTGGAGACGGCTTCGGAATATTGTTTGAGCTTTGAGAGATCCTGTTCGATCAAGCCGAGCAGGCGCAGGTTGACGAGCATCAATTCCATTGGGGTGTTGCCGACGCGTTCGCCCAGAGCCAACGCGGCGGCGTGGACTTGATCGGCTCCGGCGGCAATTGCTGCCAGAGAATTCGCGATGGCGAGGCCGCGATCGTTGTGCCCGTGCCAATCCACGCGAATTTCTTCGCCGGACGGCTTTACGACTTCTTCGATTACGAAGTTCACCAGATTGTGGGCGCCGCGCGGAGTGGCGTGGCCAACCGTGTCGCACAGAACCACGGCGCGCGCGCCGGCGCGAATCGCAGTCGAGTACAGCGTGATCACCGTCGCGGGGTCGGTGCGAATGGTGTCTTCGGTGACGTACATTACCGGCAAGCCCGCCGAGGTGGCGAATTTCACGGCGTCTTCGGTGGTGCGCTGGAGGTGATCGACGGTCCAGTCTTCGACCAGGCGGCGGATCGGGCTGGAGCCTAGAAAAGTGGCGGCTTCGATGGGGCGGCCTACTTTTTCGGAAATTTCGATGATGGGCTGGATGTCGTTCTTTAGGGTGCGCGCGGCGCAGTTAGGGCGGATTTTCATGCGCGACGTGACGATTTCGCGCGCGAGGGCTTCGGTGTCAGCGTAGGCACGCGGTCCGGCGCCGGGCAGGCCGATATTTACGGTGTCAATTCCGAGCGATTCCATCAGATGCAGGATTTCGATTTTCTCAGCGATGCTGGGATCGCGGACGGAGGGATTTTGCAGGCCGTCGCGGAGGGTTTCGTCGTTGAGTGCCACGTGATGGGTGGCGGGGATCTCGGCGCCGGTGTAGGTGTTCCAGTCGTGGATGAGTTCGTGTTTCATTTTGTGAGGCGGCTGCTTGTATTTGACTCTCGATAGAACTGCAAAGCGAACAGAGATCCTTCGCTGCGCTCAGGATGACGACGAATACTACCGCGGTCCGCCGAACCTAGTACCTAATGGTGTAGCTGCGCGGGGCCTGCGAGAGGCCCGGCTTGTAGATAGTCTGGCAAAATTCGCAGCGATAGATTTCAGCTTTCTTGCCTACTAGCGCTTCGATTTCTTTTGGATAATCGTACCAGCGTTTCAGATGGCCGCAGCAGAGCTTGCCTTTGGCGTCTTTTTCGTCGCAGGCGCGCATGGTGGGTCTCTTGGGTTTGAGCTTCGGGCCTGCGGGGGCTTCTGGTTCGGGCGCGGCTGCGGTCGCTTGCGGAGTTGTTGCCGCGGCGGCCGGGCTCGCTACAGGTGGAGTTGCTGGCGTTGCAGCTGCCGCTGGTGGAGCAGCTGGTTCTGGCGTTACCGGAGTCGCGTCAGTCATTCGATTCGCTCCTGTGTGGCTGACATCGCAAGTGCAACGACTAAGTCAAAAGATTTAACAGAGAGGAAAGCCGGAGGACACAGAGAAAATCGAACCGCGCTACGTTCGTTCTTTTCCGCTATCTCCTCCACTTCTTCCCCATCCTTTACTTCCCTGCTTCCTTGCTTCAACGCACCTTCAGATTCTGTTGCGGCGAAAGATTACGCCGCGGGCTCCGTGCTTCTTTGTCATGGCCGCGATGCGGCCGCGCCAGCTGGGCGCGAATAACGACTCGAGCAATGCACCGGCTGCGGCGGCCAGCTCGGCAGTGTAACCGAACCACCACGTTTTCGCGACGCGCGGCATGCGGTCCACATCGATATATTTTACTCGAACCATTTCGAGCAGTCCAAGACGGGAATGGGTGTGACCCCAACCGCTCGAGCCGGGGCCGCCGTGCGGGGCTTCGGTGATGCCGTAGTAGCTGGCGACGTCGTTGACCATCACGGAGCCGGCGCGCACGCGGGAGGCAATTTCGCGGCCGCGGCGATTGTCAGTGGTCCAGACGCTGGCGCTCAGGCCGAAGGGCGAATCGTTGGCGAGCGCGACGGCCTCGTCGGCGCTCGCGACGGCGCAAATGGCGATCACCGGGCCGAAGGTTTCTTCGCGCATTAGCTGCATGGAGTGGTCCACGCTCGTCACTACGGCGGGTTGCAGAAAATTTGCACCGAGATCGGGACGTCGATTGCCGCCGGTGAGAACTTGCGCGCCGCGCGCGATGGCTTCCTGCAATTGAACTTCAACCTTTTCGAGCTGGCTTATGCGGATCATCGGGCCGATTTCAGCGTCGGGATCGGAGGCGGGGCCTAGGCGCAGCTTTTTTGTTTTTTCGACGCAGAGTTGGGTGAAGCGTTCGGCGACCGGCTGCTCGACGTAAATGCGTTCGACGGAAATGCAGGTCTCGCCGCAATTCATGAAGCCGCCCCAGACGGCGGCGCTGGAGGCGATTTCCAGGTCGGCGTCGGCGAGGACGATCATGGCGTCCTTGCCGCCGAGCTCCAGGACCGATGGAATCAACTTCTTGGCGCAGGCTTCGGCGATGCGTTGGCCCGTCGAGACACTGCCGGTGAAGAGAACTTTGTCCGGGCCGGCTTCGATGATCGCCGCGCCTAGGTCGCCGCGGCCTTGCAGCACTTGCACCAGGCCCGGCGGAAATTTTGCTTGTGCGACGAGTTCGCCGACCAGTTGGCCACTCCATGGTGTGAGTTCGGAGGGTTTGAGCAGCACCGCGTTGCCCGCCGCGAGCGCGGGGATTACCTGCGCCATGGGAATCGAGAACGGATAATTCCACGGCGAGATAATCGCGACGACGCCCAGCGGATCGAATTCGAGCCAGCCGGATTTCGCTTTCATGGCGATGTTGTGGTGCGGCACGCGTTCGGGACGGAGCCAGCGCGGGGCTTGGCGCGCTAGAAAATCGGCCGTGTCGAGCGCGAGCAGCACTTCGGCGAAGATCGCTTCGACGCGCGGCTTCCCTGCTTCGCGCGTGATCACGTCCGCGATTTCGTCGCGGCGCGCGAAAATTGCATCGCGCAGGCGGCATAGCATGGCGCAGCGTTCGCGCAGAGGATGCCCGGACCATTCTTTTTGCGCGCTGCGGGCGCGGGCGAAAATCGCGGGTAGGTCGGCGGGCTGGGTCACGGCAATTTGCGCGTTTATTTCCTGCGTGGCGGGGTTGATCGAGTCAATGATAGCCGCGGCGCGCAGAGGTGGTGAACCGAGCTGTGAAGGGACCGCCATTTATTTCGTGATTGTAACTGAAATACAGCGAGACGACCGCAAACAGATTGCGTGAAACGTCGGCAATGAAATACGCACCAAAAAACGCACAGGCAAGATTGCCGATGCTACCAAGTCCGGCGAGACGCTGGCGCTACGTGGTTCGTTCGCGGCGACGGGCCGCATGCATGGCGAGCGAATCGGTGGGGTCGGGATATTCGAGGGCTACGAGGTAGAGTCCTTCGGGGGGGACTGTGGGGCCGGAGCGGGAACGGTCGCGCGCTGCGAAAATTTCTGGGATGTCGGTGGGGGCGAGGCGGCCTCTGCCGACTTCGATTAAGGTGCCGACGATTTTGCGGACCATGTAACGGAGGAAGGAGCGGCCGCGGACTACGTAGGCGATTTCGTCTCGGTCGGGTTCACGCGCGATTTCGGAGGAGTGGATGGTCCGCTGCATGTCGCGGTCTTTGTCGTCTTCTTCCGAGCCGGTGGATGCGGCGAAGGACGTGAAATCGTGCTGGCCTGCGAAGGCGCGGGCGGCGGCGGACATGGCGGCTTCGTCGAGCGGCCAGGGATAGTGGAAGGCACGGCGGTGATCGAAGGGCGGCAGGACTTCGCCGCGGTAGATGCGGTAGCGGTACGTCTTTCCCTGCGCTAGCCAGCGCGCGTGAAAATCCTGGCCGACTTCTTGCGCGGCGACAATGCGTATGGTCGGTGGGAGCAGAGCGTTCATGCCGCGCTGAATTTCGTGCGGGTCGAGAGTGGAGCGGGTTTTGAAATGCGCGACTTGACCTTGCGCGTGAACGCCGGCGTCGGTGCGGCTGGCGCCTTGGATCGTGATCGGTTCCTGAGTTATCTGGCGGAGGGCGTCTTGGAGCGCGCCTTGGATCGTGGGCAGGCCGGGTTGGAGTTGCCAGCCGTGGAAGCCGGAGCCGTCGTAGGCGATGGTTAGTTTTATTGTTTGCATGTGGCTGCTGAGATTATCGCATGTGAAAGCAGGTCCAAGGCACCAGTGATGAACGCAGATGAACACTGATAAGGGCATTGATAAAGGCGAAAGGGATCGTCCGAGAAAAGCGCTTTGCGAGACTACGGATTTTCTCCGGGATGGAATTCAACGAGCTTGAGCTCCGTATCCGCCACCGTACCGTGATGATGGTATTCGTAAGTTGTGAGTCCCACCCCCGACACATAGCTAAATCCAATATCGTCGGGACCGGTAACGTAGCGGATTGTGTATGCGGTCCGAATTCCGTGTGAAATTCCCTTCACTTCGCGAAGAGAGGTCTGGTGCAACGTGTCCACGACCCAACAATAGCGGGAATCCGGACGCTGCATGGCTTCGGCATCACAGCCGAATTTCTTTCCCTTCTTCAATGGCAGCTCGAGAAAGAGATCATCGTCTTTTGGCATTCCCTCCGGAGCGTCACGAGAATCTTGGGTTCCGTTAAGGATGATTGGCATCTTTTCTGAGCCAACCATGTACAGATTCCCTTCTCCGGATTGAATGATCAGCGAATCCTGTCGGGTGGGGTTTCCGTTAGACCAATCCAAATCTCTAAGAAATCCGTTCACCACGGCTACCGATAAATCGCCTCTGTTAACTCGCTTCCGAACTTCCATCCTCCACTCAACCGGAGTCTCAGAGACTTTGTTGAGGTCATGCGTCCAGCGCACGAGACCTCGGTAAACCCAGTACGTGCCCTCACTCAGAGGAAAGCTCGAGGCTGGGTTGTTATTACTGCCTGCGCGCAAAGCAGTGGGAGTCCAGAAAAGCAAAGCAAACAGTAAAATGTGACAAATCCAAGCGGCGGTGCGTCGAGCATTCATCGGGATTGTCCTTGATTGTGATTTTACGCAGGCCTTGACGAATTGGACCCTATCGTGAGGGAACAGTTTCTGCGCGGATGCGAAAAAGTTACGGCTGGCTGCGTGAAAACCGGGAGCCGGGGCGGCTGGCCGTGCCGCCGGCGTGGCATTGGGGGCAATCGTCGGGCTCGTAGCTGGGGACATCCATTTCGAGCAGGGCGCGGGCGGTTACGTTGAGCTCGAGGCGGCCGCCGCTGCGGTCGATGATGGCACCGGCGGCGACGGCCAAGCCACCTTCCTGCTCGACTACGCCGATGGCTTCGCGGGTGGAGCCGCCGGTGGTCCAGACATCTTCGATCACCAGCACGCGTTCTCCTGGCTTCAGTTCGAAGCCGCGACGCAGGGCCATTTGGCCGGAGCGATCACGTTCGACGAAAAGCGAGCGGACGCCGAGCGCGCGTGCGACTTCGTGGCCGATAATCAGGCCGCCGAGAGCGGGGGAGACGACGCAGGCGACGGTGTGATCCTTGAAACGCTCGGCGAGGGCGCGGCCTAGTTGTTCGGCGTGTTGCGGATGCTGCAGCACCAGCGCGCACTGGATGTAGGTGGCGCTGTGGCGTCCGCTGGATAACTCAAAGTGTCCCGTGCGGATGGCGCCTACTTGTTCGAGCAGCTTCAGAATTTCGTCACGTTGCATCGCACTCCATCCGGCGTGTGCGCTTGCGGGGGCACAGGCAGCCAGTGGCGGTAGGGTAAGGGCGAAGGGGAAAAGTGTCAATGGGCGGAAATGCGCGACTGAGCATCGCGCTCCGCCAACTAGTGGAAGCTACAACTTGATCCAGCACCATTCTTTCGAGTACGGGACGCGGCTCATGCGGTAGCCGGATTTTGTGCCGGTTACTACTACGTCGCTCCAGTTGAAGCCTACGCCTTTTTTGGGGTCGAACAGGCCGGGCTCTTCCGAGAAGCACATATTTTTTTGCAGGACGGTGTAATCACCTAGGGCGAGGTATGGAGGTTGGTGGCCTTCAGAGCCCTGGCCGTGCGCGGGGCGATGGTAGATGTAATCCTGCACGCCGTTCGCGACCTGATATTTGTGGATTTCGTAGGCGATGCTGGAACAGGTGACGCCTTCCTTTTGCAGGTCCACCTGCATGTCGCAGGTGTGTTTGCTGACTTCCCACAGTTTTTGCATGTGCGGGTCGAATTGGCCGTCGGCGCCGGCGATGATGAACATGCGATAGTTTTCGCCGCCTTGTCCGCCGATGGTCGCGGCGCCTTCCACCTGCAGCGGCATGTTGCGCTGAATGCGATTGAAGAGCGGCTGATTGGGATGCGGGTAGGCGCAGAGCGGGCCGACGCGGCATTCCACTTCCACTTTGCTGGCGACGCCGTGGTGTGGCGCGCCATTCGCGAGATTCAGCTCGGAGTAAAGAATGTCGTTGATCCAGAGGGTCGAGGCTGCGGCGACTTCGTAGTCCGTGACGTCTGTGCCGAACGTGAGAATGTAATCTCGCGCGTAAGCGTGGGCGCGGTCGAAATAAGTGTAAGCGCGGCGATTCAGCGCGAGCTCTTCGGGAGTTTTTACCTCACGCATGTTGAGTAGCACGTCGCTGACGTTCACCCACTCGACGCCCGGGAGGATTTTTTTCACCGTCGCGGCTTGTTCGGGGTAAAACTCGCCGTCGAGAGCGATTTTGTTGCCTTGGACACCGTGCCTTTTTATCCCTTCAAGAAAATACTGGAACAAGTCCACCGTCTTGCCTTGCACCACCTTGCCCAATTCAGGGAATGCGCCTTCGGCGTGGAGGTAATCGAAATAAAGCCAGCCGCCGCCGAACCACCAACTGGTGACGAGGTCGCGATCGAGCGCGGGATAGAGATACCAGGGCGCGTCGTCGTCTTGATTCATGAAGACGGCTTGAGGGCGTTCGGTGGCGGTGTGCCAGTAACCCGTGAGATAGATGATGTTCCAGCGGTCGCGCAGGACCAAAGCTTCGATGCCGCGTTGCGCGAGCGTTTCTTTGAAGCGGCGGACTTGCTGCTGGTTCCATTCGAGCGGCAGGCGGTCAACTGTGGCGGGTTGCGGCGGGCCTTCTTCGCCGGGCGTAGGGCCGAGCAGCAGCTTTTCGCTGGCACCGGTGGCGCGCTGATTCACGATTTGCGCTAGCGACGCGCGAGATGGGGCGGGTTGCATTCCGGCTACTTTGTCCATCCGGGAGAGCAGGCCTCCGCCCATCAACGCGGCGCTGGCAGACTTCAGAATTTGGCGGCGAGCTTGATGCATGACGCCTCCGCTCGCGAGGCTGAAAGAGGAAACGATGACGCGCGAGTGATTGCATACAATATATGCGCGACGCCGCGATTTCAACGCGTCATTGGGGTTATTTCTCGCGGGCTAGTTGGCGGCTGCCTTACTGATCCATTCGCAGGCTGATCGAGCCGATGCCGCCTTCAATAGTCAGGTCAATTGTCGCGGGGGTCTTGCCGAGTGCGTCGTTGATGTAGTCGTCGCCTTGGCGCGTGAGGCCGTGCGGGCTGACCGAGCCGATTCCGCCGGAGGCGTGGACGCGCACGCCGACGTCCTTGGGGAGGCGGATGATCGCCGCGCCGACGCCGCCGTGAATATCCACGTGCAAATCCGATTTGCGAGGGCCGGTGATGTCGAGGTTCATTTGGCCGACGCCGGCTTGTACGTCTAGATTTTTCACGTTGAGGCCCTGCAGGCGCAGATTGCTGGAACCTGCGCCGATTTGCACGTTCATGTCCATAGGGACGTTATCGGCAAAGCGCAGTTGCCAGTCGTTGCGCGCGATGGCCAGATGGACGTGAGCCTTATTCTCCTGAGTAATGGAAAGGTCGCCGCGGCCGCCGGAAACGGAATACTCGACGCGCGGCGCGCCATCGTATTCGTGGTAGTCAAAATTCGCGTTCAGCAATTGGCTGGCGCCGCCAGCCACGTCGAGCGAGCCCGAGGGAATGTCGATATTGGCGGTGACGGACTGCGCGCCTTGCAGGCTGACTTCCTGCGCTTCGTGGAGGATGGGGTGCGCATAGCGACCGCGCCAAAGCGCGAAGCCAAGAATGAGCAGGACTACGAGCACCGCGATCGGCGCGCCAGAATGGTGACGAGGTCCGTCCGTCTGGGAATAGGTCCGGTCCATCCAGGCATCCCACATGTAACCCAGGCCGATGGCAATCAGCAGGATCGGCCAATAGCGCTGGATGATGGACCAGGCATCGAGGTCCGGATGCAGATTGATGACCAGGAAGAAGACGCCGACGGCGATGACGATGAGCGCGCCGCCGATCGAGCTGCGCCGCCTATGGCCGTTGTGGGGCATGCCGGGGTCCTCTACCCTTAGAGTACGCGCGGCGGCGCCAAATGTTTCAGCGGAATGTGGCGAGCTGCGAAATTGACAGGAACGGGCGCGTCGGATATTCTCAATTATTCGAAATAGACCACGAAGGAGTACTGAATGGCTCAGGGTACGACGATCAAGCATAAGAAAAAGACGAAATCGGTATTGAAGAATATCCGGCAGTCGGCGCATCGCGCGGCGATCAATCGCATGAATCGGACGCGGGTGCGGACGTCGATACGGCGGATGCGGACGGCCTTGACGGCGGGCGATACCGCTACGGCGGAGAAGCTGGCGTCGGCGACTTTTTCAGATTTGGACAAGGCGATTCGCAAGAGGACTTTGACGGAGAATACGGCGAATCGGTATAAGTCGAGGTTGACTTTGGCTTTGAATGCTTTGAAGGCGAGAAAGGCTTAAGGCAACGGCAAACACAACGGCAGCCCTGAGGAACGCTGATGAACACTGATAAATTCAAAGGCTGATCGGGACAAACGAGGGTCTGCGGTTCGGGTCTTGGTGGAATTTACGGCGCTCCGAGAAATCGGGGCGCTTTTTTTTGCGTTTACGGGCACACGAGTTCGGCCGGACGAGAGATCCTTCGCTTCGCCCAGGATGACGAAAGCTCGGATGCTAGGCGGCGGGAGCGCTGGAGGACGCCGACGAGGTTAGGCGCACGATCAGAAATTCCATCAGGGCGCGGGGATTCGGGTTTGCGGATTTTAGTTGGTTGTCGGCTTCGGCCAGGGCGATGACGCCGTTGATCAGATCTTGTTTGGGGATGCGATGGGCATTGCGCACGGCGGCTTCGGCGGCGTCGGGTCGCATGCCTAGCGTGCGGGCGGCTTGAAAACCGCTGGTGCCTGCGGGCAGATCGCGGGCTTCGATCAGTTTGCGGTACATCCAGGCGAGCACGCCGACCAGGCCGATTGGTTCTTCGCCTTCGCGCAACAAATTATCGAGAAAATCGAGTGCGGCGTCGCGGCGGCGCGTTGCGAGCATCTCCGCCAGTTGCCACACCGTGTTTTTGCGGGCGGCGACGACGAGTTCTTCGACATCGGCAGTAGTGATGCGACCGCGGCCCTGAACGTAGGACGCGAGCTTCTGAATTTCCAGCTGCATGCGGGCTGGCTCGCTATTCAAAATGTCGGCGAGCAGCGTGGCGGCGGGGCGGTCAAGTTCTGCGCCCAAGTCTTTGGCCATTTGCGCGGCGAGCGACGCGGCTGATTCATTGCCGAGCGTCAACTCGACGATCAGCGCTTTCTCGGCGAGTATTTTGTAGAGGCGCTGGCGGTGATCGAGCTTGGGGACTTCGAAGACCAGCACGGTGAAGGGCGCAGGCTTTTCGAGGTAATCCGCAAAAGCTTGGAGCGTGTCCTTACGCGGGTCGTCTCCGCTGTCGCTATCGTCGTCCGCTTCGCTTGCGTCGCCATCTTTCGCACGACCCTGGATTGTCTCCGCGCCGTCAATCAACACCACCTGGCAAGGCGCGAGCATCGGCATGGTTTCGGCGCGCTGAAATATTTCGCTCCAGTCGCCCCCGCGCACGGCAATGCGGGCTAGCGCCCAATCGCGCATGGGTTCTGGCACGTAGGAATCAATGATTTTGCTGCGGCACAGATCGCGGAGGTAGGGATCGCTGCCTTCGAGCACGATCGCGCCGACGGGCTTTCCTTTCGCCAGCTTCTCGATCAATTTTTCGGGCGAGAGATTGGGCACTAGAAAGTCTCCAGGACGTTTGAGACCAGCTGCGCGGCAAAATCGCGGGACATGCGTTCCAGCGCGGGGTCCTGCTCTTCGAAAAAGCTCTGCACGTCGGAAGAAATCTGGTACTCGTCGCGATAGACCATGTCGTTGTTTTCGTACACGGGCTTTTCATCTTTCGTGCCGATGAGCTGAACTTTGGTGTGCACCGTGACGAGCATCATGGTCACTTGCCCGGTAGTGGCGTTAAACAGCATCGGATCGGTCTCGATGGAAAGCACTTCGCCGTGCAGCACGGCGTCGGCGGTTGCGGGATCCTGCGCGATGCGATATTTGGTGCGCTGCACGAATTGACGAATTACCGCAGCGGTGAAGCGCTGTTCGATTCGATAACGCGTCGTGTCGTTCTTAAATGCCGGAACGGCGATGGTGGTCCATTGCGCGGGCAGGTTTCCCGCGCGGCCGGCGACGTGATAGCCGCAGCCGCTAACGCTGGCAACGAGCAGCAGCGCGCTGATCACTATAAGCTGCGCGGCGCGCTGCGGATTTTTATTGTACGCGCGGTTCTGCAACCAATTCCTCCGCGATGCGCACGGCATTCACCACTGCCAGGCGCAGATTATCGGCGACGCCCCAAATCCAAACGCCCGCCGCGACGTTCGGGTCCGGGTCAATGCACGCGAGATGAATTTCGCTTTCTCCGGCGACGGTCACGTTGCTGGGCGCGGGATCTTCGGGCGCGTCAACCTTCACACCTAGATTGCTGAAAGCCGCTTGGAGTTGCTCGCCCGCGAGCGGCGCGGCAAATTCGGCGTAGGCGGCGAAAGCGTATCCGTAAAAGACTGGCGCTTGCACCAGCTGAATGGCCGGAGCTTGTGCTCGGCCGGCGAGATATTCCGCGACGTCTTTCGCGATCGAGTTGCGGACCTCTGCAAACGTGGGTTTGCTGTCCGGGCCATACCCCGCCAGCAGGTTGAAGGCGACTTGTGCATCGAACACGGGCTGCACGATCGGACGGAAGGAAAGCAAATTCGTGGTTTGGGCTTCGAGCTCGTCCACGCCGGCCTGATCGCGTTCCGAGACTGGAGGGAAAAGCAGCAGCATGGTGCGCAGCGGCGAAAATTTTGCGACCGCCGCCGCTAGCGTGCACGCGATGATCACTCCTGAGCCGGGCGACGAGTATGCGACCGATTTGCGCGCGGCGTTCACGCCATTCGTGGACTTTGCTGCGTTGAGTCCCGGGCGCGGCAGCAACGCCGTTGCCAGCGCGGGAATCCAGGACGTGGATTCGCCGCTCGCGGCCAGCGCGCCGCTAAGATCAATCACGACGGCGCCGGAACGTTGCGCCGCAGGCCAATTCCGCGCGGCATCCTGCTGCGAGCCGGTGAAAAATACGAAGCGGGCGTCTTCGAAGCTGTCTTCTTCAAGCGCGCGAATGAATGTGGGTTCACCGCCTGCTTCCGTGAGCGTGCCGGCCAGCGCGGGTTCATCCAGCAGCACGATATCGCTGGCGGGGAAATTGCGCTCTTCGAGGACGAGCTTCAATTCCTTGCCACGCAAGGAAGAAGCGCCAACGATGGCGACGCGTGTGGATTTAGCCGGCCCGGAGGGCATGGTCTAGGCAGGCCGCGAAGCGAGACGGTGGCGCACAGTGCGCACCAACTGCATCACGGGCCCGTGTGCGGTGTAACCGGCGGTGAAGAGCAGCAAGGTGAGGTGCGAGAAGTACACGACGGCTCCGAAGAGCAGCGCAACTAAAATCACCGCGAGAGAAGGCTGGCGGCGCGTCAGCGGAACATCCTTGAAACTGAAAAAGCGCAGCGAGCTGGACATCAGTATGCCGAGCACAACGAGCAACGCGAGCCAGGCGACGGAGGCGCGAAAGTCCTCGATAGGATGGCCGTGACAGAAATGGACCGTCGCCGCAATCATGCCGGCGGCTGCGGGAGTGGGCATGCCCGCGAAATAGCGGTTGCCGCCCGGAGCCATGCCTTGAATGTTGAAGCGCGCCAGGCGCCACGCGCAGCAAGCGACGTAAAAGAAACCGATGAGCCAGCCGAGTTGGGTCAGGTGCAGAGCTTCCGGCGCGTTGGCCGCGGCGATGGCGCGCACTCCCCACGCATAGGCGAGAAATGCCGGCGCCATACCAAAGCTCACGACATCAGCCAGCGAATCGAATTCTCTGCCGAAGGCGCTTTCGGTGTGCATCGCGCGGGCGATGCGTCCATCCATGGCGTCAAATAAATACGCGACGCCCACGGCGCAGGCGGCGTTATCGAGATCGGTAATTTTTCCGTCGAGAGTGGCGAGAATGGCGTAGTAGCCGCACAACATGTTGGCGACGGTGCAGGCGCTGGGAAGAATGTAAACGCCACGGCGCAAACGATGATTGCGGAACGGACGGCGGGGCTCTTCGTCGTGACCGATGGGATCTATGTCGTTGAATTCCATTTCGCGATTACGCTCTCGCCGCCCTTTACGTGCTGCCCGCGCCGGATGACGACTTGCGTATCCAGGGGCAGCCAAATATCCACGCGCGAACCGAAACGAATCAGGCCAACGCGCTCACCCATTACGACCTCTTGCCCTTCGTCTTTCCAGCATATCACGCGACGCGCGATAGCTCCGGCGATTTGTTTGAAAACGACACTCCCTTGAGGCGTATGCAGATAAATAATATTTTGTTCGTTTTCACGTGAGGCGTCGGAGCGGAACGCGGCGTAGAAACGGCCGGGGCGGTAGACCACGTCGGCGATGCGTCCGGTTGCAGGCGCGCGCTGGACGTGGACGTTCCAGATGGAAAGAAAGATGCTGATACGATGGCCCATCACGGAGTCCAGCATTTCGTCCACGATTTCGACGACGCGGCCATCCGCGGGGGAGATGATGACGCCGGGTGTGGTGGGAATTACGCGCTGGGGATCGCGGAAGAAATAAAAGATGAAGAGTCCTAGGAGAATTAGCGCTACGCCGAGAATTTTCCAGCCAGGGATAAAGCACAGTGCGCCCGCAATGAGCGGCGGCAGGGCGAATCGGTACGCGTCTCTAATCATGGGCCTGGGCGAAATCCTTTGCTCGCGAGAATATACGGCGCGCGCGGGCGCCGTGGCGCGATGGGTTGCGGACTAAAAGTACGACGAATGCACCGGTATTGTACGACAGAAGTACGAGTGCTGCGCGGGCCCCAGCGGTAAAAATCGTTCAGTGATGGACCATGTCATGATCGTGGCGGTAACGCGCCACAATCATTTCCATCAAATCTTTCAGACGCAACTTCATTTTCTTCAAGCCGATTTCCAGTTCCATGTCTTCCACGTTCCAGTAGGATTGACTGACGAGTTCTTTCAGCTGGGATTCACAGCGGGAGTGTTCTTCGAAGAGCCGGCGGTATTCCTGGTTCGATTCCAACAGGGACTGCCGGATATCATGCGTCGTGATCGGCATCCATTCCCTCCAGGGGTGTAGAAGCGTTCACATAAGCGTAACAATTATCACATTTGGGATGTGGAAGCCAAGAGGTAAGAAGTGGCGGCTCAGGCTTTTGTCTGGCAGGCGTGATACTCGCGTGTGTCCGTAAAGCGCGGGCAGGGGCGCCGATGGCGGGACGATTCTCAGGATGTTGTTGCTGCTGTGATATCGTTCGACCGCGGGAGGCGACCTGATGCGCATCTACGCTACCGATGTGCTCTCGATATTCGCGAGTTTTCTGTTGGCCTGGTTCCCTGCTCAGGGTAAGCGCTCGACTGCTGCTGATTCGGGCCAATCACTCACTGTGGTTGGTGGTTGTGCCCAACAACATGCATTTCAGCTCCATCTTCAGCCCGACACCGGGGGCGGCCCACATTTTGTCGTGACGAATCTGTGCGCGGAACCGCTGACAGCGTTTTACCTTGAAACATCTTCGTCAGCCGACGGAAGGCCCACGGGCGGACAACTGTGGGACGCACTCTCGCCGCACCGTTCGCCGCTTGCTAAAGACGGTACGATTTCACAATCGCTCGCGCATGTGGTCGGCCAACCGTTCTCCGACAAAATTGAAATAACAGCGGCCGTATGGGCTGACGGCAGCACGTTCGGCGATCCCGAGAAGCTAAAGCGGATTTTTTTGAATCGTATTACTGATCTGCAGAGCTACGAGCGGGCAATTTCTCTGGTGCAGAAAGGCCTTCAGGAGAACTGGACGCGTGATCAATATGTGGCGGCTTGGGACCAAGAGAACAAGAAAGCACCGCTGACCGGCGCAGCGGCTGGCATGATGGAGGTGAATCTCCGGAGAAATTCGGGTCTGGACTCCCCAAGTAATCTACGACGCATAATGCAGCACTTCCGCGAAATGTTCATTCAATACCGCGATTTATTGCGGCAATCCAAACCGGATTTGAACGCCGTCGGTAATTCCAACGGAAGAACTACTCCTTAAGGGGAGCGCGGCGGCGCGATCAGCGAGACAGCGCGCCGTCCGCGACGCCAGCTAGAATTGCCCAGATGCGGCCGAGCCAGTTGCGGTGTTCGGGCTTCATTAGGACTGAGCGGAGGCAGAGGACTGTATCTTCCCGAGCGCCTGTCAGATTGTGCTGCGCAGCGAAAAATCTGAAAGGCACGCGAACCAGGGCGAGATGCAAATGTTGTCTTGCGGTGGCGGCGAAGATGCGCTGCGACAGTGCGGAGATTTCGGCGACCGTTTTCGCGCGCGGCGCCCATACGACGATGTCGAGTTCTGGCGCGAACGGGAGCATCCAGCGCGTGTCGCTTGCAAGTCGCTGCGCGAACTGCAGCGCAGCGTCGCGGGAGGCCTCGAGCATTCCTGCGAATTCCCCGCCCCGGACGAGCGGCAGCAGGCGTTGCGTGGCCCATAGGGCGACGGCGGAAGCTCCGGGGCGCGAACATTCCAGGCTGATTTCGCCCAGGTGGAGTTCCGAAGAGCTAAAATACGTGTACGGCGATTCGTGTTTGTAGATTGCGCCGACCAGCGGATCGCGAAACAGCACGCAGCCGCAGCCGTAGGGTTGCAGGCCGTGCTTGTGCGGGTCAATGACGATGGAATCGGCGAGGCCGATCCGGTCGAAACTGGCGCGGGTTTCGGCGGCCAGGTTCGATGCTAGCGTGAAATATCCGCCGTACGCGGCGTCCACGTGCAAGCGAAAATTGTAGCGCTCGCGGAGGCGCAAAATTTCGGGCAGCGGGTCCACGGAGCCAGTTCCGGTGGTGCCTGCTGTGGCGACTACGCAGCCGACATCTCCGGCGGCTAACATTTTTTCCAGGGCGCTTGGGTCCATGCGGCCGCGAATGTCGCTCGGCACGTTCGCGAACGGCAACTGCAGCACGGCGGAGATGCGTTTGTGCGTGTAGTGCGATTGGTCGGACGCGACGATTTTTTTTCCGGGATTTAGTTGGCCTGCGACCCAGAGGGCTTCGAGATTTGCCATCGTTCCGCCGCCGCACAGGTGGCCGAGGTGCTGCTGCCAGCCGAACATTGCGGCGATCTGCGCGACGGCTTCTTTTTCCATGGCGGAACTGGCGCGGCCGCCATCGAGCGCGTGATTGTTGGGATTGATCCACGTGGCCAGCGCGTAGGCGGCGCGGGCGATCGGGTGCGGAGGCTTGAGCATTTGTCCGGCGTAGAGCGGATGAAAATACGGGTAGTTGTCCTGAAGTTTGTTCGCAACTTCGTTCATCACAGCGGCTAGGCGCGGGTCCGGCGCGGGTGCGGGATTTTCTGTGATTGCGGGCAGCGCGGCGAATCCGCCGTCGAGTTGCTGCAGAGAATCCTTCAGGAGTTGCAGGGTGGTTTCTTCCAGGTGCATATGTCCCTCGTTCTTTTCGCGCTATTGGATTCCTTCGTCGGCAAGGTAGTTGTGGAAAATACCGAAACGAATCTTGTCGGAGACCCTTATTGAATCCGCAAGTGCAATCAACTCCTGCGACACTGCGGAAGTTTCCAGACGGTCGTCGAGCGTCCCAGCGTCTGCCAACTCGATAAGTTCTAGACTGTACTCTTGCAGTTCTCCCCTGACTCGCTGCTCAAACTCAACGGCATCCACCGCCAGTGCAAGGGCATTCACGTACGCTCCCTTCGCACCCTTGGAAAGCACGGATTCCCGCGACCTTGGTTTCACGTGGGCCAACGCAATCCAAATGCATTCACGTTTTGGCATCGGTTTGAATCGTCGTGCCAGACGGTGCCATGAATCATCTCACGTGTCTGGGGGCTTAAAGCGTCGCTGTGAGCAGAAGGGCGTCCTCTACCGGAGCCGTGTAGTAGCGCGGGCGCCGGCCTACTACTTCGAACTTATGGCTCGCGTAGAAGCGCAGCGCGGATAGATTTGATGCGCGGACTTCCAGAATGGCTTGGGTTGCCTGGAACGTCTGCGCCCACCGCAGCGCTTCCTCTAGGAGCTTGGCGCCGATTCCACAGCGGCGCCACTCGGACTCTACAGCGAAATTGAGAATTTCAAGTTCGCTGCTAAGGCGGCGCGCTACGAGGAACCCGGCCAGTTCCGCTTCTTCCTCCGCGACCCATCCGGCCATTTCGCCGCGCGCGACGCGATCGTAATCCCAGGCAGCCCACTGCGCGATTTCCGGGCACGCGGCTTGAATCGCAAGGATGGCTTGCACGTCGCGGGATTCCAGGGCACGAATCGTCAAGATGGTTATCCGTCCTTCCAGCGCATTTCGGCGTCGGTGCGGCGCACGTAATTCGCCTCAAGCGTAAGCGCGTCACTCACTTGTCCACGCAACGCACGCGCGTGTGCGATCCGCCCGATGGACGGCGCGAGGACGCTGGAGACAATTTCGAGTCCAGCGAAACCCGCGGTCAAATTTAATGTCAATCGCGACACGGCCGCGACGACAGAAGCATCCGGAGTGACGATGCTAAAGCCGTCACTACCATCGCCGCGCGGAGCGCCGCCATCGTTCGCGAGCGCACCGAGTTTCCCCGCAAACTCTTCCGGCGTTACCACGAATTCCTCACCGTCGAGCGCATGCCCCGTCGTCGTCGTCCGATACATGCCAAAATAAATCTGCCCGCGCCGAGCGTCCAGAGCGGGTACTAAAACTGTGCTGCCGGTTCGAGCCTGAAACGCGACAGCTTCCAGCGCGCTCACCCCAACCACGGGTTTGCGGTAAACCTCCGCCCAGCCCTTCGCGGCCGTCAAGCCAACGCGCAACCCAGTGAAAGAACCAGGCCCAGCCGATACCGCGAACAGGTCAAATTCGTCTAGTTTCAGCGTCAGATCCCCCAGCAAGAAGTCCAAATGGCGGAAAATCCGCGAGGAATAGTTCTCCTCGGCGCGCGTCGAGATGACGCCAAGGGTGATTTCGTCACGCAGAATTGCGACACTTCCGGCGGGCGAAGAGGTGTCCAGGGAGAGGGTTAGCACGTGCACCAGTATAGGGCAATTTGGGGGCCAATCTTACTGAAAACATTCGGTTTCTCAGCCTCGAGACGTTGCGCCAAACCACCCATTTATCTTGACGTTTATGACCCATGTGCCTAAACTTTCAATATGCTTTTCGGGGAGGGTCGTGCATCCATGTCCTGTGAATTTAAGCTCGGCGAAAAGGTTGTGTATCCGAATCACGGTGTCGGGGTCATTGAACAGATAAGTTACGGCTACGTGAATGGACGTTCGGAGCGATTCTACATGCTGAAGATCGTTTCGAGCGGTTTGAAAGTGATGGTGCCGCAGACGAACGTGGATTGCGTCGGCCTGCGCCCCATCATTCGCAACACGCAAGCCGGCGCGGTGATTTCGTTTCTGGAAAAAGGCCGCTCCGCTTCACATCACGACTGGAAACACCGCTTCAAGGAAAATTCGGATCGCATGCGGACGGGCTCGTTGATGGAGGTCGCCGCAGTTTTGAAAGGTCTGGTGGCCCTCAGCCGGACCAAGCCGCTTTCCTTCCGCGAAAAGAAAATGCTGGAACGTGCCAAGTATCTCCTCGTCAGTGAACTCGCCACGGTGCGCAACACTTCCGAATCAGCTGTGGAAGCAAACCTGGTGAAAGCGCTGGCCAAAGCTAAACTGCAAATGCCGGAGGGCGCGCCAATTCCGGAGTAGATTTTTCGTGTCAACCCTGGCGGGCACAATCTGCGAAGATTGTGCCCTTTTTTTGTGCTCGTTCCCTTCGCGCTGCTGCTGTGCCCTTCTTATTTTCCGCGTCTCTTTGCCGGCGCTACGATGCGTTCGATCTGTTGCGTGTGATTCAGGTCGTGGCCGGCGATGAGCGTCACCAGACGTTCGATCGTTTCCGGGCCGCGTTCGGAGTGCATGCCGTGGTGCTTCCACTGCTCGGCGGAGAGCGACTTCAGTAGCGCGAGGTTCGCTTCGCGCAACGTGCGGAATGTCGAGAGCGAGTTGCGGGCGTCGCGTTTTTCGTAGCGGCAGGCCTTGGCCCAGGCGTCCTGATCATAGGCGGGGATGGGCGTGCCGGGCGTGCCCAGGATCTGGCGCAGACGGAAGCTGGTGACGATTTCGCTGTCGGCCAGATGCGCCATGATTTCCGCGACCGACCATTTGTCCGGCGCAGGCCGCTTACGCAGCTTCGCCGCCGGAACGTCTTTCAGAAGGCGCTCCAGCTTTTTCGCGCTGGCGGCCTGGATTTTCAGGGGTTGCTGCCCTTCGGCATATCCCACGATTCGCGCCACGTACTGCGGAATTGTTTCGCTCATGGAGGTTGCTCCTTGCGTTAGCGTTTGGATGCGGGTGAATATGAAAAGACTCGCACGAATGAAAAAGGATAGCGATCCTGCGGGCGCTGTCCGTCTGCGGCCACTTTGGCAGGCGTACATGGCAGCAATGGGCTGGAAACCGCGGCGGCGGGACGCAATCGACGGCCTGTACCAACGTACAGTTGTCGTCTTCTGGAAACCGCGGGCGCGGAACCCCTGCCGGGAAATTGGGCGCGTCTTACAATTCAAATAGCGGTCCCCGCAGGCCCTTAGGAACTCGGGACACTTTATAAATGCTTGGCCGTGAAGCGGATCGCGCAGCTCGCAGAGGCGAAGCGTATGGCGCTGAAGGCGACGGACATCCCTGCCACGAGCCCGCAGATTGACGCGGCTGGACGGACAATTCCCACATCCTCCGCCAACGCGGGTCCGAATTCCACACCGAATCTGGCACTAAATCCAGAAGAGCTGGAACTTGCGCGCAAACGCGAGGAGCAAGCAGCAATTGAGAGCGAACTGGCCGAACGCGAGTTGCGCTCCGCAAATTTGCGCGCGGAGCTGGGCGCGTTCGAGCGGCAATACCTGCACCACGTCGGCTCGCGCTACGCGGAATTGGATGAACTGAAAGCCGCGGTTGCCGAGCGGTTGGCGCAGGAACAGCCCGCAAATGCGCGTGCGCAGCAAGCCGCGCGGGAAGCTCGCGCGCGCGCCGCCGAAACGCAATCCACCGCGGGAGAAAAGTCCGAAGCGACGCCACGCGCTTTCGAATCTTCGCCGGAAATGAAGCGGCTCTACCGCGAAGTCGCCAAGCGCGTTCATCCAGACCTCACTTCGGACCGCGCGGACCGCGCCAAGCGCCAGCAATTGATGGCCGAGGCCAACGAAGCCTACGAGCGCGGCGACGAAACCAAGCTGCGCAAAATATTCACGGAATACGAGTGGAGCGCGGAGGCCGTGCAAGGCGAAGGGCCGGGCGCGGAATTGATTCGCGTGATTCGCCGGATCAGCCAGGCGCGCGGACGGCTGGCCGAGATCGAAGCGGAATTGCAGGAACTGCTGCGTTCGGATTTGTATCAGTTGAAAGTGCGTCTGGATGAAGCGCAAAGCCACGGGCGCGACGTGCTGAAAGAAATGGTGCAAAAAGTCGAAGATCAAATCGCGCAGGCCAAGCGGCGCCTGGAAAATCCGCGAGGTCTGGGCTACTGATCATGGAAACGCGCGCGAAGTCAACGGAATCCCAGACTGCGCAACATGGCGGCCAGCAAATCGTGCCTACCGCCTCGCGCGGTTTGGCGTTGCGCTCTGCGGCGCTGGTGGTGCGCGGTTTGCGGGACATGGCGCGCGACTCGAATTGGCTGATCAAAAAAGTTTTTCCCGGCTCTACGCCGCACCTGGCAATTTCCGCGACGGGCGCTGTGAGCCTGATCTCCCCGCCCGACCACAGCGGCTCCCAGCGCGTGGTCCTCTATGACATTGAACGCACCGGCCCGACCTTGGCGCTCGCGGTGCCGCAGGAAGCGGCTGGACCGGGTGCTGGCGCCGCAGCGGAGGATTTTTCGGCCGCGTTTGCGTGGTCGCCTTCGGCACGTCACCTGGTGGCGGCGTGGGGGGCGTGGCAGCCGGCGCTGCACATTCTTGATCTGCACGAGAAGATGCTGCTAGGCACGTTCGGGGATTTCAAGAATTTTCCGGTGTGCCTGGCGTGGTCAGGCGCTGGCAATTTTTTCGCTGCGGCATCTGCAGGTGGCAAAGGCGCGAGCTTGCGGCTGTGGCAAGTCGGAGCGGCCCCGCTGCCTTTCGCACAGGCGCCGACGAAAGAAATGGGCGTGCCCGACGGCTTCGAGCGACAAACCTACGAAGCGGAATTCGGCGAGGAAGGCGCGTTCGGCGGTTACGGACGGATCGCTTTCAGCCCGGACGAAAAAATTCTTGCCGGCGTGATCGAAATTCGCGGCGATTGGGCCGACGATTCCATCGTGCTCGCCGATGTGCCTGCGCTGCGCACGCAAAATGTCTACCAAGCGCAAGGCCACATCACGGATCTGACGTGGACGCCTGACAGCCGGCAAATTATTTATTGCGCCGCGGGGCAAGCGTACACACTTGACGTGGAAAGCCTGGCTTTCGAGGCGCTGCCCTTCGGCGCGGAATTGTGCGTGTGCCATCCGCACCTGCCGCTGTGTATCTGCTACAGTTCGTGGCTGAAAAACTCAGCGAAGGGCCGGCTGTTTCTCGTGGACCTCGCCCGCCAGACGGTGTTCGACGAGTACGCCGCCGAAGGAATCGTGGACCTGCGCTGGAGCGTCGATGGATCAAAAGCCTATGCCATGACGCGCGACGGCATGGCCTACATTTACGAGCCACCGCTGATTTAAATCTGGAAAACTTTCCGCGAAAAATGGATGCTGCGATGACAATTGTCTTGTGTGGGCGATATGACTGAAGCGCGAAATGAGCCGATCCGGCTAGTGCAACGAGCAGGCAGGCTGACTCGTCGAGCGCATCCCGACTGGATTTATTTCCTGCCCATCCTGCATTTCTGCGCCTGCCTGATGAGCACGCTGCGCTATTTCGTGCCGGGCCTGCAGTACCTGGTCGTGATTTGGGACTTTGTGATGCACGCCGACTTCCCGGTTTCACGGGTCGCCTATGCGCTGACTCCAAAGTACGCCCCGTTCGCCGCGATCTGGATCGTCGCAACCGGAACGCTGTGGTGGTACCTGCTGAGCCGAGGAGCGGAGACCCTCTTCACAAAATTCACGCACCGCCAAAAGCCAGCTACGAATTAATGCCTTAATCAGGCGCTGCCGAGTGGGGTGTAAGTTTGCCGCGCGCCATTGAGAGTATCCGAGGGGGATAGCCGTCGCCTAAACATGTCCAGGAGATTGCTTCTATTTGTGCTACTTTCCGGTAGCTTATTCGTTCCGCGATCGTCCGCTGCGCAGGAAAATCCCGTAGAAATACCCGGATGTGACCTCGCAAAGAATCCCAAGGCTTTCGATGGAAAGCTGCTTCGCGTCCGCGGAACGCTCAATGTTCACTTTGAGGATTTTTCGTTAGGAGTCGGCAATTGTGATTCAGAACAGGGCATCTGGCTGGCGTTCGGGGGAGACGTGCCAGGGATTGTGGCTTCGACGGTAAACGATTCTTTCAGAACGCCGGGCGTGGACATCAAGGTGAATAAAGTGTCTTACGGAATCAAGAAGGACGAGAATTTCCACCGACTCTACGCCTTAATTGCCGCGCGTCACGGAGACAAACCTGAGTTCACGGTCACAGCGACGCTCACCGGTACGTTTTATGCTGGGGATGCACGCGCGGCTGCAAATGGAGCGACGACTTTTGTTGGTTACGGTCATTTGGGGTGTTGTGCGCTTCTCGTGATCACAGAGGTCTCCGACGTGGAATCCGTCCCACCAGCAAATCTCAATCTTCACGGCGTCTTGATTGGTGTAGATGGCAAACCAGCGGAAGGCTTCACGGTCTTTGACGATGTACTCGGTGGTTCGCCTCCCGAACGTCAGAAAACTGTCACCAACGAGCGGGGAGAATTTGCGTTTTCCAACTCCGGACAGCAACTTCGCTTTGAAGATCCAAACGATCGTCCGTTAGCCCTCACCGTCGAGCCAGGTGGCGCTTCGATTCGAGTGAGTCTGGAGGACGCGAAGCATTCGGATTGGATGATTACGGCTTGCGGCGAGGTTCACTCCCCGCGTCGAGTTGGATTTTCGGTTCTATTCGCTTTGCCCAAGAACATGGAATCCAGTCCGTCGAATGCTGATGATGCACAGGCCGTCTTCGTCTACCCGCGAGGAAAAGACGCACCCTCCGCAGAACTCATCATTTCCAAAAGTTCTGAGGAAATAACAGACGCCGCCGACTCGCTGGGTACGGAATGGTTCAAGGAACGATGGATCAAGGACAGCGCAGGAAATGTCGTTGGCATGGACGCGCGTGGACGCGTGCAGCACGGCGGATATTGGCGCAGAGCAATTTTCTCGGGTCATGAAATCGCGGGCTACTGGCTGCAATCGGGAGAGCGGCCAAAGGTGTTGGACCAGATTATTGATTCGGCGTGCACCGCACCCAAGTGACCTTCGGGAGGTACCTTCAGTCCGGTTCTTCGAGTATTGGGCTTGACGTCGCGACCCTTCAGCCAGCCCCTGGAAACCGACGACAGGAACTCATGGATCCTGCTCAAGCAATTTCGAGGCTTCACTGGAGGCACCGCATGAATCTGCCCGACGCACCGATTGCGCGCGATGGATTCTACGTCACGCATTTCTTTACTGTGAGGGATCAGAAGAAATCGCAGGACTTCTACGTGCGAATTCTTGGCGGGATAGTGATCAAGCCGGAAAATCCCTGCTACATCAAGCTCGAGAATTCCCGGATCATTCTGAATTCCGGCGGCGGGCCGACGCCGGATAAGCCGGAGGTGCTCCTCGAGACAACGCGGGATCTAAACACCGTCAACAGCTTCCTGAACCTGCGCGTCGCTGACACCTGGAAGTGTTACAAGCCATGGCGCACCAAGGGCGCTGATTTCCTCACGGAACCACTGGATAATCACGGCTGGGAATGGCGCTGTTAGATGCGCGATCCCGACGGCTAGCTGATCGAGGTCGTCCTATACACCCAGCTGGCGCTCGACCGCTTCAAAAAGTATTCCGCGGAATTAAAATTTCGCTATGCGAGCGGCAGATTCGGCTCGGCGTTGAGAGTGGCGTCCTCGTGCTGGCCGGCTACGAAGCGCGGGTAGCCTGCGGCGGCGATCATGGCGGCGTTGTCGGTGGACAGGGCGCGGCTGGGAAAAAATACGGAGAGGTTGTGGCGCCTGGCTTCGGTTTCGAAGGAGGCGCGCAATTCGCGGTTGGCGGCGACTCCACCGGATACGAGGATGGAGCACACATTATTTTGCCGGGCCGCGGCGATGGTGCGCGCGACAAGATCCTCCACCACGGCGCGCTGAAAACTTGCGATTAGATCCAGAGTCGCTGTGCTGGCTAGCTGGCGCAAAGCGTCCGCACCGCGTTCGCCGCTTGCGAGCGCTTCCTTGCGCGCGTCAATTTCGGGCTGCAGCTCAGGATGGCGCTTCAGGTGGTAAAGCACCGCCGTCTTGATTCCGCTGAAACTGAAATCGTAGGGATTGCCTTTCATTTTCGGCTCGCCGAAGCGGATCGCGCGCGGGTTACCGTGCTGCGCGAGCTGATCCATCACCGGGCCGCCGGGGTAGCCGAGCGCGAGCAGGCGCGCGACTTTGTCATAGGCTTCGCCGGCCGCGTCGTCGCGCGTGCCGCCCAGGCGTTCGTAGGAAAAATGCGCGGCGCCATTTTGCGAATCGGATTTCACCAAATAGATTACCGTGTGGCCGCCGGAAACGATCAGGCAGGCCGCCGGCAATTCGGGTGGCGGTAGTTTCGCCGCATGCGCTTCGAGGAAAACTGCGTGGACGTGGCCTTCGAGGTGATTCACGCCGATCAGCGGCTTGCCCAGCGCTTGCGCCAGCACTTTGCCGTACGTGATACCCACCAGCAGCGCGCCCACCAGGCCGGGACCGCGGGTCACCGCGACCGCATCCAAATCCTGCAGCGTGATTCCGGCCTGCTCGAGTGCTTCGCGCACTACCGGGACGATCTGGCGTAAGTGTTCGCGCGAAGCCAGCTCCGGCACCACGCCCCCATATTTTCGGTGAATCGCGATCTGCGATGCGACGATGCTGGAGAGAATCGTATCGCCGCCCGAGACCACGGCAGCGGCAGTCTCGTCGCACGACGACTCAATCCCCAGAATAATTTTGCGTTGCGTGGTCAAGAAAATACCTCGAATCTCGCGCGACGCGCCAGAGTTCGCAATGAATATGGTAGCATAACCATGCGACCGGCTTTTCCGCACGCGACGCTTGCGCGAAAGCGTCCTGCGTGCGCGGCGCTCGCGCCGTAAAAAGCCGTTGCGTTTACGAACTCCTGCGATCGCGCTTCCCCACCAAGCCGACCCCAGAGGGTAAAATCAATCCGTTCTGGCACGCCTGGCCTGTTTAGGGGACCGGCCGCAATCCACTAAGAGGACTATGAGCTCCGAACGAAAACGCGTGCGCAAAGCTGTGCTACCCGTCGCCGGCCTGGGAACGCGCTTTCTGCCCGCCACCAAAGCGATGCCCAAGGAAATGCTGCCGGTGGTGGATAAGCCGCTGATTCAATACGCGGTGGAGGAATGCATCGCCTCCGGAATTGAAAACGTGATTTTCGTCACCGGGCGCCGCAAAAGCGCCATCGAAGACCATTTCGATTTCGCGCCCGAGCTGGAACATTTTCTGGAAGACCACGGCAAGCCGGAACTGGCGCAGATGGTGCGCGACATCAGCGGCGGAATTCATTTCAGCTACACGCGGCAGAACGAAGCGCTGGGCTTGGGCCACGCGGTGCTGACCGCGCGCGAGCTGGTGGGCGATGAGCCATTCGCGGTGTTGCTCGGCGACGTGATCATGGAAAGCCCGGTGCCCGCCACGCGCGCGCTGATTGAAATTTACGAAGCTACGGGACAGGGCGCGATCACCGTGCAGGAAGTGCCGCGCGAAGAGTTGCAGTTTTACGGTGTGATCTCTTCCAGCCCAGGGAAAATTCCGCGTTGGGGCGATAGCGTGCTACGGCTGAACGACATGGTGGAAAAACCGAAGCCGGACGCGGCGCCTTCGAATCTGGGAGTTTCGGGCCGCTACGTGCTGCCGCCGGAAATTTTCGATTACCTGGACCAAACCGAGCCCGGCGCGGGCGGCGAAATTCAGCTTACGGACGGGCTGCGCGCGTTAGCCGCGAAGCAAGGCTTGTGGGCGCACGTGCACCAGGGAAAAACGCACGACGCCGGAAACAAGCTGGGGTTCCTGAAAGCGACGGTAGAACTGGCGCTGAAGAATCCGAAATTCGGCAACGAATTCCGCCGCTACCTGAAGACGCTGGAACTTTAGCGCTTCACTTCTTTTTCTTCGACGAGCCCTTTTCGCCGGAAGATTTCGATTCGCCGGACTTTGCGCCGCCGGATTTTGATTCTCCGGTTTTCGCGTCGCTCGATTTCGAGTCCTGCGACTTGGCGTCGGCGGATTTGGAATCCGAGGACGACTCGCCCGATTTTCCCGATGCGCCATCGCCTGAGCCTTCCGCGGACGAGGCGCCGGAATTCTTGCCCTTATAATCCGTCACGTACCAGCCCGAGCCCTTGAACTGAATGCCCGCCGCGGAAATCATCCGCTCGGCTTTTCCGCCGCACTTGGGGCACCTCTGCGTCGTCGGCGCGTTATGCTTTTCGATTTTCTCGAATTGATGCGCGCACTTGGCACATTTGTATTCGTATAGCGGCAATGCGGAACTCCTCCCTGCGTTGAGTGTAACGAAAATAGTAACACGCTTGCGGCTGCTGGCGCAGCGGCGGCGCGCATCCGCAACCAGGCGAGCACACGTTGTGAGAGGATTTCGCAGTGGCGCACTTCAGTGCGCCCTCGGTGGCGCGCTGCCGATCGATGGCGGTCTGAAGACCGCCGCTACGAAACCGGCGCTCGAAAATGAGCACACACGCGATGTGTTAGACTGCGTTCGTTCCCTGATTTCTCGATCTCATCATGATCAAAACGACAGAACGCGAGCGGGGTGCGGGATGTTTGTACGTTGTCGCGACGCCCATCGGCAACCTGGAAGATATTTCACTGCGCGCGTTGCGCGTGCTGAAGGAGTCGGATGCGATCGCCTGCGAAGACACGCGACAGACACTGAAACTGCTCTCTCATTTTGACATTCAGAAGCGCCTGATAAGTTACCACCAGCACAATGAAATCACGCGCGCGGCGGAAATCGTGATCGAGTTGGAACAGGGCGCGCAAATCTCTCTGGTGACCGACGCTGGCACGCCGGGAATTTCCGATCCGGGCGGCAGACTGGTGAGCCTCGCGCTGCGTCACGGAATCCAGGTGGTGCCGCTGCCGGGTGCGTGCGCGTTTGTAGCGGCGCTCGCGGCGTCGGGAATGCCCATCGAGGAATTTACGTTTATTGGATTCTTGCCGTCGCGGCCCACCGAGCGGCGCAAACGATTGCGCGCGCTTGCGGGCGAACCGCGCGCGCTTGCCCTGTACGAAGCGCCGCACCGGCTGCTCGATACGCTGGAAGACGCGCTAGAAATTCTGGGCAATCGTCCGGCGGTGGTGGCGCGCGAACTAACCAAGGTGTATGAGGAGTTCGTGCGCGGGCACTTGGGAGATCTGCTGGCCGCTACGCGTGCGAAACCGCCACGCGGGGAAATTACTTTGCTGATCGGACCGGCAGATGGCGAGGCGCAGCACACCGCAGCGGCAGACGCGCGGGCGAAGATTCCTCTTGCGCGACGCGTGACGGAAATCATGAAGGAACGCGGCGTGGACAATAAAGCCGCGCTGAAACAAGTAGCGCGCGAACGCGGCCTCACGCGCCGCGAAGCTTACAAGCAGCTCCTCATCACGCGCGAGGAGTGACGCGCGGCCGCCCGTAGACTCAATCGGCAGCCGATGCGGCGCTGTTCGCGAAAAAGGCGTCCACCACATCGAGGATTTCCGCCGCCTTGTGCGCGTGATGCACGGCGTAACGCAATTCCCCGCCGTTGCGCACGCCGTGTGTGAAAAGGCTCGCGAATTGTTTCATTTTGCCAATGGCGTCTGGCATTTCGGCGGCGATTAAGCTGCGGAAATAGCCGGAGAGCAAGTGGTAGCGGTCCACGTCGGTGGGCTCGTCGTAACTTCCCGTGGCAAGCAAGTCCGCGATCTGGCGAAAAATCCAGGGATTCGAGGACGCGGTGCGGCCGATCATCACTGCGTCGCAACCGGTTTCGGCGACCATGCGCACCGCATCCTGCGGCACGCGGATGTCTCCGTTGCCGATCACCGGAATACGCACGGCCAGCTTCACCGCGCGAATCACGCTCCAATCCGCTGAGCCGCTGTAGCCCTGCATGCGCGTGCGCGGATGCACGGCGATGGCTTCAATGCCAACCTGCTCCGCCATGCGCGCCACGTCCACCGCGACGATATTATTTTCGTCCCAGCCGGAGCGGATTTTGATCGTCAGCGGAATCGTGACGGCGGCGCGAACTGCATGCAGCAATCTTTCAAGATGCACCAGGTCGCGCAGCAAGCCGGAGCCACCGCACTTCACCACCTTTTTTACGGGACAGCCCAGGTTGATATCTACCTGGTCGAAACCGAGATCTTCCGTGAGCGCCGCGGCGGAAGCCATCACCTGCGGATCGGAGCCGAAAATCTGCGCCGCGATGGGGTGCTCGTCGGCGTCAAAATACAAATAATGTAGTGTGCGCGCGGAATTGCGCGTCAAGCCTTCGGCGCTGGTGAATTCGGTCATGATCAGGCCGCAGGAGCCGAGCGAGCGGATCACGCGGCGAAATACCGTGTCGGTAACGCCGGCCATCGGCGCGAGGATCGTCGCCGGGCGGATCACGTTGTCGCGAATTTTTAGTTCAGCGGGAATCATCGCGCCTTTTCGCCGCCACGAATTCTTCGGCACTGTCGCTATCGGTACCCACCGCCGCAGTGGCGGCTCGCGCGCGCGGCGCAATGCCGCTCAGTTGTGCGATCAACGCTTCCTTTGAGCCGCCGAAGAAATTCTCAATCACCTGGCCCAGCGCCTGCGTGCGCGCATCTTCGGCGCTCAAGTTCGGGCGGTACATGTAAGCGCGGCCAACCTTGCGGCGCTCGACGACGCCTTTGCGCGCGAGGCGATCCATGATCGTCATGATCGTGGTGTACGCGCGCGGCCGTCGTGCAGCCAGACTGTCGCGGATTTCGCGCACCGTGCCCTGCCCCATGGGCCAGAGCGTGTTCATGCAATCCAGCTCGAGCGGCGCAAGATCGAGCAGCGCACGGCGCGGCGACGAATTTCGAGCGTTGAGCTCAGTCATGAATGTTCGCATGCGCGTTCACGCTCACCGCGTGCCCCCGGTATTGCGCGGAGCACCGGACGCTGCCCGCTGAGCCGAGTTACTTGCTGTAGCCTCCGCCCGACCCGCGGCATTCTCACCGGCCAAAAATTTATCGGTGCGCAGCAGCGCACGGTGCAGCGCCGGATTTCGCTCGGTCCACACTTCGTTTCCGGACGAGCCTTCCAGAGTTGTGCGCATCGCCGCCATTTTCGAATCCATGTCGTCCAGAAAATGCAGGGCAATCGCTTCGCGCGTTTGCGGCAAGGAGGGCGAGCCAAATTCATACGTGCCGTGGTGGCTCAAGATCAAATGTTCGATCAAAATCGCGAGCGGCTCCGGAAATCCGGGGATCGCCTTGATCTTTTCGCGCACGAGCAGCGTGCCTATTGTGATGTGACCGAGCAGGCGGCCCGCGGTGGTGTAATTCGTCGCGCGCTCGTAGCTCAGCTCGTCAATTTTGCCGATGTCGTGCAGCACGATGCCGGCGAGCAGCACGTCCGCGTCCAATTCGGGATAATGCGCAGCAACCGAGCGCCCCAGACCGATCAGGCTGACGATGTGCTCGAGCAATCCGCCAACAAACGCGTGATGCATACCCATCGCGGCAGGCGCGCGCTTCAGCTTTGGAACGATCGCCGGATCGTTGACCACGCTTTCGAGAAGCTTTTTGATCCAGGGATCCTTGACGCCAGCGACGGCTGCACCCAGGTCGGCATACAGCTTCTCGACGTCGCACTTGGTGTGGGCTAGAAAATCAGAAAGGTCGTAATCGCGCATGGCCGCTGGAACAATCTGCTCCAGCGTCATTTCCTTCTGGCCGTTGTAGAGCTTCACGCGGCCGCGAATCTGCACCACGTCGTCCGCTTCGAATGTTTTCGCCAGCGCCTCGAAGTTGTCCCACATTTTCGCGGGTATCGAGCCGGTGCGGTCGCGCAGCGCCAGTTCCAGCCAGGATTTCCCGCTGCGTTGTGATGTGCGGATTTCTTTCGCGCCGACCATAAACAGCGATGTGACGGCTTGTCCGTCCTGCAGGTCGGAAACGTAATGCGATTTCATTGGCCGTTGACTTTGGGCAGCGGCACTTTCTTCTTTTCTTTCTTCTTCTGTGCGACGTCGGGCGTGGGCTGCACTTCCGTAATCACGCTGGCTCCGGCCACCGCGGCGCTATCGGTGTATCCCGGCTTCACCATCACATAGCTTTCTTCGCGCAGCTGGCCCAAATAATCGCGCATCTGCGGCTGCATTTTGCGCATATACAGCCTGTTCATGATTTCGTTTTCCACTTTCGCCTGGGGCTGCAAACCGGCCTGATAATGATTTTCGACTTTGAGCACCTCGAATCCGGTCTTGGTCTGGATCACGTCGGTGATTTGGCCCTTCTCCATTTTGAAGACGACTTCTTCCAGCTGTGGCGCCAGTTCGGTCTGCTTGAAAGTCCCCAGGTCGCCGCCGTCTTTCGCAGTGCTGCCTTCCGAATATCGCTTGGCGATTTCGTTGAAGTCGTCGCCCTTCATGACGCGGTTGCGCAGGTCTTCCGCCTTCTTCTGCACGGATTCGATCTCTTCCGGACTTTTGCCTTCGGTGCTGAGGAAAATTTCCGATAGCACCACCTGCTCGGGCCGCGTGAATTCCTGCGGATGCGCGTCGTAATATTGTTTCACTTCGTCATTCCCAATGTTGATGTGCGAGCCGACTTCGCGGCGCACCACTTCCTGCGTGAGCAGACCGTTGCGGATCGTCGTCTTGTAATCTTCCCAAGCCAGCCCGGACGATTCGACGGCTTTCTCCAAATCCTCCAGGCTGGCGAGGCCGTTCTGTTTGCGCACGTCATCGAGGCGCTTGATCACGTCGGACTCGACGCTGACGCCCATGTCTTTCGCGCGCTGCACCATCAGCGACTGGTCAATCAGCCCGCGCAGCAAATCTTTCTGCTGCTCCTTGAACTCCGCGAAGAGCTTGTCCTGCGGGCAGCCTTGGCAATCGTGCGCCACTTCTTCGCGCAACTGCTCTTCGGCCTTCTGATAGTCGGACATGGTGATCACGTCGTTGTTCACGCGCGCGATAATTTCTTCGACCACCAATGCTTTGGCCTGCGCGCCCGCGCCGGTCGGTAGAAGCACCGCGCTAACGGTCAGGGCGCCGCTAAGTATCCAGACAGATGCAAAATTACAATTTTTCATGGGAATCACCCGTCCTAAATTTTATCCCTACGATTGTAGTTGTAGCAATACGTTTCTCGTAGCGCCCATCGGCCCGCCCTGGATGCTCTTCCAGTCGAGCCACAGCACACCGGAGGGGTCGAGCCGCATGCCCCGGCGTTTGCGCAACAATTTAACGACGCGTTCAGGGCCCACTGGCGTGTCATCATAAAACTTGATGGCCACTTGATCACCCTTGCGGTCGATCGTCGCCACCAGGAGCTTCTCCGCCAGCGCCTTCAGCACCGCGTAATCTAGCAGGTTCTCCACCGACGGCGGCGGCGGGCCGAAGCGATCTTCCAACTCCTGTCGCACCTCCGCGCGCTCGGCATCGCGGGTGACGCCGGCAATGCGCTTGTAAATCCGCAGCCGCAGATTCTCGCTATCAATATACTCAGGTGGGATGCGGATTTCCTGTCCCAGGTTGAGCGTCGCCCGGCGTTCAGGCGTCAGCGCCTCGCCTTTACGCTCGGCCACGGCGCGCTCCATCATCTGGCAGTACATGTCGAAGCCTACCGCCTCGATGTGGCCGTGCTGTTCGCGCCCGAGCAAATTTCCCGCCCCGCGCAGTTCCAGGTCGAGCGCGGCAATGCGGAAGCCAGCGCCGAGATCGCTGAATTCTTTTAGCGCGGCGAGGCGTTGACGCGCGATCGTCGTCAGCGCGGTGTCTGGTGGGACGAGCAGGTACGCGTAGGCGCGCTGGTTCGAACGACCCACGCGGCCTCTTAGCTGGTACAGCTCCGAAAGGCCCATGCGGTCGGCGCGATTGATCACGATGGTGTTGGCGCGCGGAATATCCAGACCATTCTCGATGATGGTGGTCGAGACCAACACGTCCGCTTCGTCCCGAATGAATTGCAGCATCACTTTTTCCAGTTCGGCTTCGCGCATCTGGCCGTGGCCCACTACCACGCGGGCCTTCGGCACCAGGCGCTTGATCATCGCCGCGAGCGAAATGATGGATTCGACGCGATTGTGCACGAAGAAGACTTGACCGTCGCGCGCCAGCTCCTCTTCGATCACGCGCTGCACGAGAGTTTCGGTAAAAGGCGCGACGGTGGTCTGAATCGCGAGGCGATCTTTCGGAGGCGTTTCGATCAAGCTCATATCGCGCAAGCCCACCAGCGACATGTGCAGGGTGCGCGGAATCGGCGTCGCGGACATGGTCAGCACGTCCACATTTTTGCGCATTTCCTTCAGACGTTCTTTGTGCGCCACACCGAAGCGCTGCTCTTCGTCCACCACCAGCAGGCCGAGGTCTTGAAATTTCACGTCTTTGGAAAGAATGCGGTGCGTCCCGATGAGGATGTCCACCTTGCCCGCTTCCACTTCTTCCAGAACTTTCTTCTGCTCTTTTTCCGTGCGGAAACGGCTGATCATTTCCACGCGCACTGGAAACGCCGCGAACCGCCGTTTGAACGTCTGATAATGCTGAAACGCGAGCACGGTTGTAGGTGCGAGCACGGCGACCTGCTTCGAATCGGCAATGGCCTTGAACGCCGCGCGCATCGCCACTTCCGTCTTGCCGTAGCCGACGTCGCCGCAGAGCAGCCGGTCCATTGGCAGATTCGATTCCATGTCGCGCTTCACGTCCTCGATGGCGCGCTGCTGGTCGGTGGTTTCCTCAAATTCAAATGCGTCGTCGAATTCATGCGTCCAATTTGTGTCCGGAGGGAACGGATGCCCCACCGCCATTTTTCGTTCGGCGTAAAGTTCCAGAAGCTGCTCCGCCATGTCGCTGACGGATTTTTTCACGCGTGATTTGCGCGCTTCCCATACCGTGGTGCCCAGGCGGTCGAGCTGCGGTTCCACGCCACCGAGGGACGTGTATTTCTGAATCAGGTCGAGCCGCGCCAGAGGAACGTAAAGTTTGGCATCGCCCGCGTAACGCAACAGCATGAACTCGCCGTTTGCGCCTTCCATCGCCACTTGGCGCAGACCTTCGAACTGGCCAATGCCGTGATCCACGTGCACCACGTAGTCGCCGGGTTTCAGGTCGCTGAAGTCGCTGAAGAAACTGGCGGTTTTCGGCCGCGCACGCGAACGTTGCGAGGCAGGCGCCTGAGTTTCGAAGAGATCGGCGTTACCGTAGAGCACGACTTTCGCGTCGGTGAAGACTACGCCTTCCGGCAGCGGCGCTTTGGTGAGCAACATCGCCGAGCCTGGCGCATTGCTGCCTTCTTCGGCGAGGCGCGTCACTGTGGCGTTTTCTTCCAGCTCACCCATGCGGTAGGGCAATTCAAATTCGTGGCAGATGTCGGCGAAGCGCTCGAGCTCTCCGGTGCTCGCAGCCGAAACCATCACGTTTTCACCCGCCGCAATGCGATTGCGCGCTTCCGCGATGAACGCAGCGACGTTCCCGTGATAGCGCGTAGTCGGTTGCGTGTGCAGCGTACGGGTTGCACCCGCTCCGTCGTGACCCGCTGCAGAGGCGCCATCGCCGGACTCCGGCGCCTCAACCGCCAAATGCTCGATTGCAAGGCGCGGCGCCATCTGCAGCGCCAGACTCCACTCCTCGTCATCGAAAATAAACTTGTCGGGCGGTTCCGCCAGCGGATCTTCCACCGCGTCAAACGCCTCCGCCAGTTGCGCGCGATATTTTTCGATGGACGCTGCCAGGAGCGAAGGCTCATCCGCAATGATCAGCGGTTCGACGGTGAGATCGAACAGCGTGGATTTGCGATTCTCGCGCAACGCCTCGCGGAATTCCCATCCGGGATAGAATCCGCCGGGCATCGCATCATCGTCGCGCCCGGACGCAACGGAAACCCGTGCGCGCTCCAGGACCTCCGAGCGAAGAGGATATTCCGTCAGCGGCAGCAAAGTCGCGCGCTCCATGGGATTCGTGGAACGCTGCGTATTGGGATCGAATGCGCGAATCGATTCGATGCTGTCGCCGAGCAGCTCGACGCGCACCGGCTGCGGCGATTCCGGCGAGTAAATGTCAATGATGCCGCCCCGCACCGCGAATTGCCCCGGCATCTCGCAGGTGATCTGCTTGTCGTAGCCCGCGCTCGAGAGGAAGTCGATCAGCTCCTGATGCGGAATGGATTCATCGCGCGCGATGGTGCGCGCCAGCTGCGAGTAAAATTCGCGGTCGCGCATGCGCCACACTGCGGCCTGCACCGGCACGATCAGCAAATCCGCATCGCCGGTAGCGAAACGCCACAGCGCCACAGCACGGTCTTCGGAAATTTCCGCGTGCGGCGAACGGTTTTCGTAAGGCAGCACTTCGTGCGCCGGCAGATGCGCCACGCGTCGCCCAGGCTTGCCGGTCACGGCCCGATAAAAATAACGCACAGGCTCGAGCAGCGCTTCGGCGCGCTGATTGGTATCCACTAGCAGCACGGTGGGCCGACCCAATTCCGCGAACGCCAGCGGAATCAGCAGCGCTTTCGCGGAATCGGTGAGGCCGGCCAGCCGCACTTCGCCGCCGCTGCGCCGCAGCGCCTCGAATGTTTCCTCGACAACCGGGCGGCGTGCCACCCGCGCCAGAAGCTCGCTGACCAAAGGAAGAATCATGCTTGAAGTTGTGAAATGCGTTCGACCAGCCGGGAGGTTGAATAGCCGGGTTCGAGCGGCAGGCGCACCACTTGCCCACCAGCTGCTGTTACGGCGTCGTCATCCGCGTATGCATTTTCGCTGGAGCCTGGTTCGCCGCCTTGCGCAAGGACATCGGGCGCGAGACGCGCGATGAATTCGCCCGCGGTGGGCTCGTCGAAGATCGCGACGAAGTCCACGGCTGCGACGGCCGCCAGAATCTCAGCGCGCTCGGCCTGCGGTGTGATGGGCCGCGCGACGAAATTTCGCGCAGCTGCCGCCGTGCCCGGGGTGCTCGGCGCGCCGATGAGCTTCGCGGCCTGTTCCGCCGCGATGCGCGCGCTCTCGTCGCTTTGCAGCGCCACGATTAATATATCGCCCAGCCCGCGCGCCTGTTCCAGCAAACGAACGTGCCCGGGATGCAGCAGGTCAAACGCGCCGGCCACGCAAACTGCGCGCTTTCCGTTGCGTTTCCACTCCTGACGTTGGAGAATCAATTCGGATTGCGAGACCACTGCCAATTGCCTATTCCTCATTCCGCCCAGGCGGAAAAACACAAACACACCATTCTACCATGTCGCGCGGAAACGCCGCGGAGCGCCCCATGAAGCTGTGGCAAATCCTTCTCGCGGTCATCGGCGAGGTGTTTCTCGCGCTTGGCTCGCGATGGATTCGTGTCGCGGAACTTCCTAAGCAAGAGATCTGGCTGGATGCAGGCGGCTGCCACACGCCGATGACGGTCCTTGATCCACCTGCTGACGTTAAGCCAGCCGGGAGCGTCGTTCTGCTGCACGGGCTTTCCGCCAATCGCCGACTCATGATGTATCTCGCCGAAGATTTTGCCGGCCACGGTTTCCGCGCGTACGCGCTCGACTTGCCGGGACACGGCGACAGCCGCGACGCATTCTCGTTTGCGCGCGCGCAAGATTGCGCCACCGCCGCCGTGGAATCGCTGATTCGTAGCGGGCGACTCGACCCCAAAACCACGATCCTGCTGGGCCATTCGATGGGCGCGGCGATTGCCATACGCATGGCCGATCGCGATCCTGTGGCAGCTACCATTGTGCTTTCTCCGGCTCCGATGACTGCGCCGCAGCGCATGCCCGCGAATCTGCTGGTCTTCAGCGCCAGCGCGGATTTGGGCATTCTGAAACGCGTGGCGCAAAGTCTGGCCGACGCGGCCGGCGGCCAGCGCACCGCGCCGGAAGATTTCGTGCAGCAGCGCGCGTTCGAGCTGCGCTGGCTGCCGCGCTCGACTCACACCAGCCTGCTCTCCGACCGCCGCGTGGCGCACGATTCCGAAAACTGGGCGATGCAAGCGCTCTTCCCCGATATCGCCGCGGACACGCTCACCTTGAATCTAGACCTCGCCACATATGAAACGTTTGGCAAGGGACGCAGGCGCCTCGCCGGCGGCGCGCTCGGATTCCTGGGCATCCTGCTGCTGTTTCCAATGGTCGTCGCACTTGCCGCGAAATTGACCGTGCCGTCCGCCGTGACCGACGCGACAAACGCAGCAAGTCCTGCCGCAGCGCAAATCGAATCGCCCGGGAATCATCCGTCCACACGCCTTCTGCTCGGCGAAACCGCGCTGTGCGCGATGATCGGCGTTCTGCTGCTCGTCGTCGGCGTGCCGCTCAAATTTCTGCACATTTACACCGGCGCGTACCTCGCATCGCTGCTGCTCGTCGTCGGCGTCATGCTGCTGATCATCAATTTCGGCTATGCGATGGAATACACGTCGCTGCCGGGTAGAAAGCTCATCGTCGCCGCGGTTCTGGGCTTCGCCACGTTCCTGGCCATCGGCGCCTGGCTGAATTGGCAGCTCGATGACGCCTGGCTGAACGCCCCGCGCTGGCTGCGTTTCGCCGGCCTGCTGCCAGTCATGTGGATTTACAGCTTCGCGGAAGAAGTCGCACTCGGCCCCGTGCACCACGGCCTCGCACGCGCCGTGCGCTACGCAGTTTTCCTGCTGCTGCGCGCGGAAATATTTCTCGCCTGCACTCTCGCCTGGCATCTTTTCGCCAGCGGACAGGTGCTCATCCCGCTGCTTTTCACCTACCTGGCGGTGTTTTCCATCCTGCAAAGGCTTGCTACCGATGCGTTACGGGTTCGCACCGTCTCCGCCACAGCCGCGGCATTATTTGGTGCTATACTCGCTTCCTGGTTCATTGCCTCTGTTTTCCCTCTAACTTGAGCCAGGTCACAGCAGGGGACATGAAAGAAATAGCGATTGTCGGCGGCGGTCCTGCCGGTGCGCTTTGTGGCGAGCGTCTGGCCAGCGCCGGTTTTCAGGTGACGATTTACGACGAGCGCCTCGCGTGGGAAAAGCCCTGCGGCGGCGGCTTAACCCATAAAGCCATCGAAGCTTATCCCTTCCTGCTCGATTCCCCCCAGCCGAAAAAAATCGTACGCAAGGCGGAGCTGATTTCCAGCAACGGACATCGCGCGCAATTCGAAATGAACCATCCCATCGTGATTTACGCGCGCAAAGTGCTGAACGGGCTACTGCTCGATCGCGCCATTGCCGCCGGATGCACGGCCGTCTGCTCGCGCGTGACGAATGTAAAAACCAATGGCCCGCGCGTCAGTCTGATGGCCGGTGGCGAAGAGCGCTTCTCGGATTTCATCGTCCTGGCCGCAGGAGCGCGCAATCAGTTGCTGCCGGAAACCACTGCCCTCGGCTCAAAAGATCTGGAAGTCACGCTGGGCTATTTCGTTCCCACCGAGGAAGACATCATCAAGATCAAGTTTCTGAAGCAGTTTGAAGGCTACCTGTGGTCTTTTCCGCGCGCCGATCATCTTTCCGTGGGCATCTGCGCGAAGATGGGCCAGACTTCGACGCCGGTGCTGCGCGGCCACCTTGATGCATTTTTCGAGGAAGAAAAAATTCCCCGCGCGGGCGCGCAATTTTACAGCCACGTGCTGCCTTCGCCGCAAGCCAAGACAATTCGGAGCCGCAAAATCATGGGCCGAAACTGGGCGATGGCCGGCGACGCGGCTGCTACAGTCGATCCCATCACCGGCGAGGGCCTCTACTACGCGCTGCGCTCTGGCGATTTGCTGGCACAGGCAATTGCGGCGGGTCAGCCCGAACTATATCCCGAGCAATTGCGCGCTGCTTTTTCAGCGGACCTGGAATTCGCCGCCAAGATCGCAAAAAAAGTTTTCCGTGGCACGTTCCTGGGCGGCGCCATCACCACGCGCATGGTGCAACTGCTGAATTATTCGCCCGCGTTTCGCGATCTGATTCGCGATGTGTTCAGCGGCTCTCAGGATTATCGCAGCCTCAAGCGCCGCCTGTGGGCGCAGCTCGGGATCACGCTCGCAGAATTCACGCGCAGCTTCCTCGATCCGCGCAGCATCGCGTGCGCGCGAGCTTCAGCGCCCTCGCCTGCCAGCGACCGCGAACCCGCGCAATGAACAGACGTGCCAAGCCCCGCAAACGCAGCGCTCGTCCTACGAAGAAAGTAAAACGCTCCGCGACAATTTCACACGCAGCACCCGCAGGCATGCCGCGCCTGGGCCTGGAATCTGCCGTGCAAAGCGTAGTCCCGCGCGAATGGACCATCGCGGCATTTGATCCGCGCCTTCCCGCCGTGCTCTCCACTCCCGCGATGATCGGCATGATGGAAGTCGCCGCAGCGCAGGCCGTACAACCGGAACTACCCGCCGGCTCGATTACGGTCGGCACGCGGATTGAAGTGGATCACCTGAAAGCGGTAACCGAAGGCGCCACCGTGCGCGCCGCCGCGCGCCTGGTTGGTTATCAGGGCCGCTTCTTGGTCTTCGAAGTCGAAGCCCGCTCCGGCGACCTGGTCCTCGGCCGCGGCAAAGTTCTCCGCGCCATAATCGAACCGCAGCCGTTTCAAGTGCGTGCTGCTGCGGTGAAAAATTCGTAGCAGCCATGTAGCGCCCGCGTCTCGCCGGCTGCTTCGTTTTTAATCCCAGCGATTTACGACGCATCCCTCCGGTAAATCCTTTGGTTGAGCGACACTGCTCGCCGTGCTAACCTTTCGTCTGCGTCAGACGCTCGAGTGGCGGAACTGGCAGACGCGCCGGACTCAAAATCCGGTGGCCGCAAGGCCGTGTGGGTTCGATTCCCTCCTCGAGCACCATGTATATTTATATTCGCAGCGCGAGCCAATCGCGCGCGCAGCATAATCCCGCCTCCACGGAGAACGTCATGAAGAACTCCTCGCCGGAAGGTGAAAACCAAAAGACGAACGAAGGGTTGACGCGCCGCCGCTTTCTGGAAGCGACGGTTGGCACCACCTTCGCATCGGCCATGGCGGGCGGTCTACCGCCGCACGCGCATGCGCACTCAAACGCGCCTGCGGCGGCGGCTGACGCCAAGAACGGCATACCTTATCGGACGCTCGGCAACACCGGCGAAAAGGTTTCCTCCGTCGGCCTCGGGGGCTATCACATCGGCATGCAATCCGACGAACAGGACAGCATCCGCATCATCCGCACCGCGCTCGATGAAGGCATCAATTTCCTCGACAACTGCTGGGACTACAACGGCGGAACCAGCGAAATCCGCATGGGCAAAGCGCTGCAGGACGGCTACCGGCAAAAAGCATTCCTGATGACCAAGATTGACAGCCACACCAAGCAAGGCGCCACAAGCCAAATCAATGAATCCCTGCGCCGGCTGCAAACCGATCACATTGATCTTCTGCAATTTCACGAAGTCATTCGCGACACCGACCCCGAAGCGATTTTCGCGCCGCATGGCGCGCTCGAAGCGGCGCTGGCCGCGAAGCAGCAGGGCAAAATCCGCTACATCGGTTTCACCGGCCACAAAAGCCCGGAAATTCACCTGAAAATGCTGAACACGTCCTTCGCGCACAAATTCACTTTCAATTCCGTGCAGATGCCGCTGAATTTAATGGACGCGCACTACGACAGTTTCGAAAAATTAGTCCTGCCCGTGCTGGTGGCGCACGATATCGGCGTGCTGGGGATGAAACCTCTGGGAAACGGATTGATCCTGCGGAGCAAAACGGCGGAGCCTGTGGAATGCTTGCAATACGCGCTGAACTTGCCCACGAGCGTTGTGATCACCGGGTGCGACACGCTGCCCATCCTGCAGCAAGCCCTGCAAACGGCGCGCACGTTCCGCCCGTTGAGCCAGGAACAGGTTGCCGCGTTGCTGGCGAAAACCGAAAAGGCCGCACAGGGTGGCGAGCACGAGCTGTACAAAACCGCCCATAATTTCGACGGCACGATCATGAATCCGCAGTGGCTGGATTAACGCCTAGCCTAAAAATATATCGTGTGTCATCCCGAGCGTAGCGAGGGATCTGCTTTTCTCTGAAACGCCCGAGCGAATGACTGTTCCCCGCACTAACTTCCGCTGCCACCGCGAATCAGCCGTATCGCTTCCGGCAGCGCTGCAGCTTCTGCCGTCGTGCCGCCTCCCGCACCGCGCGAAGCAGCACCATTGGCATCCTGCGCGTCCGCTGATCCATCGCCGCCCTCGCCGGGCGCGAGAAACAAATTCGATTCCAAGCCGTGCTGCTTCGTGTAGAGATCGTAATATCGTCCGTGTGCCGCGTACAACGACGCGTGCGTGCCCCGCTCGATAATCCGCCCGGCCTCGAGCACCAGAATCTGGTCGGCGCGCCGCACCGTCGACAATCGGTGCGCAATCACAAAGGTAGTGCGTCCGCGCATCAGGTAGCGCAATCCCTCCTGAATGAACGCCTCCGATTCCGAATCCAGGCTCGAAGTCGCCTCGTCCAAAATCAGAATCCGCGGATCGGCCAGAATCGCGCGCGCGATGGAAACGCGCTGGCGCTGCCCACCGGAAAGTTTCACTCCGCGCTCGCCCACCACAGTATCGTATTTCCTCTCGAAATTTTCGGCAAATTCATCCACGCGCGCGATGCGGCAAGCGGCCAGGATTTCTTCTTCCGTAGCGTTCGGGCGCGAAAAGCCCACGTTCTCGCGAATCGAGCCGTCGAATAGAAAAGTTTCCTGCAGCACCACGCCCAGCTGCGTGCGGTAGGAATCCAGGCGCACTTTCGCCAAATCCACGCCATCCACCAGCACGCGCCCGCTCGTCGGCACATAAAAAGCCGCGATTAATCCAATTACTGTGGATTTTCCCGCGCCCGAAGGACCAACCAGTGCCGTCACCGTTCCCGGTTGTGAGTTAAAGCTGATTTCGTGCAGAACTTCCTTGCCCGTGTCGTATGAAAAACTCACATCCTCGAATGTCACTGCGCCGTGAATGCGCTCCAGCGATTCGCGGCGGTTGGGATCTTCGTCTTCGGGGTTTTCGTTCAGCACTTCGCGCGTGCGCTCGAGGCCCGCCAAGGCTTCCGTGATCTGCGGCCCGATCGCCACGATCTGGAAAACCGGCGCGATCAGAAATCCCAGGAACATTGTGTACGAAAAGAACGTTCCGGGTGTCATGGTCCCAGCGAGAATTTGCCGCGCACCGAGAAACATGATCATCGCGCTGACGATTCCCATCAGGCTGGTGGCCGAAAGGCTCATCAACGAAGTCGCTGTGAGCGTCTGCAGCACGTTGTCCAGCAGCCGCTGCACGCCCGCGCCAAACACTTTTTCCTCGCGCGCTTCGGCGTGATAGCCCTTCACCACGCGCACGCCGCCGATGGACTCGGTCAGCCGGCCCGTCACTTCGGCGTTGATTTTCGGCCGCGCGCGAAAAATTGGGCGAATCGTCTTGAACGCCCGGTTCAGCGTTATACCAAAAATAAAAAGCACGATGAACGCCACCGCCGTCATGCTCACGCTGGTGCGCAGCAGATACACCATGGCGAACACGGCCGTCAGGATTCCACCCGCGAATTCCACCAGCCCCGTGCCGATCAGGTTGCGCACACCTTCCACATCACTCATGATGCGCGAGATCAACACGCCGGTTTTGTTCGCGTCGTAGAACGATACTGGCAACCGCCCGATATGCGCTTGTACTTTCTCGCGCAGCTCGGAAATCATGCGCCAGGAGGATTTCGATAGCAGCTGCGTGAGCGCGTACGACGTGAGGCCCTGGATCACGGTCGCAGTTACCACCACCAGGACGATCACTGGCAGCAGGCGCGCTTGGCGTTTCAGAATTACGTCGTCGAGGAAGTATTTTGTAGAGGCCGGCAGGACCAGGCCGGAAACGCGGTTGATCACCATCAGCCCGAAACCTATTGCCAGAACTCCGCGGCGCGGTTTGATCAGCGCCAGAACGTCAGGCAACAGCTTCCAGTCGAATTTTGCCTTCGCCGGCTTTCCGTCGCCGCTGTTCTTCCTTTCCTGGCGCTCCATGCGGTTGCCCATGCGTTCCACGCCAGGACTGGTTTGTCTACCGAGCATTCTTCACTATACCTTGAAACCCGCGCACCCCGCTGAAGCGCCACGCAGCCGAGTTTCCTGCCAAGAATTTGCAATGATGTGCGTACATCCTAAGATGCGGGCGACGGCGGCCGCGACGCAATTTTCGCTCCGAGTCGCGTGCTACTTACGAACCCGCACGAGCAGTGCTTTCTCTGTGCCCCCCGGTTTTCTGACGATGCGACGAGCATCGTCGTCCTGAGGCCAGCACCTTTGCTTCAAGCCGGTCGAAGGATCTCTCCCTCCTTTCTCCGTGTTCTCGGTGTTGAATCTTTCCGCCGTTCGCTGAAGCTCCGCCGCAGTTGTCCCGCCTCCGCACGGGTGATAGACTTCCCTGCATGGCCAAGAAAAAACCAGCAAGCAAAGAGAAATCCGCGAAGAAACCGGCAATCCCAAGCAAGAAAAAAATCGCCAAGAAGAAGATCGCGCCGAAGAAGAGGCCCGCTCGTCGCAAGAAGATATCCGCTCCCCGCGCGCCCGCCGAACTCTCCAATCCTATCTTGCCGCCCAGCGGCCGCGGCCTAGGTCCCGCCGCCGGCGGACAGTCCGGCGACAACCAAGGCCTCTCGCGCAAGGAATTCGCGGGCTCGGAAAGCGTGGAAGAATTGGCTGAAGAAGGGCAGGACTACGAAGCGGAAGTCGTCGCCGGCGTACAAAATGCCCGCGATCCCGACCAGGGTGAAGTAACAACGAAGGAAGTTCCCGAAGACGATGTACCCACCGAATACGACGAACAATAAAACGCGCGCGCCAGCGATAAGCCGCGGCAACTCCGGCGCTCGACCCAGGACCACTGGCGATCCTGGGTCGCCCGCAATCCTGGGCCGAGCAGCGCGAAGTTACGTTGCGCAGCGCCTTTCGAGTCGATCAACTGCCGTACGCCCTAATTCCCGCCGGCGGTATGGCTTTTTGCGCGTTCGCCGCGTTCTTCGCTGTACGTTTCATCCGGGTCACGAATATTGTGCGCTGGTTGGTCGTGGAGTGTCCTCATGAATGCGTCTACTTCTTCCGAGGCCCTCTCGCGCGCGATGCCGTAGCGTTCCTGAATGCGTCCGATCAGTTTGTCACGCTTGCCGGAGATCACTTGCAAATCGTCATCAGTCAAGTTTCCCCATTTTTCGCGCACCTGGCCCTTATACTGCTTCCATTTCCCTTCCAATTGATCGAAGTTCATTGATGGTCTTCCCCTTTGCGATAGGAACCGCGCTCACTTGCGCCACGAGCCGTTTCCGAATATCGCGTTCGAACGTCCGCAGGAGACCCACGCAATGCGTTTGCCAGCACCGAGGCGAAATCTGAAGTTGAACCGGCAGAGCAACATCCGCCGCACGGCAGTGCAGGTGCGCATGTATCGGCCCGGCCTGTTGCCGTGTAATTTTGCACCGGTTTCGGTGGATTTTCCCCCCGCCTATGCCGACCTTCAGAAATCGTAGTACTCGTGAAAGCTTCCATCGCGTGCATCGCCATACACATAGGCACACCCCGTAACATTGCCGCGTCTTCGTTGTTATAAAATTGTCACATCGGATTGGCCCGGGTAACCATGCTTGTTACCATTGCATCAGCTAGACATACGCTCGGGCATGATTTGAACCTTTTCAGTTTATTTTTGCGTCAAAAGCTCGCGACTCGGGTTCGTACGCGGCATGCAGGGAAGATTCGCTGGTTCGGTCACGCGGGTGGCCGCTCGGTCGGTGAAAACACTTAGCGGAAGGCGCTGATCGTCGTTCGTACATCTCGTGCGAAGGGACAAGCCGATGAAAAACGGTGCGTGTTTGGCGGGCATACTGGCCGTAGCCGGAGCCTTGGGGTTGACGGCCTGTGGCAGCGGCGGCGGTTCCAGCACTCCGATCGTGGTCTCCATTAATACCGATGTCTCAAATATCGAGACCTTCCAGACCGTGCAATTCAGTGCCACCGTGACCGGGACTTCGAATACCGCCGTCACCTGGGAGCTCAGCTGCAATACGACGCCCGCCTCGGTTTGCGGCTCGATGTCCGCCAGCGGCATGTACGTGGCGCCGAATACGGTGCCGACGCTTGCTACCGCGAGCAGCACTGATCCGGCCCAGTTGATCGTGACCGCGATTTCGCAAGCCGATTCTAACGCTTCCGCTAGCACCGGAGTATTCACCATTGACTCGCTGAACATGCAGCGTTACACCGCACCGGTGCCGCTGGGCTCATCCGGCTCGAATGCGAATGCTATCTGCCTAACCCCCGCGCCCGGATTTTGCTTCGGCGGAACTTTGGGATCGTTGCTGACAAGCAACGCGACTCCGCCGGCGGTTGTTATCCTGTCCAACAATCACGTTCTCGGCCTGAGCGATGGCGCAACCATCGGGCAAGAAGTGACTCAACCCGGCGTGATCGAAACGGGTTGTTCCCTAACCGGAACGATCAACGTGGCGACTGTGACCAACATCCTGAATCTGCAGACGCAACCCATTCCGGCGTTTCCAGTGGACGTCACGACGGCGCAGATCACCACCGGACAGGTGGACCTCACCGGCACCATCCTGGAATTGGGCGCGCTCAGCAATGGCGTGCCCCAGCCTGCTCCTCCCGCCGCCGGTACGGGTATGGCTGCCAGCATGAATGAATTATTGACGAAAAGCGGCCGTACTACGGGTTTGACTTGCGCGAAGGTCGAAACACTAAACACTTCGGCGCATGTCGAGTACGAAGAGGGATGCGCGACTACCACGTCCTTTACGGTCGCCTATACCGACGAAATCGTGGTCGCGAACATGTCCAACGAACAAAGCTTCATCGGCGATGGAGATTCCGGCTCGTTGGCTGTGGACCAGGCGACCGCGCAGCCTGTCGCACTGATGTTTGCCGGCAGTGATACCAGCGCCATTGGTAATCCGGTCGCCGATGTCCTCAACGCGCTGCACACCAGCACAGGGCACACATACTCGTTTGTCGGCGGCGCGCAGCACACCGTACCGGGATGTTCGTTGCCGGGTCTCAGCTCCGTGAAAGTGACGCCGCAAGCATCCGCCGCGCTTCCCTCCAGCACAGCACAACGCGGGCAGGCGGCCGCAGCGAACTACAGCACGCAAATCATGAGTACGCCTGGCGTCTCGGCCTACGGCGGAGGCGGCAGCCTCGATGCGCCGCAAGAGCCCGCCGTCCTGATCTTCGTCGCGCCCCGAGGATCACACGCTGGCATTCCGACGACGATTGACGGCGTGCGCACCCGCCGTATCGAGTCGAATTCCGCTTCCGCGCAAGGCGCGTTGAGCGCGCAGCAAAGCGCGCAGCTCGCATCAGAATCGGCCCAGGCACAAGCGATGGAAATTCCCGCCAGCGCCATCGAGCAAACCAAGGCCATCAAAGAGCAGCACGTGGCGGAACTGATGAGCGATCCCGCGGTAGTCGGTGTGGGCGTCAGCGCCAGCCTCGATAGCCCCGGCGATCCGGCGCTAATGATTTACGTGCTGAAAGGCAAAGCGCACCGCGCGATACCAACGACCATCGACGGCGTGCGCACTCGCATCAAGGAAACCAGCCCGTTCCGCGCGAACGTGTCGCACCCGCTGAAGTCCCCCGCACGCGCCGGCTGCCAGGCGCCGAAGAATGCGCCCGCGACCACGCTAAATGCCGCTCCCGCGCTGCTGCAATCAAGCGCAGCGCCAAGTCCCAGCGTCCAACCAATCGCTCTCACAACCACGCAGCGCTAGCATGTCAAAATAAACTTGGCGCGCGTCGCCCGAGCGAGTCTTCGCCGCGGAGCCTCGTCCGTTCGCCACAAAAAGCCAGTAGGTGTCGTCCCGAACCCGCGACAGCGGGTGAAGGAGCTGCTTTTCGTAAAAATGCAAAGGAAAAAACAGATTCCTCGGGCATCACCCGCCCTCGGAATGACAGTTTTGAGCATATTTCCGCAAACCGTGTTGCTCGTCAGCTTTTCTCTGCGTACTCCGCGTCTCTGCGGTAAAATCCGCCTCGACCTGACATGTCACCGAAGAAGCTAGCCACTCTGCAGCACGTCTGCCTCGCAATCCTCTTCGTGCTGGTGTGCGCGTACCAAGTCCGCGCGATGCTCTACTACTTCCCCGAAATGTTTCACCACCAGGCCGTCGGCTGGCCCTTCACGCCCGCCTACACTGCCGGCGAGCCGCACGCCACTTTCGTGTTCCCCAGCGGCCTCGATGCTGGAATAAAAGAAGGCGATATCCTCGTCGCGATCAATGGACGCCCTTTCACCGCCACAGCGGTTTACGGCGAAGCCATAGCACACGCCGCAGCAGGCGACGCGCTGCAAGTAACCGTCCGCAGTCCCGGCGAAGCTGCGGCGCGCACCGCAAACGTGACCCTCCAGCCGCACAAGCTCTTCTTGAGCAGCGCCGGCATCGTGATGGTCGTGACCCTGAAAATCGTGCTGCCCATTTTTTGCATTTTGCTCGGCTTCTGGGTAGCGGCAGTGCGCCCGCGCGATCCCTCGGCGTGGCTGCTGGTCCCGGTCCTGCTCTTTCTATCGACGTATTACAACGCCGGAATGGAAAGCTGGGGTCCGGCAATTCGAGACCTCGCGACGATCTACCGCGTCGTCATCGATTCCGCGTGGCCCCTGTTCATGTTCCTGTTCGGCTTGTATTTCCCGGAGCGCTCCTCGGAGCGGGAAAATCCTCGCTGGTGGCGCTGGACCGTCGCCGTCTATATCCCCACGATGATTGTGGTCGCGATACTGACGACCATCGAACAGCTCGGTGAACTCGAGAATTTCGCCGCGGTTGCGCGCCTCGACGCATTTTTGGAGCGCGTGAACCCGCTGCTTTTCGCGCTCACATTTGTCGGCGTCGGCAGTTTCTTCGCGTCCATGAAAATCAAATCCAGCATGGCGGCATCGCGCGACGCCAAGCGCCGCTTTAATCTGGTTTACGCCGGCGCGACGGTCGCATTGACGCCGCTCTTCATCCTCTCCGTCATTCAGTCCTTCAAGAAACTGCCCCTCGAGCAAATTTTCCCGGAGTGGCTGGTGCTCGGCTGCCTGCTGATGCTGATGTTTTTTCCGGTGACGCTCGCCTACGTGATCGTGGTGCAACGCGCGATGGACGTACGCGTGGTGATTCGCCAAGGCCTGCAGTATGCGCTGGCGCGCCAAGGCGTGCTCGTGATGCAGATCATCCTGACCAGCATTATCATCACGGCGGCGGTTACTCTCGGAAGTGGCGCCGAGCGCAGTCGCCCTCAGAAGATCGTAATTATCTCCCTCAGTTTCATCGCCATCTTGTGGCTGCGGAAATTGTCGGGTTCGGTTCGCGCCTGGGTGGACCGCCGCTTTTTCCGTGACGCCTACAACGCCGAACAGATTCTCTCCGGCCTCAGCGATGAAGTTCGCACCATCGTCGAAACCAAGCCGCTGCTGGAACGAGTCGCGCAGCGCATCGCCGAATCTCTCCACGTGCCGCGCGTCGCCGTGCTGCTGGAAGATGACGGCTGCTACAAGCCCGCCTACGCGATGGGTTACGCAACGGCACCCGAAGACGGCCTGCCGGATTCCGCCGCCACCATTCAGCGCCTGCGCCGGGATTCCGACCCCGAACGGATTTATCTCGACGATCAGGATTCCTGGATTAACTCCTCTTCCGTTTCGGAAGACGAGCGGCGCACGCTCGCCGACCTTCGTCCGCAGCTGTTGCTGCCGCTTTCGATGAAGGAAAAACTTCTCGGCCTCATCGCCCTCGGCGAAAAACGTTCCGAGGAGCCGTATTCCGGCACCGACCTCCGCCTGCTGAAATCCGTCGCCACGCAAACGGGCCTGGCGCTCGCCAACGCCCGGTTAAGCAGCGCCATCGCCGTGGAAGTGGGCCGCCGCGAAAAAATGAATCGCGAAATCGAAATCGCCCGTGAAGTTCAGGAGCGATTGTTCCCACAGAAGCTGCCGCCCGCTGCCGGTGTGGATTATTGCGGGCGCTGCCGAACCGCGCTGGGCGTCGGCGGCGATTATTACGATTTCCTCGCGCTGCCGGGCGGAACGCTCGGCGTCGCTCTCGGCGACATTTCCGGTAAGGGGATTCCCGCGGCGCTGATGATGGCCAGCCTGCAGGCTTCCCTGCGCGCCGAAGCCATGCGCGCCGGAAACGAAATCGCGGCGCTGATGTCGCGCGTCAATCAGGCTCTGTACGAAGCTTCCTCGGCGGATCGCTACGCCACTTTTTTCTACGCGCAGTTCGATCCTGCGTCGCGCCGGCTCACCTACGTGAACGGCGACCACTGCGCGCCGCTGCTTTTTCGCGCCGCTGCGGGTGGGGGAACCTCCGGAGTCGAGCGCCTCGACGACAAGAAAATCGAACGGCTCGACCAGGGTGGCCCCGTCATCGGATTGATTCCCGATTGCGCTTACCAGCAGACTGAACTGACGCTCGCTCCCGGCGATCGGCTGGTAATCTTCACTGACGGCGTCAGCGAAGCCATGAATCCCGCGCTGGAAGAATGGGGCGAAGAGCGGCTGATTGCCACCGTCCGCGCGGCGCAAGGATGCGACGCTTGCGAGACCATCACGCACATCATGCAAGCAGCCGACCAATTCGCCGCCGGCGCCCCGCAGCACGACGACATGACCCTGATCGTTCTGCGCTATCTCTGACGATGCGACGAGCAGCGTCATCCTGAGCCCGGCGCCTTCGCTGTAAGCCGGCCGAAGGATCTCTCCCTCGCGTGGATGTCAGCCAAACATTCGCAGTTGCTTTTGCCGACCCGCCGCATCTATAAGAGGATGAAGCCAGCCCCATCGACGGAGGTCAGACCTATGAAATTCCAGACCGCAATCCTAGCTGTAGCTCTGTGCACTTCCACCATCGCGCTACAACCCGCATCGGCACGCACCACCGCGCCGCAAAAATCGTCCGCGCAGATCGCGCAATCCGCGCACTCGGACATCGTCAACGCCACCGGCCAGAAGATCGGCACGGCCACTTTTTCCCCGTCCGCTGGCGGCGTGCGCATTGACGTGGACGTGACCCAGCTTCCTCCCGGCACGCACGGCATCCACATCCACGCCGTCGGAAAATGCGAAGGTCCCGATTTCAAAACGGCAGGCGGTCACTTCAATCCAGCGGGGAAAAAGCATGGCAAGGACAACCCGGAAGGCCCGCACAACGGCGACCTGCTTAATCTGGAAGTTGCGGCCGACGGCCATGGCACCGCGTCGCTGCTCGACGCCAACGTCACACTGCACGATGGCCCCACCTCCCTATTTCAACCCGGCGGCACCGCGATCGTAATCCACGCCGCGGCTGACGACTACAAAACCGATCCAGCAGGAAATTCCGGCGCGCGCATCGCCTGCGGCGTAATCGGGAAATAGTAGAAAGCGTGCGGCCGCAGGTTTTGAGGTTGTAGCGGCCAGCTTTAGCTGAGCGCGATTGAATTTGCGGTTGAATTTGAGTTCGTAGCGGCCGGTCCGGCAAGGCGGGGCCGGGCAGCCGTTGCGGTGGTTTTTGACGTAGCCCTCCTAGCGGCGCACCTTAGTGCGCCATCGGCGGCACAGCGATGACGATGGTGGTCTGAAGACCGCCGCCGCAAAAACTCACACCGTTCTCGGCAAACTGTTAAGCAAGCAAAACCGGCGTGGCTGCAGGCAAATCTTCCGGAGGCGAGAAAAAACTATTGCGTATCAATCGTGCGCAGCGCCGTCTGTTCATCCGGAAAATCAGTGAACACCGTGTGCAAATTGGTCATGTGCAGAATTTCCCGCGCGCGCGGGCTCAAATCGACAGCGTGCAATTCCGCATTATTCTTGCGCGCCGAATACAATCCGCGGATCAACTGCCCGATTCCGGAGCTGTCCAGGTAAGAAACGTCCCGAAAGTTCAGCAGCACGCGCTTGCGCCCGTCCTCGAACAGGTCCAAGAGCAATTCGTGAACCGCTTCTCCCTCAATCAGGGTAAATCGACCGCGGACATCTACGACGGTAACGGTCCCCAATTGACGTGTACTGGCACTAAAACCCACTAATGGCCTCCCCACTTCTGCTGGTTCTATCTTACCGCACGCACGCGGAAATCCCGAAATCGCAGCAGCGCGCGGTCGCGGCTGGGTTTCTGATTACCGCAGCGTTTATCAAGCATTGGAATCGGACTTGGCCACCCCGTGAGGCTCCGGAGCAATTCTCAGCAGTTCTGTTCTGACTCAGCGCGGTTTTCCAAGTGGACTGCTTCCGCCGCCTTGGTACCACTCAGAGGCCGCTTCATGCGCCACGGCGAGCACTTCGTCGTGCTTCCAGTCGGAAAAGAATTTTCGTATTTGCTCGTGCTCAAATAAGTGTTCCAGCGTCGCCTGAACCATGCTGTTGCGAAGATCGGGATCGCCATCCTTGTAGAGACGACCGAGCCACGCCTTCAGGTCGTCCAAAACAGGGCGAGGAACGGACGAGTCCCGCCACCAGTACGCAAATAAATTCACCAAGTCCATTCCTGCCGAATGTCTGGAATCCGACCAGTCACCGTCGGGATCCTCGAGCAAGCATCGTTCGTAATAGTGTTTCGTGAACTCAATGTAGTCGTCGCGAGGTACCGGCGGCTCAATACGAAAACGCCTGTCGCTCAGAAGAGCGCGGGTAAAACCAAGGATTTCAATATCGCTACTCGCCATCCATCTTTGAATGTCGCTGAACGCGACTGTGTCTGTCTTGGGAATCCACTCCGCATGTTCAGGAGTCGTCCAGAGCTTACTGATGATTTCCTGCAATGATTCGCTCATGGTTCACAGGCGACGCTAACTTACGTATCATCACAATTCCGGCGCACAGTTGAATCGTCGCGGAATCGGAAACTGGCCCACTCGCTCGCGGGCTCAGCACGGCCTACTCGCTACAAACAAGCTCGAATCTGGGGAACTACGCTAGGATGATATTTCGGCCAGCCAGCAGTCCAGCAGCTTCAATTGCTCGGGCGCGGGATTGACGAACGTCACGCCCATGCCCATGCCCTCTTGCACGTAGACGATCTTGCCCTTCGTTTCGAACACGCCTTGATCGCGCGATATGCGCACGTCAAGCACGGTGCCCTGCGGGAGCGTGATCAGCACGTCCACGTAACATCCCTTGCGGCTGATCTCGGAGATGCGCCCGGAAATGCGCGTGTCGCTTTGTGGCTCGCGCAGCTCGATGCTTGCGATCAACGTGAAGCGTGGGACTTCGCGGTGTTCGCGATACGGCCCGCCGGGATTGACAGGTGTGCCGGAAAACGAGCCCATGAGCTTTTCTCCCGACCGCGTCAGAGCCAGTGCCAAATCTTGTGCCAGAGTGGCACACCCCCGCACCCACCGCCACCTTTCTCTCCCATCCTGACGCCAAAAATGAACCGCCGCTTTCTGTTCGCCTTGGCTCCTGCGTAACATTGCGCGTCGCAGTTGGCGTCGCCTGGAGGCCTGATCGCCGCAACTTCGGCGAACGAAAATCGCGTCGCGCGCCATTATTACCAACGCGTAACTCCGTAATGCTTTTTCGAAGCTAGGTACTTATACCGACGCCTTATCGCGGCTCTTTTCGCTTTTCCAACGCCCGGCCCTTGGTTCCATCTTGGACCTGCGATAACCTAGGGCTGCCGCCGGGGATCCCGCCCTGCCGCTCCTGCGGCAGATTTTGGGGCTGCGGATCTTCTGGTGTTTTCGACCCAATGTTGTGCAGAAACGGAATCTGCTTCCAATTGAAAGCAGACTTTTGCAATTCTACGGTTTCGACTGTATTTTCTGTTCCCAGAGAAGGAAAAGGGAAGCCGTCGCGGACCGTTGCGCGGGTTCCGCGTCATACTTCGTTCACCAGATGATCAAGCAGGTGGGCAGCTTTATTCCCCTGCACCTTTAGACTGCCGGAACGGCCGAGTTCCGGAAAGAGGTCGCGCAAATGGAGCCTGTGACTCGTTCCGGTGACCAACTTCGGGAGCTCCGCAGCCGTCTGGGCGTAACGACGCGGGAAGTGGAAGAACTGAGTAAGAAGATTGCCCTCGAATCGGAAAACGAGGAGTTCTACATCTCCAACGCCTGGCTGACGCAGATCGAGAACCGGAATTCCGTCCCCAGCATCTATAAATTATTCAGTCTCAGCGTAATTTACCGCACCAAGTTCACCGACTTGCTCGCCGCCTTCGGAGTCCTGCTGGATGAGACCATGCGCTATCAAATGTCCACGCCCCTACAGAATACCCACCTCGCCACGCTCGAGGCCCCGGCCAACGGCAAGTGTATGAACTTCCCGGTGCGTTTTGACCGCGGTTTCAACCTGGAAAAGACCAACTTGATTTCACGGATGGTCGAGATGTGGGGCGAAGTTCCGATTTCGTTCATTCAGAGGCTGGACTTGCGCCACTGCCAGTATGGATACATCGGCACGGACGATTCTTCGATGTATCCGCTACTGCGTCCTGGCTCGTTCGTGCAGATTGACAGCCACGTCAATCGCACGCACCCATCCGGCTGGCGCACCGAATTCGACCGGCCGATTTACTTCATCGAATTGCGCGATAGCTATGCGTGTTCGTGGATCGAACTGCGAGGTTCGCAACTTACGCTGGTTCCGCACCCTCTTTCCGGTTTTGCAGTCCGGCAATTCCCGTATCCGCAAGAGGCGGAGATTATTGGACAGGTGACGGGTGTCGCGATGCGCCTGGTTTCGTCCGAGCCGTCAGACGCGCCTCCAAAATAGCCAGGGCCACCTTCAGGTTGGAAAAAACAAGTTCGCTGGACAACGAGTCGATTCCCACCGGAATCGCGACGCGATAAGGTTCCAGCCCTTTCCATGCCACGATAAAATCATTCGGCGCGACGCGTGTGCTTTCCAGGTAGGCTTCCAGTTCATGCACCAATTGCTCCAGCGACGCGTCCACGAGTTCCTCAAACGCCTCGCGGTGGCAATCCGCCAGCGCTTCGCAGGCGGACTCTTCCGAAAAACGCAGCGCCAGCCCGTGGTGATAATACAAACCGGTGTTGTAGTCACGCGTCGAAGCGAGGTAGATCAGTCGTTCCAGAGGCTGGGCCATGCCCGCCAGCGTGCGGCGGCGCAAATCGTCCGCGGCCGCCAGCACATCCACGTGTTTGGCCGGGGCGCTCAAGGGCTAGATCGTCGCTCCATCACCGGCGGAATCGCGGCGGATCGATTCCAGGGCCGGAGGATTCAGAAACGCCAGAGATTTTTCCGATGAGGCGCACACGCGTCCCGCGGCCGCCGTCAACACGCTCACCATGGCTCCCGCGCCGTAAGGTCCACGCATATACAAAAGCATCCGCAACGCGCGGCATGCCAGCAGCAGCAAGGTGAAGTCCAGAGCCAGGCGGATTTCCGTCAGCAGGCTCAATTTCGCGTGCAATCGCGAATAATTCAGGTGGAATTGCATCAGGTTGCGAATTTCGCAGCGCACCCGGCGCAGCCACATCAGCGAAATTCTCTTGCGCTCCTGCAAGAACAACTCTCCGATTTCCCCGGGACTCGTCGCCATCACGTAGCGAAAATCCTCGCGGTCGAATATTCGTTTGATTAGATTATCCGGCAGCAGTCCTAGTTGTAGTGTACGCAGCGCCTGCCGTGCCTCCACAAACTGCCGGCCGCATCCTTCCACGGGCGCGCGTTCCCTTCTCGCCAGCACCCACAGGATGACTAGCAGGCCGACGCCCACCAGCAAATAAAGCACCAAGCCGATCATGACCCCGCCACCCCACGCAAATTCGAGCGCACCGATTCCAGCTGCGCCCTTGTGCCGCGAACCAGCGCGTCGTATCCTCCGTCGCCCCGCCCTCCCCGCCCCGTTGTGGGTGGCTTCGGGTTCGGGCTGTAAGACCATAGTGCGACCGTCCACACCGCCGTCCCAAATACGAACGACGCGCTCTGTAACAATCCCCACGCCATATCAAATCGAGGTCCGACGAATGAACGTAGCGCCAGCGTCGTCAAACTCACGCTTACGTACACGCCAAACCCCAAGATCATGCCGGTCACATTCTTGCCGAGCTCGATGCGATAGTAAAAAACGATCGCCAGCACAGTCGCCAGCACCAGCGCTTCAACCACCCGCAGGTCCCGCTCCAGCTCCACCGTCGCGGCCAAGGTGGTCCACTCGGTGCGTCTCGCCACACGCCATTCCACGTAACAGAACGTCACCGCGAAAACCGCGCAGCTTGCTCGCCACGCAAAACGCTTCGCTCCCGGATAAGCATCCAGCGCTTGACGCACGACTTCCAGCACCACGCCGAATCCGACCGCGAGCGTCGCAAACTGCGTTGGCCAATACCACGCGTCATAGAAATTCGGCTTCGAGCGCTCGATGTACAGTACCGTGGACACCGCAAAGACGCAGAAAATGTAAGCGTAAAAATAGATGTACTTGGTGACTGTCTTGGTCTGAACGGAGCGCACCAGCAGCAGGAATTCAAATACCATTCCCGCCAACCATAAAACCAAACTTAACATGTTCGTCACTGGCGCAAATCGTAGCACAAAACCAAGGGGAGAATCAGCGCTTTCTCCCCCGGTTAGCGCGTTCCAATTGGCCGTTTAGACCGCCCGAAGTGCACGTAGACCTCCGTTCAGACTGCTGCTTCCAGCGCCTTGGGTGGTACCGGCGGTTGCGAGCCATCGAACATTGCGGCAACCGCTGCCATCATTTTCGGAGGAACGGGCGGCTGTGATCCATCCAGAAACCGGGCAGATGCCCCCGTCATCTTGGGGGGAACCGGCGGTTGCGAGCCATCGAGCGACACGGCCTTAGGCGGGACGGGCGGCTGCAAACCGTCAAGCAGGGCCGCCAAACTATTGTGCGACGGCGAGTTGCGCGGGGCCACGCTTACCACAAGGCCGCAAACCACAAACAGAAACACCACTGCTCTAGCTGTCTGGTTCATTGAGGGTCTCCTGTTTTTCGTCTTGGCGCGTTGAAGCGCGCTGCCACGGTACAGGGCCAGCGCGCGTCAAACGTCGCGTGGCGGGAATTGCTTGGCATGCAAAGCAGGACTTACCTTGATTCGCGAAGCGGTCGGGAAAAACCCAGGCAGAGAAGTACGGGCGATGGTTCTGTCACGTCCGCGATAATAACCGCTGGCACGTATTTACCGCGGAGCAAGCCCCATGTTGTTCCTCTCGTTACTAGGAGCTTATGCCGTTACCACAATGGAACCCCTGCGGCACATACGTATATCCCCGCTTTCTCAGCTCTGGCATCCTTTGTCGAGTGGTACACCAGCGAGGAACCATGCCGGAGATTCATGCTCAGAGCTCGGCGCCGTCCGACCGTCAGGCCCCTCCGCAATTCGAACCGGAGAAAATCCGCGAACATTTGCATCACCTGGATCGCCGGCAATGGTGGCTGTGGTCCACAACGGTAGCGGTGATTCTCTTGCTCACGCTCGCCGTGGCATCCTTCGCATTCCCCGCGATGCTCAGCCGCGATGAATCTTCCTATTCGTTCTACTTGAATCAAGCAGTCCGCGCTCTGGTGGGGCTTGTTCTGGTGTTCAGCGTCTATTTGATCTATCAGCAGCACCAACTAACGCGCATTCGTCACGAGGTGGCTGAGCAGATGCAATCCCTCGCCAAGGTGGAATCTCTGGCGTCAGAGGTTTACAAGCTCGCCGCACTCGATCAGCTCACCGGGCTTTACAATCGGCGTTCCGGCGAACAGCGCCTGGCTCAGGAAATCAGCCGTGCGCAGCGCCACGGCCGCCCGCTCACGGTTCTCCTCATGGATCTCGATGGCTTGAAGCAGATTAATGACCGGTTCGGCCACGCCGCCGGCGATACCGTGCTAAAGGGATTCGCGGATCGACTGCAACGCGCCATTCGCGGCTCCGATCTTGCCGTGCGCCTGGGCGGTGACGAATTCATGGCCCTGCTTCCGGAATGCCGCTCTGAAGAGGTTCGGCACGTCCTGGGCCGTCTGGAAGGTATGGAGTTCGAATTCGATAATGAAAAGTTGCGCCTGCTGTATTCCCGCGGCTGGACCGACTACGCCGCGGGCGAAACGCCTCAGGAGCTCTTGAAGCGCGCCGATCAAGCTCTCTATGAGAATAAACGCGCCGGGAAACGCAACGTGGTAGCGACGCTGCAAACTCCGGTCGTGCAGTCCACGATCTAGCGGCCGGAACCGACTCTCGGGCGCCCTGGCGAGGTCTCGTTGCAGGACACGGCAACTTCGTCTTCAAAATCGTGCAACCAGACTCACAAGACGCGCGTTTCACGCCAGGAATGTTCGTGTGAGGAACAATATTCGAAATATTACTTGCGCCGCTTTGAGGGTTACTCGTAAGATACGGCCCAGTTAGAGGAAAGGTACCATGCCCAAAGAGAAACCAAAAGTTAACATCGGTGAAGTAATCAAGTCCTACCGCGCCGACCGCGGGCTTTCCCAAGGCGATATCGAGCGCCGCACCGGGCTGCTCCGTTGTTACCTCTCGCGCGTCGAGAACGGCCACACCGTTCCCTCGCTCGAGACTCTCGCCAAAATTGCCGAGGCTATGGAAATCTCCCTCGCCGATTTTTTCCCCGGCAGCGACACGCCCGGGGATCGGGAAACTCGCAAAATGCTCGGCGAACTCTCCGAAGAAGAAATCCGCTTCCTCGCAGACATCAAGAAATATTCCACCACGCTTTCCGACGATGACAAGAAGCTCGTACTCGCGATGATTCGCAAGATGGCCACCATCACTCCACCGCCGTCGCGCGTAAACGGAAAGCCCACAAACATCGGACGCCGCCCCGAATATTAATTTTATTCTCCGCTGCCGGATCATGCCCGTCCGTCGGCCCATGCTCGCGTCTGTCTATCGCGATCGCATCACAGCATTCCTGCTGCTATCGGCTCTCTTCCCTATCTTTCTGCAGCGCCAAGTAAACTACCGGCTCAGGAAACCCGGTGTCGTGCGCTTTAGCGGCGCCTGCTTGTTGCTATTTTCGCTCCGTTGCCTTTGGTGGCGCGGCTGGTATTTCTGGATGCTCTTCGCCGGCCTCACCTTTTCGGGCGCCTGGCGCTTCTTTTTCCCGCAACATTCGATAAGCGCACAACAGCGCACCTACCCCCGCTGAGTCCACGGCTGCCTAATGCTCGCCGCCATAGCCGTCTGGGCGCTCCGGCCGTAACCGCGGGCATTCCTTGTCTTTGTTCTCCCTTGGTTTCGCTTTATCAGTTTTGCCTTTATCGGTGTTTATCTGCGTTCATCTGTCGTGCCTTGGAACTCCATAACATTCCACCCAACCACCGCTAGCACGAAACCCCGCCAATTCGTTACAATAGACAAGACATGACACAAAAGCGGCACAAAACAGTAGGCGTAAGAGTCGGAAAAATCCAAGTCGGTGGCGGCGCCCCAGTAGTCGTCCAGTCCATGACGAACACCGACACCGTAGACATCGCCTCCACCACGCAGCAATGCCTGGAACTAGCCCAAGCCGGCTCGGAACTGGTCCGCATCACCGTGAACATCCCCGAAGCCGCGGCCGCAGTGCCCGAAATCAAAAAGCGCCTCCTCGATGCCGGCTGCGACGTCCCCCTCATCGGCGATTTTCATTACAACGGCCACGTCCTGCTGACCAAATATCCCGACTGCGCCAGCGCCCTCGATAAACTGCGCATCAATCCCGGCAACGTCGGCGCCGGCCAGCGCCGCGACGAGCAATTTTCCACCATCTGCAAAGTCGCGCGCGATCACAACAAGCCCGTGCGCATCGGCGTGAACGGCGGCTCGCTGAACCAAGAGCTCGTGATGCGTAAGATGCAGGAAAACACGGACAAAGACCTCGGCAAGTCTTCCGAAGAGATCATCAATGAGTGCATGGTCCTCTCGGCCCTGGAATCCACCGCGCTCGCGCTCGAATGCGGCCTGCGCAAAGATCAAATAATTATTTCGTGCAAGGTATCCCGCCCGCACGACCTGGTCGCCATCTACCGCGACCTCGCGTCGAAAACCGATCAGCCGCTGCACCTCGGCCTCACCGAAGCAGGCATGGGCGCAAAAGGTCTGGTGTGGTCCTCCGCTTCCATGGGTATTCTGCTCGATGAAGGCATCGGCGACACGATCCGCGTTTCGCTGACGCCGCGTCCTGGCGGCGACCGCCGCGACGAAGTTTACGCTGCCTGCGAGCTGCTGCAATCGCTCGGCCTGCGCACTTTCGCGCCCAGCGTCACCGCCTGCCCCGGCTGCGGACGCACCACCAGTACCACCTTCCAGGAATTAGCGGAGAGCATTCAAGGCTACATTCGCGACAAAATGCCGGAGTGGAAGCGCTATTACGAAGGTGTGGAAGACATGAAGCTCGCCGTGATGGGCTGCATCGTCAACGGCCCCGGCGAATCCAAAGCCGCCAACATCGGCATCAGCCTCCCCGGCACCGGCGAAGCCCCTCGCTGCCCCGTCTACATTGACGGCAAACATTTCAACACCCTGGAAGGCACCTACGAAGAACTCTCCTCCGCGTTCCAAAAACTGGTAGACGATTACATCGCCACAAAATACGCAAAGCGCGAACACCCGCTGCCGGAAGTGAACGTCCCGCCGCCCCCAGCAGCAAGCGCAAAATCCGCATTACGCGTACTTGCGTAATCGATATGGAGTGCGGCGGCTCGCCGCCGCTTTCGCTGAGAATTCAACCCAATCGCTTATCGCCCGAGGCGAGGCTTGCCTCGCCCTCTCCTTCGTCAACAGTGGCACATCCCCGCCCGCAGCAGGAGGGCGTGGTCGTGCGCCTTCGCGAGCCTAGCGGCGTTCCAGAGGCTTCTGTCTACCCACAAGTTGTCTGGCCGATATTTGACTGGGCAGTAAACTCGCATTGGGCGGTAATCGCCGCGCCATGCAAACGCTCGGATTGTCCGATTCGACTCCTCGCACCGAGAGCCGCCTGAAAAGTCTCTTCTGGCCGTCGATCCAGACCGGTAGCGACGTGGACTACCTGGGCGCGCAGGGATATTGGTTTTGCACAATCCCAGCGCTTCTTTCTCTTGTCGTGTTGATATTCAGCGGCAACTCGATTCTCGGCCCGCTGATTTTCTTGTTTTACTACATCGGCGGCGTGGGCGTTCGCGAGCGCAGCCGTTACGCAGCCGCTGTCGTTCTGCTAATGTACGTTGCGGACGCAGTGCTAGGGGACGCAGTGGTAGGCGGGCACAGCGTTGTCAAAATACTGATTGCCGCGGTTCTATTCTCGAATCTTCGGGCTACCTGGATCGCTTCCTCCTGGAAACCTGACTCCGAGGCAGGAGCGTCGCCGCCGCGTCTCGGTGACCCGTGGAGTGACAAATTTGCTGACGAATTGCCGGCATTCTTCTGGGCTAAAGTGCGCCTGCTGTATTACGTTTTTTCCGCCGGCTTTCTGGTTTTCATCCTTTTCGGACTCGCCGTGCTCTTCTCACATCGAGTTTCACACTAGCGCCGCGACGGAACGAGCTTGCCCCATGAGAACCAGCACCTCTTAAACTCTCACTCATGCCGCAACGCGTTCAACGGATCCGTGCGCATCGCGCGCCGCGCCGGAATGTAACCAGCCGCCAGCGCCACGCACGTCAGCAGCACCGCAACGCTCGCAAACGTAACCGCATCTGTCGGCCGCACGCCAAACAGCAAGCTCGCCATCAACCGTGTCAAAGCCAGCGCCGCCACCACGCCAATGCCAACGCCCGCGAGCACCGCGCCGACTCCCTGCCCCATCACCAGCTTCAACACATCCGTCGACTGCGCCCCCAGCGCCATGCGAATTCCAATCTCGCGCGTCCGCTGCTGCACGGTGTAAGAAATCAACCCATACAATCCAATCATCGCCAAAATCAGCGCCAGCCCCGCAAAGCTCCCAATCAAATACGAAGGATACCGCCGCAGAAAAACCGAAGCAGTCTGATTGGTAAAATGCTCCATCGTCTGCGGCTGAATCAAAGGCAGTTGCGGATCCATCTGGTGCAGCGCAACCTGCGCCGAGCCGACAAACGCCGCGGGATCGCCCGCCGTCCGCACCATGTACGTCAGAAAAGTCGAAGGCCCCTGCTCGTTCGCCACATAAATCACCGGCGCGGGCGGGCCCGCGAGGTCATCCTGCGCAATATTTCCCACCACGCCGACAATCTCGCGATACGGTTCCTTCGCGTCGAACGTAAACCGCGTGCGTTTCCCCACCGCCCCCTCGTTCGGAAAATATTTCTTCACAAACGCTTGATTCACCACCGTCACCCACGGCGCTTCCAGCTTGTCCGTCGCGGAAAACATGCGCCCCGAAACTAGCGGCACCTTCAACGTGGAAAAATAATCCGGCGTCACCGTAATAATGTCGCACTCATCTTCCTGCCCCTGCGCCGTAGGCCGCCCCTGCACCAAAAACCGGATCGTCCCGCCGCTGCCGCCAATCGGCAGCGCGCTGGTTACGCCCACGCCCTGCACTCCTGGCAAGTTGCGCAACTTCTCGCTGAACTCGTGCTCGAACAATCTCGCCGCCGGACTGTCGTTCGGATAATTTTTGTCGCTGGGATAAGAGCTGTCCGGCAAGTTCACCGAAAACACCAGCAAGTTCCGCTGATCAAACCCGGCGTCCTGATGCAGCAGCGCGTGCAAACTCTGCAGCATCAATCCCGCACCCACCAGCAACACCAGCGAAACCGCAATTTCCGCCGCCACCACCGCATTGCGCAAACGCGCGTGCGCCGCACTGGTCCCCCCGCGCGATTCGTCCTTCAGCGCGTTGCTCACTTTCGTTTGTGACATCGAAAGGGCTGGAGCCAAACCAAAAAGCACCGCCGTCAGCAGCGTCACGGCGCACAAAAACAGTAGGACCGGCAAGTTGGCCCCCGCCTCGCGCAAACTCGGCAAAGTACTCAGCACCGGCTGCGGTATCGCCCCAATCAATACATTCACGCCCCACTGCGCCGCCGCAAACCCAAACGCCGCGCCGAGCGCAGCCAACAGCACGCTCTCCGTCAGCAGTTGCCCGATCAATTGTCCCCGGCTCGCGCCCAACGCCGTGCGTATCGCGAATTCCTTCCGCCGGCTCGCCGCGCGCGTCATCATCAAATTCGCCACGTTCGCGCAAGCAATCAGCAACACAAATCCCACCGCGCCGAAAATCACCAGCAGCAACGGCTGCACCTGGCCCACGATCCTTTGCCGCAGCGTACCCATCGCCACAAATACAGAACCATCCTGCTGCGGATGTTCCCGCGCCAGCTGCGCCGTGATCCCGTCCATTTCCGCGTGCGCCTGCGCCATCGTCACTCCCGGCGCCAGACGCGCAAACACATTCATCCAGCGCAGATTGCGCCGCGTCAGCACATCCTGCGTCGCATGCATCGGCACCCACAGCGGAAAATCATTCGATGGCGCAAAATGAAAATCGCGCGACAGCACTCCCACGATCGTCGCCGGCTTGTTGTCCAACGTGATGGTGCGCCCAATCGCTTTCGGATCGCCGCCGAAATCGCTACGCCAGTAGCCGTAGGTAAGCATCACGACGTGCGGCCCGTCGCCCGCGTCCTCGCCATCCACGAATCCTCGACCGAGCGCCGGCTTTACTCCCAGCGTCGAAAAAAAATTCGGCATCACCTGCGTGGCAAATACCGCCTTGGGCTCGCCGTTCCCCGCCAAAGTAAAAGTGTCGAAGCTATACGCCGTTAACGATGAAAAACTCTTCGTCGTCTTCTTCCAATCCACGAAATCCGGATAGGAACTGTTGCGGCTTACCGCTTCGTTGTCCCGCGTCTGCGTACGCCCTTCGCCCAAAGTCACCAACCGGTCCGGCTGGTAGTAGGGCAACGGCCGCAGCAGCGCCGAATACACCACCGAAAAAATCGCCGCGTTCGCGCCAATTCCCAATGCCAGCGTCAGCACCGCCACCAGCGTGAATCCCGGACTCTTCGCCAGCACGCGCGTGCCATAGCGAACGTTCTTCCAAAGAGCGCTCATCGTTGCGCCTCCCAAGCTTCAGCGCTGCACGCTTTCAATAATCAGCGCGTCATCGAGCCCAATGGATTTTGTAGTGGCCGGTCGCATCCTGCAACGTCACGCGCAACAGCCATTCGCCCTTCATGGCCTGAATGTTCGTCGTGTCCATAGAGGCGCGCTCCGTCGTTCCGATATTTGCGCGCACTTCACCGGTGGGATCAATCAACTCCCAGCGAACCAGTCCGTGCTCGACTTCCGCGGAAACGTTCAGATGCACCATGTCCGACAAACCGTCCAAGCGGATGCGGTACTCGACGACTTTCGTCTCATTCGTGAAGCGTTCGTCCTTCTTCAGGTCTGGCTGCGCGTCGGCCACCAAGGTGCGGTCCGCGGGCGTCGTCGCCGGAATGTCCGAAGGAAAATCAATGCTCACGTCCCGGCGCGGGTTCGGCGAGAAGGCCGCCGTCCCGAGAACAACGTTTCCCAAAACGAAAGCACAAGCCGCGAGCAATCCCGCAAAACGAATCGTCCGCCGTAGTTTGCTGCAATCGATATTCATTGGCACACCTCGCTGTCGTAGCCCAATTGCAACCGACTTGCCAAGCTCACCGCAACGCAAGCGATTGATTCGCTTCAGATTACGCAAGCGCGTTTCCCGCCTCCGGCGACCTGACTGCTCGCCTGTGGGACGCGCCGGACGCCGCGAGCCTCCGCAGCCTCTGTGCAACTTCTACCGATGCGATCCCTGGCCATCAGCCTGCCTAGAAGCGGCGGAGCCCATTCCGATCGCAGCCGACGCCGCGATCCCGTTCCCCAATCCGAATCCACGCAGCCAGCGGACTACCGCCGCCTACCTCTTTCTCGAAGGGCAGGTCGTCGAAGCCTCCACCATGCTCTCAAACGCGATCCTGCGCGGGGAATCCGCCGATCTGTCGAACGCTTGGGGCGTGGTTCAACTCGCCGTCGCCGAGCGAGCCTTGCGCCGTGCCCTGCTGCTGGCGCCCACCCATCACGACGCCGCCATAAATCTCGGTGTCCTGCTTTTCAGCGTTGGCAAACAAGCCGACGCCGCCGCTTATCTGCGCCAATCGCTCGCCTTCACCAGCGGCCCGACGCACGACTACGTGCAGGCGCTGCTCAACCTCTGCGAGATTCAGCGCGCACTGCCCGCCGCGCCTCCGCCCAGGCAAATTACCGAGGGGTACACCTTCACCGCCGACTGGTTCTCGGGAAACATCGCGAGTTTCTGGAAGCATCTGAAAGCCCTCCGCGGCACGCACTGCTCGATCCTGGAAATCGGCTACTTCGAAGGCCGCGCCTCCACCTGGCTGCTACAAAATATCGCCACCTCGCCCGATTCGCGCCCGCTCTGCCTCGATTGTAATGACCAGCCGCTGCTCTGGCCCAACATCAAGCAAGCCGGAGGCGAAAAACGCACCGAGTTCCGCCGCGGCAGATCGCGCGAAACCCTGCACACGCTGCCCTCCGTCGCATACGAATTCATCTCCATTGACGGCGCCCACTCCACCATTCACGTCCTGCAAGACGCCGTCCTAAGTTTCCGTCTCGCAAGGACCGGCGCCATCATCGCGTTCGATGATTACCACTGGAACGATCCGCAGCACACTCAACTCGGCGTCCCCAAGCCCGCCATTGACACGTTGCGAGCCGTCTACGCCAAAAAGATCGAAGTTCTCGAATCCGCCTACCAAATCTGGCTCCGCAAACTCACCGATTAGCCAAATCGAATCCCCAGCGCGGCAGTCGATGTACGACTTGCGGGCAAGAACGACTTTCTGTCGGACCACCGCGTTGTGCAGCGGGGCACACCGCAACTATCCCACCTCAAACCCGGGCACATTCATGAGCACCACTCGCCAACCATCCGGATCCTCAAACGTCACGCCTTTTTCCGCCCAGTAGGGATTTTCGGGAGGTACCGGCTCGTGGCCGCGTTCGCTCAGATGATTGACCACCCTCGCAATCGCCGCGCGGTCCGGCATGTATAACACCAGCATGTTGTCGCGGCTCGGCGCGGGACACGGGCTCCCGTCCGCATGATGGGTGAATTCCAAGTGCAATTCGCGCCCGGGCAGTCCGAGAATGTAACCGGAATAACCATCGTGATCATGGAACGAACCAAGAATCTTCAGCCCGATGCCTTGGGAATAGAATTGCACGACTGCGTCGAGCTTGTCCGTCGGTCGCGCGATGCGAATTTGCGTCACGGGCATATTGGCTGGCCATCCAGTTATCATTTTCGCGCTCCTCGCCGCGGAACTTCCCGCCTCGTTCTTGCTAGTCGTCTGTGGTACCGCTAGACTGGCGACGTTCTCGGTAATCCAGGCGTGCGTTTACGCTACGCCATTCTCGCCGCGCAATTCAAATGAACGAACAAGCTAATTCAGTTGAATCGCAACGAGCCACGAAGGCCGCATGGCAATTCGGATTCTGGAGCCTCATCGTCACGCAATTCCAGAACGCCTTCAACGACAACGCAATCAAGTACCTGGTGATTTATCTGATCATCGCCATGAATTTCCCGAAGGAACGTCGGGACTTGCTCGGCACCATCGTCAGCGCGCTCTTTGCGCTGCCCTTCATTTTCTTCTCGCTCACTGGCGGTTACTTTGCAGACCGTTACAGCAAACGCAGCGTTGTCATCGGCACCAAGCTCATGGAAATTTTTGTCATGGGCGTCACCATCCTCGGCCTGTGGTTGCACAGTCTGCCGCTGGAATGCGCCGCGGTGTTCCTGATCAGCGCCCAATCGGCGCTCTTCGGGCCTTCGAAATATGGACTGCTTCCGGAGGTTTTGCCCGAGCGCCGCCTTTCCTGGGGCAACGGAGTGATCGAGCTCGGCACGTTCATCGGCAGCATTAGCGCCGTCACCGCCGCCGGCTATCTTGCCGAGCGTTACCACGGCCGCGAAGCCATGGCCGGAGTGGTTCTGCTCGGCTGTACGCTCCTCGGCTTGGCCACCAGCTTTGGAATCACGCACGTCCCGGCTGCGAATCCCGCCAGAAAATTCCGTTGGAACCCGTTCGCCGACCTCGGCGCGCAAATGAAGATCATTCGCGCCGACCGCGTCCTCGGCTGGGCTGTTCTCGGCAACACCTATCTCTGGTTTCTGGCCGCGTTGTTGCAATTCACCATACTCGTGTATGGCCACGACATTCTCCATGCCGACGAAACCCATATCAGCTATATCGTGGCCGCATTGGGCATCGGGATCGGCCTGGGCAGCCTCGCGGCTGGCTATCTCTCGGGCGGGAAAATCGAATACGGACTGATTCCACTCGGCGCCGTTGGCATGACCCTCTTCGGCGCGCTGCTGTATTTCGACCGCCCCGCCGAAGCGCTTGCCGGATGGGTGCAAGCGACCGCTTCGCACACCGGCATTCCACTCGCCGAACACGTTACGGCATTCCTCGTCGCCATCGTCCGTCTGCGCATCCCCGATCTTTGGCTCCTCGGCTTCTTCGGCGGATTTTTCGCCGTGCCGCTTAACGCCTTGATTCAACATCGCCCGCGCCCCGAAGAAAAAGGCGGCGTGATCGCCGCAGCGAACCTGCTCTCGTTCATAGGCGTGTTCCTCGCCGCCGGCGCGTACTTTTTCTTTTCGACAGCCCTGCATCAGACTCCCGCCGGCGTTTTCCTCGATGGCGCCATCCTCACCCTGGTCGCGACCGCCTATTCCATTTATCTGCTACCCGATTCCCTGCTCCGCCTCGTCCTCTTCATGGTCACGCATTCCATCTATCGCATCCGGGTCGAAGGCCGCGACAACATCCCCGAGTCCGGCGGCGCCCTCTTCGTTTCCAATCACATGTCGCTGGTGGACGCGCTCCTCCTCCTGGCCTCCACCGACCGCCCCATCCGCTTCCTCATGTTCAAGGACATCTACGACCAGCCGCACATCCAGCCCTTCGCCAAGGTGATTCGCGCCATTCCCATTTCCTCGCAGCTGCGTCCGCGCGACATGATCCATTCCCTGCGCGAAGCCAGCGACGCCATCCGCAACGGCGAAATCGTCTGCATTTTTGCCGAAGGCCAGATCACCCGTATCGGCCAGCTGCTCCCGTTCCGCCGCGGCATGGAACGAATAATGAAAAATGTGGACGCGCCGATCGTTCCCGTAAATCTCGACGGCGTCTGGGGCAGCATCTTTAGCTACGAACGCGGCCGATTCCTGTGGAAACTTCCACGCAAAATCCCGTATCCGGTGACGGTCAGCTTCGGCACACCCATGCCTGCGACCGCGACTGCCTTTGAAGTCCGCGAAGCCGTACAGGAATTGCAGAGCGCCGCCTATCTCCATCACAAGAGCCGTATGAACACCCTGCCGCGCTCGCTGATTCGCACCGCGCACCATTACCCGTTCCGCTTCGCCATGGGAGATAAGCGCCGCCCGCGCATGAATTGGGGCAACGCGCTGCTCAGCTCGATTTTTCTGGCGCGACGCTTGCGCCGTATCTGGGCGGGCCAGGAAATGGTCGGCATTCTGCTGCCGCCATCCGTTCCCGGGGCGCTGGTGAATTTCGCGGCGTCTATCAGCGGAAAAATTCCCGTGAATTTGAATTACACCGCGTCGAACGAGACGATCGCCTCCTGTGCGCAGCAATGCAAACTGCAAACCGTCGTCACCACCAAGCTCCTGCTCGAAAAACTTCCGCTGCAAGTCCCCGGAAAACAGATCCTGCTCGAAGAATTCGCTGCCGGCTCGCGCCTCAGCGAAAAAATCGCAGCCCTGCTGCTCTGGCTTCTCCCCAGCCGCCTGCTCGAACGCGCGCTCAGCTCCAGGAAACCGCAATCGCTCGACGATCTCGCCACCATCATTTTTTCCAGCGGCAGCACCGGCGAACCCAAAGGCGTGATGCTCACGCACTACAACATCATGTCCAATATTGACCAGATGGCCCAAACCTTCATGCTAGGCAAAGGCGACGTTCTTCTAGGCGTCCTGCCCTTCTTCCATTCTTTCGGCTATACCGTAACGCTCTGGCTACCCGCCGTGCTCGGCGTCGGCGTGGCCTATCATCCCAGCCCGCTCGATCTCACGGCCGTAAGCGAACTGGTCCGCGATTACCGGGTCACATTCCTGCTCGCCACTCCCACCTTCCTGCAAGCCTACACGCGCCGCTGCCTTCCCGAAGATTTCGGTAGCCTGCAATTCGTCGTAGTGGGCGCGGAAAAATTGCCGGAACCCCTTGCGCTTGCATTTGAGGATCGATTCGGCATCCGCCCGCTCGAAGGTTACGGCTGCACGGAATGTTCGCCGGTTGTCGCCGTCAACACCCGCGATTTTCGCGCCCCTGGATTCCGCCAGGTCGGCGCAAAGCGCGGGCGCATCGGCCACCCGCTCCCCGGGGTCAGCGTGCGCATCGTTGATCCCGATACGCGCGAGCGCCGCGAAGTCGGCACGCCCGGCCTGCTGCTCGTGCACGGCCCCAACGTGATGCTCGGCTATCTCGGCAAGCCAGAAAAAACTGCCGAGGTCCTGCAAGACGGCTGGTACACCACCGGCGACATCGCCGCCGAAGACGAAGACGGCTTCCTAACCATCACCGATCGCCTAAGCCGCTTCAGCAAAATCGGTGGCGAAATGGTCCCGCACATTAAAATCGAAGAAAAATTGCACGAGCTAGCCGAATCCGCGGAAAAGATTTTCGTAGTTACGGCCGTTCCCGACGGCAAAAAAGGCGAGCGCCTCGTAGTCCTCCACACGCTGGCCCCCGATGCCCTGAAACCCGTGCTGGAAAAATTGTCGAGCTCGGGCCTGCCCAATCTCTGGATCCCCCGCGCCAACCAATTCTTCCACATCGATGAATTGCCGCACCTAGGCACCGGCAAACTAGACCTCCGCCGCATCCACGAAGTAGCCATCGAGCACTCCGGCCAAGCAGAGTAAACCGAGCCCAAGGGGGAGTGCGGCGCCTTGCTTGTGCTGAGGTCCCGATTGAGTCAGGACCGAAGGGCCACCGCTTTCGCCGAAACGCAATCTCGGCCGACAAAACGCCCCAGGCAAAGCTTGCCTCGCCCGCCTCGTCCGCGAATTTCGCAGTTCACCTCGCCGCAAAAACCATTCGCCGCGATTTTTTCCCTGTTCGATGCTTTGCCATTGCCTTCCCACACCAATCCAAGTAAATTCGCGCCAGCTGGAGAAAAACACAGTATGACCATACGCACACACAATTCGCAGTGGCAGCCAGCGGCCAACAAGACGCTGCGGCGGGATTGTGACCGTATGTTTAGCAATCCCTCACGGTAAGTCTCCCTAGCTCTCAACTGCATACGACGTAACTCGAACCACCGGCCGGCGTAGTTCCCGGTTCCGACAACCAGTTTTCGCGCCCGTACCGCGCTCTTGCCGCATCGCGTGCACCGACGCGTCCGTGGATGTGTGTCGATACCCGCGCGAAAAAACCAAACTTTTGAAGCGGCGAAACCACCGCTTCCAGAAAGGAGTAACCACTTGAGCGTGTACATCAAAAAAGGCACACCGATGCACGGCCCTTCGCTCTGCGAAACCTGCACGCGCGCGCAGATTGTGCAGGGCTATCGCGAAAGCGAGTCGTTCACGCTTTGCAAGGCGACGTACGCGGAGGCAATTCGCATCACCTTCGCAGTGCGCGAATGCTCCAGCTACATCAACAAAGTCCGCAACACACTCGACGAGATGGAGCGCATCGCCTGGACCTTAGCCCCGCGCGGCCCGAAGCGCCAAGCCGGTTTCGTCGCTCCGGGCGAATTGAACGAGGACGAGCGGGATATCGAGCTCGTGCTGGACGACGAGACGTAGCACGGACCACAAGCCGTAGCGTGAATGCAGCGGCGCGGAAATTGCAATCGAGGACGCGGTGTGTTCCCCGCGCCTCGAATTACAGGCAGCCAGTTTCCGCACCGCAGCTGCCGCACAGCGAGCTGGTGGTCCGTGAAACTACGTGAGGCTCGCATCCGATGGAGTGATTTGCAGTACAATCCCGTTTTCCAGGCGCGCCGCGTCCGGGGGATTGAAATGTTCAGAACCCCACAATGTTTTCTCGTGGTTCTCGCGCTCGCCGCGCTGGCGGCCCGGCCCGCCAACGCGCAGGACAAAAACAAAGACCCAAAGGTCGTGCTCGATCTGGAAAAACCAGCCGCGGGCGATGCGTCAAACGCGAAAGAACCCGCAGGCGCACACGGCGCGACACACTTGTGGCCCGCCGAGCCCTTCGGCAAAGCCTGCAGCGCGTTCGGCGCGGCCAAAGACGGCTACCGCAACTTCGACAGGCCATATTCCGTCAATGAACTTTTCGGCGCGCCAATCGCGGTCATCATCATCCGCCGCCTAGGTCGCTCCCAGGAAAAACCAGACCGCGAAGAACTCCGCAAACACATCGTCGCCGTGCTGAATGCACAAACCACGGAAGTCTCTCGCTACGTGGAGTGGGATGAATCGGTGCCTCTCGGTATCGTCGCCACCGTCGAGTTTTCAGACCGCACCAGAGGCGTCCTGGAAGAATCCGGCGGCCACGTCTGCTTCTCCGATTACGCCGGCACAGTCTGGTGGCTGCGTATTCCCGCCAACACCGCAAAATAGCAGCTCAAGGATTCCCGCGCGCCTGCGGAGTGCTGCGCGCGAAAAGTATCGCCAGCAACACACGGATCACCGGCAGCATCAACGCGTATGCCACAATCCCGAGGTAAGGAATACGCATGTCCCCGGTAACTGGACCAAGCGTCGCGAGCAAGCACAGCGTCCCACTCAACGTCATGGTCCCACGAATAGAATTCTCCAACCGCCCGCCGTGAGAGACGGGCGCCGCAAACAGCATTCCCAGCCCGAAGAAAAAATCCCACGCCAGCTACTCGACCGCCAGCGCCAGAGTCGGCCATTGCCCTCCTCCAGCAATCGATCGCTGCCGCGAAAACTCCGCAGACCATTCGGATTCAGCGCGCCGCACCACGGTAAGCGCCGCAAAATGCACGCTGCATGTAAGTGCGGCAAAAATAGTGATGAACGCGAGCGCCGCGAGGGCGTACGTCTTGCGCTCCGGCGGCGCATAGGCGTACACCGCGGACATCAAGACGACCAGCGTGATAGCGACCGGGATTATCAGGTATTCAAGAATCGCCAGGCAACGGTCTACCTGCTGCAACGTGCGCAAGTGCGGAGGCCGCGCCACCACTCCAATAAATCCCGTACTCACGTAAATCACGACGATCACCATCACAGTAATCGCCGAGTACAATGCACTCCGCCGGTTCGCTGATGTCCTCGCACTCACGGCACGCCTGAGCGCGATGGCATAGCGGCCTTAGAACTCGCCGTCGCGCGCCGAGGTTTGTGCCATCGCTAAAACACCGCCAGCTTCACGTGCAGAAACTTCTTCGGATCCTTGCGGAAATCCCCAATCAACAAACGCAAGTCGCCAGTCATCCCCGTCAGGTTGTCGTACAAATTCGGATCCGTGAACAATTTCCCCGCCGTCCCCTGATTTGCATTCAATTTCGCCGAAGCGTCGCGCACCTGTGCCGATGCATCGCGCAAATTATTGTAAAGCGCGTCGTCGGTAGCAAATTTCCCGAGCGAGCCCTTCCCCGCGCGCACGTCACTCAAAACCGCATTGCCGTTATCCAAAAATCCTCGAGCGCTGTTGTAAACCGCGGGATCGTAAATCAATTTCCCCGCCGTTCCCTTCTGCTCCTTCACCGCGCCGATCACATCATTCACATTGTCCACAGTAGCGTTCACTTTCGTGTACAACTCATCTGAAGTAACGAATTTCCCCACCGTGCCCTTGCCCTCCTGAATCGAGCCAACCATCGAGTTCAACCGAGACACCGTGGCATTCACATTGTTGTATAGCGCAGGGTCCGTGATCAGCTTGCCGACCGTCCCCTGACCCTCTTTCACTTGGTCCACAATCCCTTGCAGTTCACCCGACACCGTATTCAAGGTCGTCAGCAAATCCGTGCCGCGTGAGACCATCTCCGTCATCGCCACAGCCGGTGCGCCAGGAACCGTGCTGTTCGGCTGCATGGGCGTGCCGGTCAACCCGCGCTTGATCGTCACATAACGATCGCCCAGCAATCCTTCAGTCACCAGACTCGCGGTTGAATCCGTCCGCACGTCAGTCATGAATTTTTTGTCGATGCGCAAGATCAGCTGAATGCTCTGCGTGCGGTCCGACGGACGAGGGTTCAGAGCGATTTTCTCCACATTCCCGATCGCCACGCCGTCCAGACGCACCGGTGCGCCCGCGGTCACGCCCTCCACCTCCGGTAAATACGTGTACAGGCGATACTTCGGCCCTAATATCCCCGCGCCCGTAATATAGAAGATCGCCACGGCGATAATGAACAGCCCCACCAGCACGAAAAGTCCCACGCGCAGTTCCGTCCACGTCAGTTGCTTGCGTTGCGCCATGCCCTTGCCTCCTCACTGAATGCGGATAACGGTCTCATTCCGCCGAAGCCAGAAATTTTTTCAGATACTCATCTTTTGTGCCCAGCAATTCGTCCGCTGGCGCCTCAAAATAAATTTTGCCGTCGCGAAGTACGAGCACATTGGTCGGCTGCGTCGGGTTGCGTTCTCTCCCGCCGTCCGCTGCTTCCTCGCGTTCGGCCAGCGATTGCGCCAATCCGGACTTGCCGTTGCCGGCGAGCGCCACCACGTGCCCGCTCGCCTTATCGAAACGAAAATTCGCCAACCCGAAAGCATCCTGCACCCGATGCGTCGCCAGCAGCGCGGTCACGTCCTGCAAATCCCGCCCACGCAAAATTAAAGTGATGATCGTCTGCGAAGTCACCGGATCCAACCCCGCTGTCGGCGAATCGTACAGCACCACCGGCGGACGATCTACCAACGCGCGCGCGATCGAAACGCGCCGGCGCATTCCGCCGGAAAGGTCCGCCGGAAATTTCTCCAACGCGTGCTCCATCTCAACGAAGCGCAGCGCCTCTCGCACTCGTTCCTCAATTTCCGTTTCGTCCATCGCTTCCTCGCGCAGACGAAACGACACATTGTCGGAGACAGTCATGGAATCAAAAAGCGCGCCTTCCTGGAACACAAAACCAATCGACCGTCGAAAATGCAGCAGTTCCTTCTCCGGCATTTCGCTGACGTCGTGTCCCATCACCAACACGCGCCCGGAGTCGGGTTGAATCAAGCCTGCCGCCAGCTTCATGATCAGCGTTTTGCCCGTGCCGGTTTCGCCCAGCAAGACTTTGGTCTCACCGTGCGCCACGTCAAAAGAAATGCCTTGCAGAACTTCGCGGTCTTCGAAACCTACGTGGACATCGTGGAGGGAGATGAGCGCCTCCCCCGGCACGCTCTGTATTTCATGGCGCGACGTGTTCGCAACATTACGGGAGGAATCGAGCGGCGGAACGTCGCGCGTCATGCGTCCGATTATAGATGGAAATCCGCGGAATCAAGCGGAGAGTTCGGTGCAAATCCGCGCACCTGACGCGCCGGCACTATTGGAACAGATACAGCAACAATCTCGACAGGAAGAAATCCGCCACGAGCGCACAGACGGAGGAAATAACCACCGCCGTCGTAGTAGCGCGCCCAACACCTTGCGTTCCGCCGCGCACGCGCAATCCGCAATAACATCCCACGGTCGCGATGATCAGACCGAACACCACGGGCTTGGTGAGGCCCTGCACCACGTCGCCAATGTCCAGCGAATTGATCGCGCGTGTCCAGAACTGCACCGCTCCGAGCCGCAACGTGCTGTAGGCGACCAAAAATCCGCCGCATAAGCCTACAAAGTCAAACACCACGGTAAGCAGCGGAACCATCAGCACCGTGGCAATCACCCGCGGCATCATGAGCTTGCGTATGGGGTCAGTGCCCAGCGCGCGCATCGCGTCCACCTGCTCGGTTACCACCATCGAACCGAGCTCCGACGCCATCCCCGACGCATTGCGCCCCGATACCAGCAGCGCCGTCACCGCCGGGCCCAGTTCGCGCACCAGCGCCAGCGATACAGCATCTCCAGTCAACGCGGTTTCCCCAAAGCGCTGGAATTGCGCAGCCGTCTGCAGCACCAGCACGCCGCCGATCGAAAGTCCGGCCACGATAATAATGGGCAGGGAGCCTACTCCGACGATGTCCATCTGCTCCAACGTGTCGAGCCAGTAGTACGGCGGTGAGAACATGCACCGCATCGCCTGCACCGTCAGCAGCGTGTAATCCTGGACAGCCGCGACCTGGCGTTTCAATACGTCGCCGAGAACCGCAGTGAGCGATGAGGTGGCGCTGGCTTCGGGCATGTTGGGCGACGCGTGGCGGGCGGAATGCGCCGCTTGCGCCGAGTCCACGAAAGCGTAACGGCTGATCCGCGCCGCGTCAAGCAAACATCCACGGAAGATTTTTGGCGCGAGCGCTGTCCCAATTCGCAACGTTCCCAAACGGAATCGTGACGCGTCACTCTTCCCCACATCCGAATCCAGCACACGTGCAGGCGCGCGGCTTTACGCAAGTGGAAGCGTCCGGTAGAATCTGTCATTCGTGCCTGCACGCGAGGTCCGACCAAACATGCTCCGCTTTGTCACAGCCGGTGAATCTCACGGACAGGCCTTGATTGCCTGGATCTCCGGGCTCCCTGCAGGCGTGCCCGTCGACCTGGAATTGATTCAACATGAACTCCACCGCCGCCAGCTGGGTTACGGCCGCGGTGGACGTCAGCGCATCGAAAAAGATACCGCGGACATTCTAGCCGGCGTGCGCCACGGAAAAACGATCGGCGCGCCCATCGCCGTCCGGATCGAAAACCGCGATTGGAAAAATTGGGAGAAGACGCTCCCAGTGGAAGACGTCGAAGACAGCGATGGCGCCGACTCGAGCGACCCCAAAAGCGCGCAACGCCAACTCACAGCCCCACGCCCCGGTCACGCAGACCTCGCCGGCGCACTGAAATTTAATTTCCACGATGCACGCTACGTGCTGGAGCGCGCCTCAGCCCGCGAAACCGCCGCCCGCGTCGCCGCCGGCGCTTTCGCAAAATTATTACTACGCGAATTCGGCGCCGAAGTGCTCAGCCACACCATCGCGGTCGGCCACATACACCTGGAACGCACCGCCACCTGGGGAGAGATCGCCGCAGTATGCGAAAATCTGGAATCGCCGCTGCGCTGCGTGGATCTGGCAACCGAATCCCGGATGGTCGCCGAAGTGGACCACGTCCTGCGCGCCGGAGATTCGGTAGGCGGCGTCTTTGAAGTAGTCGCGCGCGGAATTCCGCCGGGCTTGGGCAGTCACGCGCAGTGGGATGAAAAACTCGACGCGCGCATCGCCCGCGCCGTGATGTCCATCCAAGCCGTGAAAGCTGTCGAATTCGGCACGGGCGTTGTGAATGCCGCGAGCTACGGCTCGGAAGTGCAGGACGAGATCCGCTACGACGCTAGGAAAAAACGCTTCCAGCGCTCGTCCAATCGCGCCGGCGGCCTGGAAGGTGGCATCACCAACGGCAGCGAAGTAGTCGTGCGCGGCTACTTGAAACCAATCTCCACGCTGCGCCGCCCGCTATTGACCGCGGATCTGAAAACCAAAGAAGCGGTGAAAGCTGCGTACGAACGCTCGGACGTCTGCGTAGTCCCAGCTGGAGGCGTAGCAGGCGAAGCCATGGTCGCCGTAGAACTAGCCGGCGCATTCCTGGAAAAATTCGGCGGCGATTCGATCGGCGAAACCCACCGCAATTTCGACGGCTATCACAAGCAGCTCGACGAATTTTAACGCTGCGTATAGGAACTGATCGACGATGATTCATCCCATTGTGAAATACGGCGACCCGGTCCTGGAAACTCCCGGCAAGCGCGTAGAAAAATTCGACGAGGACATCCAAAAACTCGTCGCTGACATGTTCGAATCCATGTACGCCGCAGCCGGCATCGGCCTCGCCGCGCCGCAAATTGGCGTGGGCTTGCGCCTGACCGTAATTGACGTCTCCAACGGAAAAGTCCCCGAAGCGAAAATGGTCCTCGCCAATCCCGAAATTATTTACGCCGAAGGCCAGCAGCGCGAAGAGGAAGGCTGCCTTTCGCTCCCCGGCTTCCGCGGCTATGTCGAACGCCCGCAGTACGTCACCGTCCGCGCGCAGGATGCGACCGGCGCTCCCTTCGAACGCCGCGGCGAAGGCCTCCTCGCCCGCGCGTTCTGCCACGAGATTGACCACCTCAACGGCGTGCTCTTCATCACGCACCTCAGCATGCTCAAGCGCGACCTCATCAAACGCAAAATCCGCAAGCTGAAAAAAGCCGGCGAGTGGTAGGACGCTCGTGCCGCCGCTGACAATTATTTTTTGCGGTACACCGTCGTTTGCCCTACCCACGCTGCGCGAATTGCTGTCGCATCCCGAGTTCGCAATCGCAGGCGTCGTCACGCAGCCCGACCGTCCGCGCGGCCGCGGCCAGGAAATTTCCACCTCGCCAATAAAAGATGCCGCCATCTCAGCTGGAATTCCCGTGTACCAACCGCAGAAAATCCGCGCCGAAGAATCCTACGAATATTTTCGTGGCGCCCAGCCTGACGTAGTAGTAATCATCGCCTACGGCCAAATTATTCCCGCGCGCCTCATCGCAATCCCGCGCCTCGGATGGATCAACCTGCACGGCTCTCTGCTGCCAAAATATCGCGGCGCCGCCCCGATTCACTGGGCGATCGCCAGCGGTGAGACGCGCACCGGCCTGACCACCATGCAGATTGACGCGGGTCTGGACACAGGCCCCACTCTGCTGAGGCGCGAAACCGAAATCGCGCCCGACGAAACCGCGCCGCAACTCTACGCCCGGCTGGCCGACGCTGGCGCGCCCCTGATGATCGAAACGCTGCGCGGCCTCGACCGCAGAACAATCACGCCAGCGCCGCAGGATAATTCGCAAGCGTCTCTCGCCCCACCCCTGAAAAAAGAAGACGGCAAAATCGACTGGCAGCTCCCTGCGCAGAATATTTACAACCGCATGCGCGGCTTCCAGCCATGGCCAGGCGCCTTCACGCAGTTCCGCGGAAAACAATGCGCAATATGGGGCAAGCCCGCCCCGGATCCGTCACTCGCAGCCGGTCCCATTTTGGGCGCAGGTCTCACCCGTTCCACTGCGGATCAATCGGTCGCAACCGGAGCGACCATAGGGGCGGGTCTAAGTCCCGCCCCTACAATCGCACCTCCGGCCGCTCGGGAACTACCCGGAACAATACGCGTAGGCGGCGGTCAAGTAGAAGTAGCCTGCGGAGAACCAACCGCACTGCGCCTGGAATTCGTACAACTCGAAGGCCGGAAGCGCATCGCAGCGCGCGAATTCGCGAATGGCGCGCGCCTGCTGCCCGGTGAACGATTCGGATCGTGATTAGTCCCGCCAGAAAAATCGCCTACGAAGTGTTGCGCCGCGTCGAAGCCGAAGGCGCATACGCCAGCGACTTGCTGCACACGGAACTCGGCGCGGGCGTGAAAGCGGCAGATGCCGGCCTCGCAACTGAATTGGTGATGGGCGTGCTGCGCCGGCGCAAGTTGCTGGATTTTCTGCTCGAGCGCCAATTGAAGAAGCCAGTGGCCCGACTGGATCTGCCGGTGGCTCTGGCGCTGCGCATCGGCCTGTATCAACTGCGATTCTCGGAGCGCATTCCCGCGCGCGCCGCTGTGAACGAATCGGTGGAACTAGTGAAGAGCGCGCACAAAACTTCCGCAGCGACATTGGTAAACGCGGTGCTGCGTCGCGCGGCGAACGAAGCGCGAATGCCCGCCGAACAATTCGTCGCGCAGCATGCCCCCCAAGCCGAGCGTCTGGCCATTTTGCACTCACATCCCACTTGGATGGTTGAGCGCTGGCTCGCGCGATTGGGCGAGCAGCAAACGGTCGCGCTACTGGAAGCGAACAATCGCGCGCCGCGTCTATCTTGCGCATTGCACGACGTAAAGCAACGCGAAGAAATCTTCGCCGCGTTACAACGCACCGGCCTGCGCATCGAACCCGGAAATATTCTGCAATCCGCCTTCGCCGTCAGCGGCGGCAGCCCCACGCGCACCGAATCCTTCCGCAGCGGCGCAATCTCCATTCAAGACGAAGCTTCGCAAACGATCCCGCTGCTGCTCGACGTGCAAGCGAACGACCGCGTGCTGGATCTGTGCGCCGCGCCAGGAGGAAAAACGTCCCCGCTCGTCCGAGCCGCCGGCCCCAGCGGAATCGTCGTCGCCGCAGACCGGCACGCGCATCGCCTGCGCGCCATGCGCGAACAATTCAAGCGGCTGGTACTGACACAAGTGCGTCTCGTAGAGCTGGACGCAGCAAGCCCGCTGCCATTCGGCGCGTTCTTCAATCGCATTCTCGTCGATGCGCCCTGCTCCGGCACGGGCACCCTAGCCCGCCATCCCGAAATTCGTTGGCGCCTGCGGCCGGAACAACTGCAGGAACTTCATGCGCTACAAACTGCGCTGCTGAAATCGGCGCTCGAGCGGCTCGCACCTGGAGGCCGCCTGGTTTATTCCACGTGCTCGATGGAGCCGGAAGAAAATGAACAGGTCGTTGCAGAGGCGTTGCGCGGCGCCAGCGGGCTCCGCCGGCTCGCGGCAAGCGAGTCCGCGCAAGCCCTAAGAGATAAACTCCTCCCAGTTGGCGAAAGCGCAACCCTATTCGACCGCGACGGATTCTTTCGCAGCACGCCCGGCGCGCTCGAAACAGACGGTTTCTTCGCAGCAGTCATCAGCAGAACGTAGCACCGCCAAGCCAGCGGCGTTAACCGCGAGAGCGCGCGAGCCATCCGCAAGGAACTTTCGCCGCAGCCAGTCATGTTAGGCTCTTGATGCGCAGGCCACAGCAAAATAAAGGTTGAGGCAAACAGATGACGTTTCGCGAACGCCTGGAATGGATTTTCCGCATGGCGCTGCTCGTCTTCATCCTAATGTCCGTCGCGTTTCTCAGCGCGCTCATGGCGATGCGCTTTGCGATTCAAGGCCGCGAAGTGGCCATGCCGGACGTGGTCGGAAAGAAAGCGGTGGAAGCGCAGCAAATTATGCAAGGCCGCGGCGTAGCGTTCAAAGTCGAAGACCGCATGTTCAGTCCCCTGCCCGTGGATACTGTCGTGCGTCAGACTCCTCCCCCGGGAATGAAAGTGAAAATCGGTCAATACGCGCACGTCGTGATCAGCCTCGGCCCCAAGCAAGCCACCATACCGATTCTCACCGATCACAGCATCCGCGCCGCGCGCATCGAACTGCTGCGTTCCGGCATGCAAGTCGGCGAAATTTCCCAGGTTTACGTCCCAGGAACTGATTCGGACGCCGTGCTGCAACAGGATCCCGCGCCCGGGACCTCCGACGTCACCAGCCCGCACGTCGATCTGCTGGTTTCGCTCGGCGCGCGCCCCGCCGCATACGTGATGCCGGAGCTGGTCGGCTACTCACTCGCCGAAGCAGAATCGAAATTCGCAGGCACCGGCCTGAAAGTAGCGAAGCTGACGTTCGCCCCCGTCCCCGGCGGCCTGCACGGCACGGTCATCGGCCAAACTCCCTCCCGCGGCGCGCGCCTCGACGCCAGCACAACGATCGAATTGCAGCTCGCAGAGTAAGGCGACGCCTGCCAGAGCGCCGGAATGACACAGAAAGGACGAATCCACCGCATCAATCAGCCGCCAAACCCGCCAACAACGAATGGCCTGTGCTAGAATTTGCCTTCCATCATGACCTACGCACGCATCGAAATTGCACCTTCCATCCTAGCCGCGAACTTCGCCAAACTGGGCGACGACGTCCGCATCGTCGCAGAAGCCGGCGCCGACATCATTCACGTGGACGTCATGGACGGCCACTTCGTCCCCAACATTTCCCTGGGAATTCCCGTGCTGGCCTCACTTCGCAAGGCAACCCATCTGCCCCTCGATGTGCATCTGATGATCGAGCAGCCCGAACTCTATATAGCGGACTTCATACGCGCAGGCGGCAACCGCATCCTGGTGCACCAGGAAGCTACAGTTCATCTGGACCGGGCCCTCGCAATGGTCCGCGAACTCGGTGCGGAAGCAGGCGCGGCCATCAATCCGGCGACGCCCGTAACGATGCTCAGCGAAGTGCTGGACAAGGTGGACACGGTGTTAGTGATGACCGTCAACCCAGGTTTTGGGGGTCAGAAATTCATCCCCAATACTTACGAGAAAATTCGCCAGCTGAATCAGATGCGGGCGCGTTATAATGCCAGCTTCCGGATTGAAGTAGATGGCGGAGTTGATCTGGAAAACACGGCCGAGCTGGCGCAGGCCGGGGCGAACACGTTCGTAGCGGGGACATCGATTTTCCACACAGCCGATCCAGCGGCTGCAACGCGCCAGTTAAAGAAGCTCGCGACCCAGGCTTTGAGCCAAAAGGCATAAAAACCTTGCAAACGTCTGACTGGAATGATCCGATGGCAGCGAAAAAACCAAAAAATTATCGCCGCGCAGCGCCGCTGGTGTTTGCGCTCGGCTTCTTGTTCCTGCAGTGCCCAGCCGCGAAGGCGCAGGTACCCACGCCGCAGACCGGCGGCAGCGGTGAAAACGCGCCTCCTCCCACGCCCACGGCGGCCGACACTGCGACGGCCAACAAGCCCAAACCCCAACCTAAAGCCAAGCCTGCTGACCAAACCGCCGCGAGCAAGAAAAAGAAGGTTCAGAAGAAACAAACCATCGACGTTAACACCACGGCAGAGCCGGATAAGGTCCTCTACGATCGCGCGCAAGCGGACCTCAAAGCGGGTCGCTATATCGAAGGGCGCCTGGCGCTGCAAACCTTGATCAACACCTATCCTGACAGCGAATACCTCGCCAAAGCAAAACTCGCCGTCGCCGACTCCTACTATAAAGAGGGCGGCACCACCAGCCTCACGCAATCCATTCAGGAATACAACGATTTCCGCACGTTCTTCCCGTTCCTCGATGAAGCAGCCTACGCGCAAATGCAGATCGGCCTCGCGCACTATAAGATGATGGAAAAATCTGACCGCGATAAAACCCAGGGCGAAGCGGCCGAAGACGCTTTCCAGGCGTTCCTGCTGTCCTATCCGCAGAGCCCGCTGATCCCCAAAGCCGAACAATATTTGCGCGATGTGCAGGAAGTTCTGGCCGATGGCGATTACAAAATCGCTTACTTCTACTATACGAAAAATGATTTCCGCGCCTCTGCCGCGCGGCTGGTTGAAGTCACCGATCGTTACCCTCTGTACAGCCAGAATGATGATGCGCTGTGGATGCTCGGAAATATCTACGAGCGCGCCAAACAGGTTTCCAAAAACGAAGACGACAAGAATCATTGGAGCGATCTCGCCAGCAAGTGTTACGACCGCATCGTACGCGATTATCCGCTCTCTAAAGTTGCGCCTGGCGCCAAAGCGCGCCTCAAAGATATGGGCAGGCCCGTGCCTTCCGCCGATCCCGATGCCATTGTGCGCATGCAGAAACAGCAGCTCTACGAAAAGACCCATCACCAAAGCATGGTGGTGAAACTTCCGTTGGGAATGCTCAAGGGCAGTCCGGACGTTTCCACCGCAGCCCGCGGTGGCACGCCGCAAATGGCTCCGCCGAATGACGCAGTTTCAGCCACCGACGTGCTCCGGCCCGGTGCCGCGGGCCCATCGTTTACGGTCACGGGCAGCGCGTCGGGATCAAACGCGCAAACTTCAGGAAGCAGCAGCGAAGTGGTCACTCCAGAAGACGCCACCACCGTACCAGCAGGTTCCGCGCAGCAGACGGGCCTCGGCGTCGAAATCCTGACACCCCTCGACGACAAAGGCCAGCCAACATCAGAGCAGCCTGCGACGACAGCGCCTGCTCCGGAAACGCCAGCTCGGGATACGAATGCCCCGGGAACAGCCGCAGCACCGCCGCCAGCCGCGACCAACGGTACGGTGGACGCAGGCCTCAACGGCTCAGGCACCGCGAACCCGCCAGCCGAAAGCACCCCGTCTGCCGCTGTTTCAAGCGCCTCAAGTTCCAGCCCGTCCAGTTCCTCCGCATCCGGCACAAAGGGCGACACCGCGGCCCCAGGCGCGACCTCAGCCCAGCCAGCCACGCAATCCGCGGACAAAGCCTCCACCCCGGCAAAGCCCACTCCCGTGGACACCAAGGAAGAGTCCACCAGCAAGAAGAAAAAGGGGTTGAAGAAACTCATTCCCTGGTAGATACCAAAAACTTGGTATTTACTCCCTGCTAACAACTCAGGCACTCCTGTACCTCGACTTTGTTGACGCCCTTGCTCCGGGGTGCTGCAATAGCTATGTTCAGGGCTAGGCGCGTCTCGTATGGGGGCATGCCGCCCGGGGGATTCCAGTGCCCAGAATTTTGGTTGCGGACGATAACACCAATATCCAAAAAATGGTCGTGCTCGCGTTTCAAGAGCGCGGCGTGGAAGTCATCGCGGTTGGCAATGGCGAAGCCGCAGTCCGCCGCCTGCCCGACGCCAACCCTGATCTGGTGCTGGCCGACGTCTTCATGCCCGTACGCAACGGCTACGAAGTCTGCGAGTTCGTAAAGAAGGATCCTCGTTTCGCGCACGTCCCCGTAATTCTGCTGGTAGGCGCGTTCGATCCCCTGGATGAAAAAGAAGCGCGTCGCGTCGGCGCGGACGGCGTGTTGAAGAAGCCTTTCGTTCCGCCCGATCCGCTGATCGCCATGGTGATGTCCGCGCTGGAAAAGAATCCCAAAGTTGCAGCCGAGCTCGCTAAAGCCAAGGAAGTCGCCGCCGCAGCGCTTCTGCCGCCGCCCCTACCGGAAGTTCCGCTGAAGGCCGAGCCCAAACCGCTGCCTGACTTCCCAGAGCCCACGGCTGAAGAAGCCGCCGTGATCTACGGCTTCGGCAAAGGCGTGCGCGCCATCGATCTCGACGAAGTCGAGGAAAACGACGAAGAACCGACGCCGAAAGCCAGTAAGAACGGCAAGACCTCGAAGGATTCCAAAGCGCCGAAGGCGCCCGCTGCTCCGAAAACTCCGGTAGTTGCGGCGATAGACGATGACGATGACGATGACGATGAATTTGATGGCTCCGCCACCGCCAACGACTGGCGGCGCAACGCGGCCGACTTCGAAGTTCCCGAAAATGTCGCTGCCGATCCGGTCTATACCTACGGACGGAACTTCGAGCCGATAACTTTTCCATCCGAGCGGGACGTTCCTCCGCGCCGTCGGAAAACAGATGAAAATGGCGCCGAAGAAACCACGGTTCAAGAAGCCGTCGCCAAAGTTGACGCGCCTGCTGCAACAGAAAAACTCGCAGCCGAAATCGTACGAGCGCCCGTGCAAGCTTCCCCTGAACCTGCGGCGAAACCCAACCCATGGGACGTGAAAGAAGACCAGCCCGAAATTGAACTGGCCGCCGGATTTACGCGCGTCGAAGAGCCCGACACGCAAGCGAAATATCTCACACCCGAAATCGCCAAGGCGGCGCCACCAGCGCCCGCGGCACAGCACCACGAAGCGACTCCGGAAGCGACGCCCGAACCGCCGCCCGCCCGGCCCACGCTCGTCTCGCGCATGCGTGGCTGGATGGACATGCTCACGCCTTCGTCGCCGGAAGCGTCTGCGGACGCTTCCGCTGACGCTTCGGCCAACGATGCACCCAGCCATGTCGCCGATACTTCCGCCAGCCATTCCAACGACACATCCGACAATCATTGGATGAATAATCTTTCTGCGCCTCCTGCGCCGGCGTCCCCCGCCGCGCGAGAATCCGCGCCTGCCGCTGCATCTTCACCCGCAGCCGAATCAGTGACCGCGCGGGTCGAAGCTGCGCCAGCCTCCGCCGCTCCATTCGTGGATCAGGCCGCGGAGACCCAACCCATTATCGAAGCCACCGCTTTCGCAGCAACAGAAACACCGTCACCAGCGCCTCCGAACGCAGACTTCGCACCCACCGCAAACGCCGAATCGAACGTCGCGGCGCCTGTCGAAGCCCCGGGCGAAGTACTCGCAGACGTGCGGGAAGAAGTCCAGCCCCGCCAATTCCCCGAGAGCGCGCAGAGCGGCGACAAATTCGGCGGCTCGTCCTATCATTTCTCCGACGATGCGCACACCGGAATCCAAGCCGAGCTGGGCGAGCCTGCTCCACCCGCTTCTGGAGCGGAGGGCTCGGGCGATTATTCCGTGAGCGCCACGGTTTCCGAAGGTCTGAACGCCGAATCCGAGCCCATCACGAGCAGCGCCGCTGATTTTTCGCCGGAATTTACAGCTGAGGTCTTGCCCGCTCCCGCAGACGTCCCATTGAACGGTGGCGGCCTCTCCGGCATGTTGCCAGCCGAACCACTCTTCGGCGGCCAACCACTGCACGACGCCGCGGATTATTCCAAGCGCGATGAAGACGAAGCACCGCCGCGCGCCGACACCCGCGAGCAGGAAGCCTTCGCCGAAGATACGCATCCCGGGCAGCTCCCGCAGCCCGCGCCCAGCCACGACTATTGGGACCGCGAAGCCGCCGCGCAGGAAGCAGCCATCCTCGCGAAGTCCAGCACGTCGCTGTTCTCTGAATCCGCCGCGCCCGCCGAGCCCCCGGCGCTGCTCAATTTCGAACGCATCCCCACTCTTCCGCCGCCCAATCGCGAAGCGCTCTCGGAAATTCCTTTCCTGATGCCGCCGCTCCTGCCGCCGCAAAATTCCGAACAGCCCGCCGCCCGCGCCAATGATGCCGAAGCCGTGGACGACATGGTACGCAAAGTCATGGAAAAGCTCGGCCCACATCTCCAGGAACTCCTCTCCCAAGGCGTAAAACCCCTGGTAGAAAATCTCCTGCAGAACGAGCTGCACAAGAAAGATCGCTGACCACGCAGCAAGGCAAGCGCGATCGCGCACGAACGAAGTCCCGGCCCCTATTCCATAGCTAGCAGCTCACTTTTTCCCGGAGGCGTGATGCCCTCTCCCCTCGCCAGATTCCTGGACGTCGCGGTCTCCGCTCAATTCCGCGAAGATTCCCGCGGCCGCCTCGTTTTTCTCCCGCTCATCACCAAACGCGAGGCCTACTTCGTCGACTCCCCCTCCGACGCGGAAAAACTCCGCGCCCTCGCCAGGATGTACCGTGGCGCCAGCGCCGTGCTCAATTTAATGTGGAGCCTGCTGAATTTCGTCGCCGTGCTCGCCCCAGGTTCTATCAGCAGTTACTACGGCGGCTACGTCCCGCTGCGCGCGAAATTGACGGCCATCGCCTGGGTTGCGGTCCCTTCCTTGCTGTTCTGGGCCACCTCGGCATGGGTCGTCTGGAGCCTCTACAAGCAAGCCATCAAAAAATTCACGCAAGCATTGCCCCCGGCCAGCCCCGAAGTAGTCGCACAACTGCCCGCCCCCTCGCGCCGCCCCCAACGCATCGCCCTCGTAGTCCTGGGCGCTGTCACCATCCTGGTCGGCGTAGCCATCCTGGCCGCCGTGCAGCGCTCGCACCCCTGAATCCCGAATCGTGGCACAGCTCGACCTGCCGTGGCAGGCAATCCGGGCTGTGCTCTTTCCGTTGAATTCGTTTTTGAGTTTGTTCTGGAGTCTGCAGGGCCGCTTGCTCTTTAGGCGGGCGTAGTTGACTTTGCCTGCGACTTCCCGCCGCACAAGTCTCAGGTGAGCGGCCCGCCCTTCCACGCCACCTCGGTGCGTGCCTTGGATTTTGCGGACACCGCGCCGCCGCTTCTCGAAGAGTGCCTGTGCAGGCGCAGCGTCGCTCAGCCGTCTCGCGTACTTCCTGCCTCGGTTCCCGGCCCGTGCACGTGGCGCCCGACAATCCTAAGACGTTCGTTCAGGTGTTTTGGGATGCGCAAATCTTCGATCTCGCGCCGCAGGAACTCAGATGAATTGCGCTGGAAGTCGGCTCGTTGAACGGCGCTGCGGCGCGATTCGGCGATTGGTATTTGTGCCAATAGACTTTTTCCGGGCACCGTCTCATAAGCATTTAGCCTGGCGCGATGCATGCAGCGGTCGATTGTACGTGGGTATGAGGAAAAGGAGAACGCCTGTGAAAAACCTTATGTTGGCTGTTCTATCGGTGGCGGGGATACTTCTATCGCAAGGCGCTACCACGCCGGCGCAAAGCGCAACGCAATCTCCATCTACCACGCAAGCACAAGCCTCGACAGCTGACCAAAAGGCCACGGCACAAGACATCGAATTGATGCGCAAAGATATTCGCTCGATCCGGAAACAGCTGGTGGCAGCCAATTTGAAATTGACCGATACGGAAGCGACGAAGTTCTGGCCCGTCTACGACCAGTACATCGCAGAACTGGTGAAGATCAACAACACCAAATACGATCTGCTCAAGGAATATTTCAATAGCTACGGGCAACTGACGGATGACCAGGCGGACAGCATGACCAAGCGCCTGTCGAAGCTGGACGTGTCCGTGGCGGAGCTGCGCCAGAAATATCAGCCGATCTTCCGCGCGGCGGTTCCGGCCAAGGTGGCGGCTTCGTTCTTTCAGCTGGATCGGCGCATCGCGATGATGATTGATCTGCAACTAAGTTCGCAGATACCGCTGGTTCAAGAATAATTCGTTCGCTGCTCCAATTTTCGTTTCTCGGCGGGTGCTCCACCCTCCCACACCAGCTCAACGTACGCGGTGGATGTTGCGTGCGCCGCACGCTTCGGTTGTCGAGGGCTGCGCGTCTAGACGCAGCATCGCTCTGCCGTCTCGTGGAACTCCCGCCTCAGTTCCAGGCCCGCGCAACCCGCGCATCGTTTCCGCCAACGCCTTCGCTTGATCGTTCCACAAGGCTACAAAGGTGATACGTTGCGCACAACGCGGCGGTCTGGCGCGCCGTTGCAACGCCACCATTTTACGGTTCCCTTCCAAGGCCTGCCGCACGGGATCGGAACCTCCTGTCTCGCCGAGGTTTGTTCGGGCGAACTCAATTACACCGCGGGCGTGGCTCTGGCGTGTTTTGCGAACTACGCCTGGCAGAACAGCGACGGCGACGTGCTGGTCGTGGACGTGGAAAACGTAGCGAGCTTTATCGAAGTGCAAGACTGCGTTTCCATCACCATCGCGGTGGACGTCGTGGCCGCCACGGCCATGGGCGGCTGGACCTTCTACCCGGTGACCTAAAGAAGCTGCATACGCTTGCCAGGCCCCCGATGCTTTCCATGACCAAGAGGCGCGACTCTGACATGCTGCAAGCCGTGGTGCTGGTGGCGTTCGATCCGGAAACTGGCCGCCTGCACGGCACATACACGCACGGATCGCTCGGTGCGCCGGATGACGCAGGCGCGAAGCGCGCTGGCGACCGGTTTCTGCGCAGGCTGGCGCAGCGACTGGGCGGCTCCGCGAAAATCGATACAATCCACGTGCCCGTCGCCGCAATCAAGGACACGTGGGTAGAGCGTGTGGACCCCGCAACGCGCAAAATCATAAAAGCCGCGCGCGTGGCGCCGTAGAATTTTTGCGCGCTTTTCCATAATTCTGCGCCGGCACAATCCGTTGTGGAGTGCGGCGGCTTGCCGTCGCTTTCCTTAGCCGAAGCTTGCTTCGGCGTTTGCTCCGCAGCGCAACCAGTTTTCGCGGAGCGTCTTCAGCAAGCCTTTCATTCGCTTGCCCACAAAGCAGGACGCTACCCACCGACGCCCTGCGTTGACGCCCTGCTCCCCTGCCCCTTATATTGGTTGATTGTCTTTCGCAGTGCTGTCGCGCTGTAACCGCAAACTCAACTTCACATCGGGGAGCAGATGGCGCGAGAAATTCCGAAGGCGTACGAGCCGCAGGAAATTGAAGAGCGCTGGGCCAAGGCCTGGTTCGACGGGAAATTATTCCGCGCGGAAAATTCCGGCACGTCGGATGTACCGAGCGACCAGCAGCCGCGTTTTTCGATTGCGCTGCCGCCGCCGAACGTCACGGGCTCGATTCACATCGGCCACATGCTCGAGCACACGCAGATTGACATGCTGGTGCGCTGGCACCGCATGCGCGGCGAACGCACGCTGTGGCTGCCGGGAATGGATCACGCCGGAATCGCGACGCAGTTTGTGGTCGAAAGGATGCTGGCGAAGGAGGGGATCAACCGCAAGGATTTGGGACGCGAGGAATTCGAGCGCCGCGTCTGGAAATGGAAAGCGGAAAGCGGCGGCGTGATCAAGCAGCAGATGATTCGCCTCGGCGCTTCGTGCGACTGGACGCGCGAGCGATTCACGCTGGAGCCGGCGCTCTACCGCGCTGTCCTGGAAGCCTTCCTGCGCCTCTATCGCGAAGGACTGATTTACCGCGGCCGCTACATCGTGAACTGGTGCCCGCGCTGCCAGACCGCCATCAGCGACCTGGAAGTGGTGCACAACGAGCGCACCGGAAATTTGTGGTTCATCCGCTATCCCGTTGCCGGCGCGCCGACGCAGGAATTCCTTGTGGTGGCGACGACGCGCCCGGAAACGATGCTCGGCGATACGGCGCTGGCGGTACATCCAGAAGACGAGCGTTACGAGCATCTCGTAGGTAAGAGAGTGTTGCTGCCGTTGATGAATCGCGAGATCCCGATCATCGCGGACACGTACGTCGACCGTGAGTTCGGCACGGGCGTCGTGAAAATTACTCCGGCGCACGATCCGAACGATTTCGAAGTGGGCAAACGGCACAACCTCGCGCAAATTGATGTGATGACCGACGACGCGCACATGAATGAGTCCGCGGAAAAATACGCCGGCCTGGAAAGGTTCGTCGCGCGCGCGCGGGTGATTGCCGACCTCGAAGAACTCGGGCTGATGGATCATATTTCCGAGCACACGCATTCGGTCGGCACTTGCGACCGCTGCAAAGCGATCGTCGAGCCGCGCGTTTCGACGCAGTGGTTCATGAACATGAAGCCCTTGGCGGAGGACGCGCGGAAGGCAGTGACCGGTGTGTTTGGACCGGCGGCGGAAATTGAAGTCGTGCCGGGTAATCAGCGCACGATCCTGCTGCAGTGGTTCGAGAATATCCGCGATTGGTGCGTTTCGCGGCAGCTGTGGTGGGGGCATCGCATTCCCATCTGGCATTGCGCCGATTGTGCCGAGATGGTTCCGGCAACGGATTCCAGAGTGGAAATTGTGGACGGGCATGCGCGGGCGGCGGGCGTGCCAACGAAATGTCCGAAGTGCGGCGCGGCCGGCGCGAAATTGACGCAGGATCCGGACGTACTGGATACCTGGTTCAGCTCGGCCCTGTGGCCGTTTTCAACTCTGGGCTGGCCGGACGACACGCCGGATCTGCGCGCGTTTTATCCGACGAGCTTATTGATCAGCGGCTACGACATTCTGTTTTTCTGGGACTCGCGGATGATCATGTTGGGGTTGCACCTTTCAAGCGGTGCCACCGAAGCGGAGCGAATTCCCTTCCGCAGGCTGTACCTGCATTCGCTGGTGCGGACGGCGGAAGGCGCGAAGATGTCCAAGACGAAAGGGACAGGCGTGGATCCGCTCGAGCTGACGCAGAAATTCGGCACGGATGCGCTGCGTTACATGCTGGCAAGCATGTCCGCGCCAGGGACCGACATCGCGCTCGCCGAAGACCGGATTTTGGGCGCACGCGCGTTTGCCAACAAGATTTGGAACGCGGCCCGATTTTTATTTATGAACTTGGAGAAGGCCGAGGCCGCGGCGGGTTTTACGTTGGAAGAATTGGCTGCACCAGCGGTACGCGCGGCCGCGCCGTATGCGCTGAAGGGCGAAGGCGAATTAGTGCATCGCTGGATTTTTTCCAGGTTGGCGGCGGCCGCGGGCGAAGCCGGCAAGGCGCTGGATGAATTTCGTTTTCACGAAGCCTGCCAAACGATTTATCACTTCTTCTGGGGCGATTTTTGCGATTGGTACATCGAGTCGGTGAAACCCCAGCTGTCGTCTGCAGATCGCGAGGTGGCGCTGGCCGCGTGGCGCAATATATTCGCTGCTCTCGACGCTGCGCTGCGCCTGTTGCATCCGGTGATGCCATTTTTGACGGAGGAACTGTGGCATAAGCTACCGCAGCCGGACGGAGCGCGGTCTATCGCTCTCGATCGGTTCCCTACGCGACGCGAGGATTGGATTGACGCCGGTGCCGACGGCGGTATGGCGTTGATCCAGGGAATCATTGCGGCCGCACGCAATATTCGTGCGGAGATGAAAGTGGATCAGAAGAAAAAGGTGGCGGCGGATTTTTCTACGAACGACCCGGCGGTCCGGGAGCTGGTGGAATCGAACCTCGAGCCGCTCCTGCGATTGGCGAATCTTTCGGCGCTGCACATTTCCGCCGGGCATTTGCATGCGAAGGGCGCGGCAGTGCGCTCGAGCGCGCAATTTGACTTGCGGATCACGTACGACGAGGCCGTCGACAAACAGGCGGAGATTGCGCGGCTGAAAAAGGAAATCGAGCGGCTGGCGAAGGACATTGAGTCGAAAAAAACGCGATTGGCCGATGCGACTTTTTCGAGCAAAGCGCCGGCGAAGATTGTGGAGGACTTGAAGGCCACACTGGCAGCACGAGAGATCGAGCATCAGAAATTGCTCGATCGCCTTTCACAGTTAGAGCAAGCTTAGACGCAGAACAATCCACATGGCTACGAAACGGATGGCTAATTTGCCGGGGACGACGGACCGGCGGCTGGACGCGCTGCTGACTTTGCTCGCCGAGAACTCGACGATTGTGATCAGCGGCGCGAAGATCGCAAGAGAAATTGGCGTGACGCGCCAGCAGGTATGGCGCTGGATCGAGAAATTGCGCGAGCTGGGCGTGCGCGTAAAGGGTCATGCGGCAACCGGCTATCACATCGAGCGCGCTCCGGACATTCTAGCGGCCCAGCTTTTGAGCCACCGCTTGTACGGCACGCCATTTGCGCGGCGTATTTACCATTTCTTTAAAATCGATTCGACCAACACCGTGGCGATGCAGCTGGGCGCGCAGGGTGAGCCGCACGGCGCGGTAGTTCTCGCGGAAGAACAAACAGCCGGACGCGGGCGCGCCGGACGCAAATGGCTTTCGGAAAAATCGACGGGGATTCACTGCACCGTGCTGCTGCGGCCGTCGATTCCTCCAGCGCACGCGCCGCTCTTGACCCTGGTGGCAGGACTCGCGGCGCGCGACGCAGCCGCAGAGGAACTCGATGCCGCCCCGGACATACGCTGGCCGAACGATCTGCTGGTGCGCGGGCGAAAATTTTCGGGAATCCTGACGGAAATGCACGCGGAGCCAGACCGCATGCACTACGCGGTGGTCGGCATCGGGATTAACGTAAATCAAACCAAGATGCCGCCGGGCCTCGAAGACATCGCGACGTCCCTGCGCATGGAAACGGGGAAAATACATTCGCGCCTGGAAGTGCTGATACGGTTGCTGCGCCACCTCGACCGCTACTACAATCAGTTCCTCGGCGAAGGCGCGACGCCGATTCTGCGGCGGTTTGCGGAAGTGTCCAGCTATTTTCAAGGGAAGCGAGTGCGCATCACGACGGCGCGGGAAACTTTCACCGGAAGCACGGCCGGCCTCGAGCCCAGCGGCGTATTGCGCGTACTGCGCGACGACGGCGGCGGGATCGAGCTCGTGCTTTCCGGCGACGTGGCGGAGGCCGATTGATGCTCCTGACGCTGGATGTGGGCAACACCAACACAGTGCTGGGCGTTTTTCGCGGCAAAGAGTTGGTGGCGAACTGGCGGCTGACTACGGCACGCGAGCAAACGGAAGACGAATACGGGATTCTGACGCGCGATTTGTTTACTCTGGCCGCGCTGGAACCGCGCGAAATTGGCGGAATAATTATCAGCTCGGTCGTGCCGCAACTGAATTCGCGCCTAGCGGGAATGGCCGAAAGATATTTCAGCAAGGCCGCGCTGTTCGTCGAGCCGGGAATCAAAACAGGCATGCCGGTGATGTACGATAACCCGCAGGAAGTGGGCGCGGACCGCATCGTAAATAGTGTCGCGGCATTCGAAAAATACGGCGGCCCGTGCATCATCGTAGATTTCGGCACCGCGATTAATTTTGATGCGGTGTCGGCACGCGGCGAATATATGGGCGGGGTGCTGGCGCCGGGAATCGGAATTTCAGCGGACGCGCTGTTTGCGCGCGCGGCGCGATTATTTCGTGTGGAGATCAAGGATCCAGGAAAAATTATTGGCACAAATACTGCGGCATCGATGCAGGCGGGACTTTTTTATGGCTACACCGATATGGTGGACGGGATTCTGGATCGCATGAAAAAAGTGATGGGCGCGAAGGCGAAAGTGGTTGCGACGGGGGGCCAAGCGGCGTTGATCGGGGGCGCTTCGCGGCATATTGAGACGGTGGATGAGTTTTTGACTTTGGAAGGGTTGCGAATTATTTGGGATCGGAATCAGGAAGCCGCGCAGAAAAAAACACCTACGGCGCGACGAACGTAATCTTTTGAAGCATTTTTGAAAGCGGCGAACAGAAAACAATTGGCACCCGCCGGGCAATCGGCATCCACAGAATCTTAGTTTTGCTTCCACTTATGGAATCGTTTAACTACTTCAATTATTTTACCGAGATCGAGGAATATTTCTGGCGAAAGCGTGGGGCGCATCTGCTCGTGTCGCCCCTGGATTGGGCGATTCTGGAAACCTGGCAGAAGGCGGGCATTCCGATTGGCGCCGTGCTCAAGGGGATCGATCGCGCGTTTGAGAGTTGGGCGCGTTCGCGGCGCGCGGCGGGCGGTCGGCAATTGAAAAGCTTGGCGTATTGCGTGGACGCGGTGCTCGATGCGGCGGCGGAAGCGGCGGAGGCGGCTGCGGGCACGGGGCCGGAAGTGAAATCATCACGCGCAGGCGCGGAACCATTTTCGCGCGACGAGCTGACGAAATACTTGCAGCGGAATGCCGCGCGTTTGCGGGCGGCCGCGCAGAAATTGCGCGCGAAAGCGGACGCGGCGACTGCGGCGGGCTTGGCACTCAGATTTGATGAGACCGCGCAGAAACTTGACGATGCCTTGCCGTTACTGGATGCGCCGGGGGCGCTCGATCTGGAGGATATCGAGCGGCGGATGACGGTGCTCGAGGAAAAATTGGCCGCCGCGCTCGCGGCGGACGCGGACGAAGAGGCGCTGCTTGCGATCCGGCGCGAAATGGACCGGTCGCTCGCGCCTTACCGGCGTAAGATGTCGGCTGAACAATTGACCCAGCTGGAAAGGCAATACACACAGAAACGGCTGTTCGAGTATTTCGAGGTGCCGCGCTTGAGCCTTTTTTATCTGACATAAGCGGATTAGGACAAATTGACGTGCCGTGCGAACTTCCGTCCGGTACATTTGCGGCTCTAGGGACGGGTCTCAGACCCGCACCCTGCTCTTCACCAGATTCAAAAGTTTGCCCGAGATTTGAACAGGAACCACGCGACGGGCCAGCACACCTATATGGACATCACGATTGAAAAATTGATTTACGGCGGCGAGGGGCTGGCTCATCACGATGGGTCAACCGTATTTGTGCCGTTTGTGTTGCCGGCGGAGCGCGTCGCTGTGGAGGCCGTCGAGCAAAAGAAGAAATTCGTGCGCGGGCGGGTGGAACGGATCTTGCAGGCGGCGCCGGAACGCGTGACGGCGCCCTGCCCCCATTTCGGGAGCTGCGGCGGGTGCGATTACCAGCACATCCCTTACGCAGCGCAACTCGGGTTCAAGAGCGAGATTTTGCGCGAAACATTGCGGCGGATTGGGAAGATCGAGTGGACCGGGGAAATCACCACGCACGGATCGCCCCCGTGGGCTTATCGCAACCGCGCGCAGTGGAAAGTGCGGCCGTTGGAAAATCCTGGCCCCGACGGCGCAGCGTCCGAAGCTGGCGCAGATGGCGCGGCGAATCTGGGCATCGGATATTTTCGGGCGAATTCGACGGCGCTGTGCGCGGTCGAAGACTGCTCGATCATTTCCCCGCTGCTGCTGAAGACTTTGCTTTCGTTGCGCACGGCGCTGGCTGCAGGCGCTTTGCCGCGCGGATTGCGCGAAATCGAAGCGTTCGTGGATGCCGCGGACGCGAAGCTGCTTCTGACCGCAACGTTCGCAGGATTCCCTTCGCGAGCAGCGGAACATGCCGAAACATTCCGCCAGGTTGTGCCGGAAATCGCGAGCTTGCTTTTCCACGATCCGAGCCACGATCGCATGGAATTGTACGGGCCGGGATTCGTGGAGTACTCGGCCGGAGGCCTTTCCTATCGCGTCGGGCATTTCTCATTTTTTCAGGTGAACCGCTTTCTGGTCGAGGAACTCGCGCGGGAGGTGGTGGAGCGCGAAGAGGTTGGGCGACTGGCAATCGATCTTTTCGCCGGCGTAGGATTATTTTCGATTCCGCTAGCAAAGCACTTCGCGCGGGTGTTGGCGGTTGAATCGAATCCAGCGGCCGCGCGCGACCTGGAAACGAACACGCGCGGAAAGGGCTCGATCGAAGTGCGTTCAGCCGAAGTGGAGCAATTTTTGAAGCGTAACAGGGAGCGGCCGGAATTGGTGGTACTCGATCCGCCGCGCGCCGGAATGTCGCCCGAATCGGTGGAGCGGCTGGCCAGGCTACGGCCCGAGCGGATTACGTACGTTTCGTGCGAGCCCCCGACGCTAGCCCGCGATCTAGTTTTATTTCGCAACGCCGGATACGACTGCACAGAAGTGCAGCTATTCGATTTGTTCCCGCAGACGTTCCACATGGAGACGATCGTTCGGCTGCGCAAGCGCGCCTGAACATTGCGCAACGCATCGCGGCATGGGCGCCGTTGCCGTTGCCTTTACTCCTGAAGCGCTGGCGTCTCGCCGACCTTTTCATCTTTGCCGCCGTCTTTGAATTTGACTTTGTTGCGGCCAGCTTTAGCTGGGTGCCGTTGCCGTTGCTTTCGACTTTATCCTCGCAAACCTGCGCACGGCAACAACCTGGAACGACACCGTGTCCTTTTTACCGATGCCCCTCATCCGTATTGCTACGAATACTCTACGACCGTCAAATGTGTTAGCGTGAGTCGGGGAGCCACTGAATCCCCTAAGTACGCGGCAGCATGTGGAGCACGGCCCAACTTCAGACCCCCTCCCTCCCCGCGCTTCTCCCGACCACCCCAAATCAATCGCTCGTTTTTTTCATGTTTTTGCCGTTTACAGCTTGCTGCAATCCACGCCCAGCGAAAGGTGGATACCACAAATTAACGCTCGAAAAGCGGCGGCGAACCACCGCAGTCCGCTTAAGCCGCCAACTCCGTGAAGTTACCGGCGTTGTGGATCCTGAGAGCATTCGCGGCGGGCGTCGGAATCGCGGGCCGATGGCCGGGCTCGCCGAGGCTGTGGGCCGTTAGCGCAGCGGTGGGAATTCTCGCGGGCGTAATTCTGGCCCTGGGTTTCTTGGCGTGGTGACCCTGCGCGGCGGTGGCGTGGGTTTTCGCGCTACTTGCCTGGCTGGCGATTGGCTGACTGGCCGCCAGCGTCGAACGCGCGACTGTTCCTGCGAATCGCATTGCGCGATTGATTACGGCGGGGCGTGTCGATCCTGGCATTGCCCTGCGCTGGCGCGGATGGTTGCAGCGCGACGCGATTTTTAGTTGTTGGACTCGGCCGGGTCGTCGGATTCTTCGAGCGAGACATTGTTGGCGGACTGGTATTCGGCAATGATTTTGCGAGCTTCGTCGACTTGGGATTCCAGGACGAAAATTTCAACGTTGTGAGGGCCTTCGGGATTTTCGGGGATGGGGAAAGGGTCGGTGGAGACTGAGCCTGGAGATTGGATGCCGGCGCTTTCCAGCAGGCCGCGGATTACCAGGGCTTCGGTGGCGTTTTCGGCCATGTGGGCAATCACTACGCGTTCGTTGGAATATTCCTCAGGCATCGTGGGGCTCCTCAAAAACAGTCCGACAGTACTATTGTGCGCCTCCGGGTCTTGGGTCCATACTAGTTTTCCGGTACCCACGGTCAAATATGGACGACCCCTCGGTTCAGCCCACGCAGCTAGAGATTGACGAAGAGAGCCGCCGCATTCGCAGGCTGCGCATCCTGGTGCATATTACGCTTGAAACGATTGCAGGTGGAGATCTGTCACCGGAAGACGCGGCGCAGATGGTGGCGGAGACGCGGAAAATCGCTTTGGATATGTTTCCCGGGAAAGAGCGGGCGTTTGATTTGATATACCGGCCGCAATTCCAGCGGGTGATGCATGCGGTTTATCGGCTGCAGTAAGCCCTGCCAGACTGTACGCAGTTCCCTTCCCAGCTGATTAATATCCGTAGCGTCGCTCGAGCCACATGCGGAGCCAGACTACTGCCAGGGCGGCTATGGCGCCGATCAGGGCTTTGTATTCGCGGTTACGGCGATATAGTTGCCACGAGAATGCTTCGCTGGACTTGGCCGCCTGCGGCTGCATGTAGCCCGTGCCGAAGAAATCTGGCAGGAACAGCGGGACCTTCGCGGCGTATTCGTCGAATACCGTGCCGAAGCGGGCGCGCAGGTCTTCTTCTTCGTTGCGCATCACGGCGTAATAAAACACCACAAAATAGATGACGATCAGGCCGCCCGCCCACCAAGAATGGCCGGCGATGGCAAATCCCGCGGCGAGAAACGCGCTGCCGAGATAGAGAGGGTTGCGCGTGCGGGCGTAGGGGCCGGAGGTAGCGAGTTCGCGATCCTTGCTCAGGTGTCCTGCGGCAATAGCGCGGATGAGGATGCCGAATCCGGCGACGGCGGCGCCCATGGCAATCCAGTGGCGTGTGGGATGCGCGAGAAGCAGGTACAACACCGCGACGGGATAACCGATGCGCACGCGCCAGCGCATCCAGAATTTTCTGGGTTGGGCGGCGACGAGTTCGTTCGATTTGGTGGTCACTCGCGGGACCTCATGTTTTCGCGCTGACAAGGCGTGCAACGGCGTCGGCGACTTGGTCAACGGTGATCGAAAGCATGGGCGAAGAATAGGACGCGCCGCGGCGATAAGTCGTTTCGCTCTTACCGGGATTGCGAATGACAATACTTTGGATTTGGTTTGGGCCGGCGTATGGGCCGTTGCGCGCGGGATCGGTGGGGCCGTAGAGGCCGACGACTGGGGTGCCGAGCGCGGAGGCGAGATGCACAGGACCGGTGTCCGCGGAGACGACGAATTTTGCGCGCCGCAGTAGAGCCATCAGCGGACCCAGACCGAGGGGAATGGCGATCGGCGGCCGGGATCCTGCCGCGCTAATGAGTTCTTGGGCCAACTTTTCTTCTCCTGGACCAAAACTGATGACTGCTCGCCAGCCATGTTGCACGGCGAGCCGGTGATGCAGTTCGCCGAAACGTTCGGGCGGCCAACATTTCGAACGCCAGCCGCCGCCGGGATTTAACACGTAGAAATCTGCAATGTTGTTGCGGGCGAGTTCTTGCGTCACTTGTTTCTCATCTTCCGGGCGTGGGGTCAAAGGAAATCGCGGAGACGAGGGGCGCGCATCTGCGCCTGCGGCTTCGGCGAGGGTGAGATTGTGGTCGACTTTGTGCGCGCCGCGCGGATTGATGCGATCGGTGTAGAGGAAGGATACAAATCCTTCGCGGGCGTAGGTGCTGGGGAAACCGATGCGGCGCGGCGCACCGGAGGCGAATGCGGGGAGCGCGGACTTGTAGAGGCCTTGAAAATCGACCGCACAAGTGTAGTTGGCAGCGCGCAGTTTGCGAATAGTGGTGACGAGGCCTGCGGCGCTTTTCTTTTCGAGTGAAATAATTTCGGTGAGATCCGGATTGCCTTCCAGGAGGCGGTGCCATTGCGGTTCGACCAGCCAGTCGATGCGAGCTCCGGGAAACGCGTCGCGCAGCGCGGAAGCGGCGGGCAGGGCGTGGATTACGTCGCCGAGTGAGCCGAGCCGGACGAGTAGGAAGCGCGCGTCAGGCATTGCCAGGTTGACGCAGGCGCGCTAGCAGATCGCGCGTGGAATGTTGTTTAGGATCGCCGACGATCGCCACGCGAATGCCTAGCAAAGCTGCTAATTCGCGCTCGGGCACGGTGTCGGCGGTGTAGTCCGTGCCTTTCGCGTGGACGTCTGGTTGAAGTTCTTTTAGTAATGAGTTCACATCGAGCTCGTCGAAGATGACGACGTAATTCACATAGCGCAGCGCGGCTACCAGAGTTGCGCGGGCGCGTTCCGTGAGGACAGGGCGGCCGGGGCCTTTCAGTTTTCTGGCGCTGGAATCGGAATTGATGCCGACTACGAGTAGATCGGCCTCGGCACGGGCGGCTTCGAGGTAACGGACGTGGCCGACGTGCAGCAGATCGAAGACTCCGTTTGCGAATGCTATTTTGCGACGGGAGCGGCGATGCTCTTCAAGGATGCCGGTCAATCCTTGGCGTGAAACAATTTTTTCGCGGGTGTCCATCGATTTTCAGCGTTGCTGCGTTGCGGCTGTGGCGTCCTGGCGCAGGGCGGCGGTTAGTTCGGCGCTACTGACCGTAGCGGTGCGGCGCTTCATGACTACGATTCCACCGGCGTAATTGGCCAGGTGCGCGGCTTCGAGATACGTCGCGCCGGAGGCTAGGGCGAGAGTGAAGACCGCGATTACGGTGTCGCCGGCGCCGGTTACGTCCACGGGAGCGTCGGAACCGTAGATGGGGATGTTGCGCGGGACGCGGCTGCGTTCGAAAAGCGCCATGCCGTCTTTGCCGCGGGTGACGACGAGGGCTTGAAGATTCAGATCGCGCAGGGCGCGTTGGCCGAGGTCTTCGAGCTTGCGGATGTCGGTGCCGACGCGGGCGTGGTATGCGGCTTCGACTTCTGGCTCGTTGGGTGTGGCGGCGGTGATTCCGGCGTCGCGAAATTCTAGCAGGCGGTAACGCGAGTCGAGAGTCAGGAGCTTGGCGTTTAGTTTTTTTATTAGCGCGGGGGAGGCGGCGCCGAAACCGTAGTCGGAGACCAGGACGGCGCTGGCGCGTTGCACGATTGGGCGGGCTTTGCTGCCGATTGCGCTTTCTGTGGTTGCAGAAAGTTTTACTTGCGGCTCGCGGTCTACGCGGAGGACTTGTTGCTCGGTGGTGTGAGTCCATCCGGCCAGGTAACGGGTTTTGGTGGGCGTGACCCAATCGCGGCCGCGGAGGATACCGGAGACGTTGATGCGTTTGCGGCGGAAATGATCGAGGAGCTGGCGGCCGGCGTCGTCATCGCCGACTACGCCGACGGGGAGGACGCTGGCGCCGAGATCGGCTAGGTTGAATGCAGCGTTGGCCGCGCCGCCTGGGTAGGATTCGGTGCGGCGATGGCGCAGGATCAGGACTGGGGCTTCGCGGGAAACGCGGGAAATCTCGCCGGAGACGAATTCGTCCAGGACGAAATCGCCAACTACGCCGACGGTTTGGCGGGGGAAGCTGGCAACGATGTCGAGCAGGCGAGTTAGGTCTATTGTGGCGTCGGTTTTGACGTCGGATTTCCGGGCCGCGCCGGAGGATGATTTGGGTGGGGTGGAATATTTGCGGTTTTTGCGTGCCTTGGTCAACCAGGCTCCTTGATGACTTCGCGTTCGATGGCTGCGTCGAAACGTATCACAGCGGCGTCCGGTGCGGCAATTGGACGCGCATGGGCGTTTTTATGGTTGCACCGGGAGGCTGCGTCGCGATTCGGCTGTCGCTCGTACGGTGCGCCAGAGATCTTCGCCGTTGTCGATTTGCATGCCGATGGAGCAATAGAACGTCGGCAACTTTCCGTAATAAATTGCGTGGAGATTGTAGAGGTCTTTTTCGGTGCAGATCAGACCGCTCGCGCCTGCTTGGCTTGCTAGCTGCAGAATTTCCTGGTCGTCCTTATCGGTGTAGCGGTGATGATCGGGGAAAAATTTGTGGCCGACGATATCCAGACCCCAGGTGCGCAGGTCGTCTAGGAAGGCTGCGGGGTTGCCGATGCCGCAGAATGCGAAAAGTCCGGGCAGCGCTTGGGGAGCGACGGTGCCAGCGATTTGGCCTTCGGTGAAGCTGTGAATGGAGTCGAGCTTCGGACGCGCGTAGAAAATCGGCGCGTTGGAATCACGGCGAATGGCGGATTCGATCGCGAGAGCGTGGGTGCTGCGGGTGATTACGATGATATCGGCGCGGGCTAGGGAGGAGCGCGGCTCGCGGAGGTGGCCGGCGGGGAGCAGGCGGCCGCCGCTGAAGGGATTTGTCGCGTCGATTAGGACGATGTCTACGTCGCGTGCGAGTTGCAGATGTTGGAAGCCGTCGTCTAGGACGAACCAATTCACGCCGCGCTTGGCTAGAAGCCTGCCCTGTTTGAAGCGATTTGCGCCGACACCGAATTGCACGCGATCGCCTAGACGGGACTGGAGCAGGCGGACTTCGTCGCTGGTCGCTGGCAGGGACTGCGCGCCGGCGTTCTGCTGTGCGGTGGCATCGGCATTATCTTCCGACGCTGGCGCGATCATCTCGCCGCGATATCCGCGGGTTAAGATGCCGACTTGTTTTCCTTCGCCTAGAAGGCGCTCGGCGATCCAGAGGACCATGGGAGTTTTTCCTGTGCCGCCTGTAGTGAGATTGCCGACGCTGATCACTGTGCCATTGAGACGCTGAGATTTTAGGATGCCTTTGCGATAGGCGCGGGCACGCAAATGCGCTGCTGCGCCGTAGGGCAGCGTGAGCGGCCAGAGCAGTGATTGCTTCAGCGTCATGCGCTGTGGCCCTTCGCGGAACGATTTTGCCAAATGGCAGCGATGCGATCGAGCGAGCGTTCGGTGGCGCCGCGATTGCGCTGGGAGATTTCGCGCGCGGCTGCGCCCAAGCGTTCGCGCATCGCGTTGTCTTGGATAAGCTGGATCCAGACTTTGCCTAGGCCTGGGCCTGTCGTGACCTGAACGCCGGCGTGCGCATCGAGGAATTGGTCGGCCATCTCTTTGAAATTTTCCATGGAGGCGCCGAAAACTGGGGGGCGCGCGAACCATGCCGGCTCGAGAATATTGTGGCCGCCTGCGGGGACGAGCGAGCCGCCTACGAAAGCGGCGTCGGCGAGCGAATAGAGGCCGGCTAATTCGCCGATAGAATCCAGGAGCAGAACGTCGGCGGCTTCATCGAGAGTGGCAGTGAGGTCGAGTGCGCTACGGCGGACGACTTTCCATCCGCCGGCTGCGGGGATCGCGGCCGCGGCGTCGAATTGCGCGGGTTTGCGCGGCGCGAGAATCAGAAGCGTGTGGCGCCACTGGCGTTGCACGAGATCGTAGGCGGCTAGGACGGCTTCTTCTTCTCCGGCGACCACGCTGCCGGCGACGAGGATCGGCCACCGTTCTTGTTGGCGGATTTGTTGCTCGAGCCAAGAGGCGAAGCGGGAGACCGCGGGGGGCGCGGCGTCATATTTTAGATTTCCGGTGACGGCGACGCGGTCTGGCGGGGCGCCCATGGCTTGGAGGCGCGCGGAATCTTCGGGAGATTGCGCTAGGAAGAGTTCAGCGTCTTGCATGGTGCGCTGGAAAAACGGGCCGACTAGGAATTCCCATTGTTTGAAGCGGGCGAAGGATCTTTCGGAGATGCGGGCGTTTGCGAAAACTACCGGGATTTGTGCGCGGCGGGCTTCGCGAAGGAAATTCGGCCAGATTTCAGTTTCCATAATGATTACGAGCGAGGGCTTAATCGCGCGGAGGGCGCGGCGCACCGGGACTACCCAGTCCAACGGAAAGTAAAAGATGCCGTCGCCTGATTGCAGGCGTTCACGGGCCAGGCGCTGGCCGGTTTCGGTGGTGGTGGAGACGAAGATCGTCGCAGCCGGATAGCGACGTTTCAAGCCGTCGATTAATGGCTGGGCGGCTAGAACTTCGCCGACCGAAACGGCGTGGATCCAGACGGGTCCGTTGTTCAAGGCGGTTGCGGCCGCAACCGATGCGGCTGCGGCGCGGACGGCGATTTCGGGGGGCAGGCTCCCGAGACGTTCGCGGAGAGCGCGCGTCGGTTCGCCGGCACGCCACCCGCGCAGCGCGAAATACGGCGCGAGTAGGAACATGCCTGCCGCTGTGAGAATGCGGTAGAAAAAATACATTCCGTGGGTGTCGCGCACAGGAACCGGGAAAGAGGCTTTGCCGCGCGCGGACCCGGTATTATAGTGGCAGCCGCGAGAAAACGCGCACAACTTCAAGCGGCGCAGAGGCATCGCACAGCAGGATGACAAGAAGCTCAAGCACTTTTTTTGCCATCGCGATCTTGCTGTCGTGCGGTGGCCAAGCCGCTTTCGCGCAGAATAATCCCGCTGCTACCAAGGCGAAGCAGGCTACGCCGGATCCCACCGCGGCGCTGGCGCACGACCATCATGATGGCCTGACGGTGACGGCCGATCCTTACACGGACAAGGCGCGGGGCAAGGAAAAATTCGGGAAGGCCAATCCGCTGGATGCGGGGATTCTGCCGGTAGAAATTTTTATGCGCAATGAGACGAACGAACCGATTCATGTGGACATCAACACGATTCAGCTGGAAGTGCAGTTGCGCAAAGGTGGGAGGCAGGAGATTGATTGGCTGCCGGCCGAGGACGTGGCTGGATTGGTGGCGCATCCTGGCGGAGTGACTCCTTCGAACCGGCCGCGGATTGCGGGGATTCCTTTGCCCAGCGGCGACAAGAAGACGGATAAGCTGGCGGAGATTTTGCGGCCGTTGACGCTGGATGCAGATGTGGTGCCGCCGATGGGAGCTTTGCACGGATTTTTGTATTTCAATGTGAATAACGAATTGTCGCTGGCGGATACGGCGGTGCTTTATGTGCCGGATGCTTCGGTGATTGCTTCGAAGAAGGCGTTGATGTTTTACGAAGTGCGGTTTGGCAAGGCTGCGCAGAATCCCGCGAATTAACCTCGGCACGGTTGTTCTCACGAATGCTCCGGCAAGATCGAAAAGTGTGGCTTCTGGGGCTGAAGCGGCTGCGCGCTGGCGGCGTGGCGGAGTCAAGAGTGAACCTGGGCGGTCGGCGAGGTCCGGATTGACGTTTAATCGCTACCCTGAGTTCGCTGGCGCGAACCCAGGGCGAACAGGCGGCCGCTACAACGTCAAAACCAACGGCGACGGCAGAACAACACCGAGGCTGCCCGGTTCGATGAACTTGAACCGGCCGCCACAGCGTGAACTGCAAAGGCTCGTTGGGGCTGGCATCGTGGCGAGCTGGAGCGCAGCAAGCAGGGCCCCTGAGAGAAAAGCGCTGCAGTTTGCTTCGGACAAAGGTTGCGGAGCCCGAGAGCGAAAAATCGGATTGACAGGGGCGGAGGGCGAGAAGTAGGCTGCGGGCATTGCGTATACTTTATCCAACGTGTTTGGGGGTCTCCCGATATGACGAAGTCAGTGCGGCGGCGGGAATTTTTAAAGACTTTGGGTGCTACGGGCTTGTTGGCAGGGGTTCCGCGATCGCTGGGGGGTGCGCCGCGACCGGCTGCGGGAGCCTCGTCATCGGCGGACGCGTCGCGATCCTTGGCTGGCGGGTCGGCTGCGGTGAGCGCGCCGAACAGGATTCAGACGTTTAATTATGCCGGCGTGAGCTTGGGCAAAAGCCGTTGGGGCGACCAGTATTTGCGGGCGCGGGATTTTTATTTCCATGTTTCGAACGACGATATTTTGCAGGGGTTTCGCCTGGCCGCGGGATTGCCTGCGCCGGGGAAACCGTTGGGCGGGTGGTGCGAGAAGGACAGCGCGACTGTGTTTGGGCAATGGTTGAGCGGGATGTCACGGATGTACCGCGCCACGGGCGACACGGCGATGCGGGATAAGGCTGCTTATTTGCTGACGGAGTTCGCGAAGACCGTAGGAGCGAACGGCGATTGCCGGATGAGGCCCTATCCGTACGAGAAATTGACTTGCGGTTTGGTGGACATGCATGAATATGCGGATCATCCGGAGGCGATGCCGCTGCTTTCCAAGGTGACGGATTACGCTAGCCAGACTTTCGATCGCACGCGGACGCCGGCGAATCCCGAACCTTGGGAGATGCATTCGGGCAAGCCGCTGGAGTGGTACACGTTGCCGGAAAACTTGTTTCGCGCTTATGCGCTGACGGGCGATGCGCAGTTCAAGGATTTTGCTGATGTGTGGTTGTATCACTCTTACTGGAACAAATTCGCGGCGACGGCCGCGCCCACGGATGCTTCGGGGGTGCACGCTTACAGCCACGTAAATACTTTCAGTAGCGCGGCGATGGCTTACGCGGTGACGAACGATCCGGCGTATCTGCAAATGATCAAGAACGCTTACGACTTTTTGCAGAACACGCAAACTTATGCGACGGGAGGATACGGGCCGGTGGAACGCATCATGCCGGCGGGTAGTTTGGGCAAGGCGCTGGAATATCAGCAGAACTGTTTTGAGGCGCCTTGCGGTTCTTGGGCCGGGTTCAAGCTTTCTCGCTACTTGACGCAATTTACGGGAGAGGCGCGTTACGGCGACTGGGCTGAGCGATTGCTTTACAACGGGATTGGAGCGTCGCTGGAAATCAATGGTCCGGGGCGGCATTTTTATTATGCGGATTACCGCATGGCTGGAGGCGTGAAAATTTTCAGCCGCAATGCTTATACGTGTTGTTCGGGGACTTACATTCAGGACGTCGTGAATTTTCACGATTTGATTTATTATAAGGATGATCCAGCGAAGACGGATGCGGGCTTGTATGTAAGCTTGTATGTCCCGTCGGAAGTTGTGTGGAAGCGCGTCGGCGGCGATGTGAAGATTACGCAAGCAACCCAGTATCCAGAGGCGGAGACGAGCACTTTGACTCTGCAGATGGAGCGTGGCGCTGGGTTTCCGCTGCGTTTTCGGATTCCGGGATGGGCGCAGGGCGCGTCGTTGAAAGTGAATGACATTCCCGCGCAAGTGAATTGCACGCCGGGAACCTGGGCGACGATTGATCGGCCGTGGATCTCGGGCGACCGCGTGGAGATTACGATTCCTTTGCCGTTGCGCATGCTGCCGGTGGATCCGCAGCATCCGCATCGCGTCGCGATTGTGCGCGGGCCGGTAGTTTTGGTGCAGGACGGCGGAGTGCATGAGCCGGTCTTCAGGCTTCCGTACAATGATGAGGATTTGAACAAGTGGCTGGTGGCGGACGACGAGGGGCCGAGCGTCTATCGCGTGGTACCGCCGGATGGGAAGCATGTGATGGCGAAGTTCCGGCCGTTTTATGCGCTGGGGCCGGATTATTATTACCGGATGTATTTTGATTTGGATTCTTTGCCGGTTTATTTGTGGCAGTACGAGGGGTAGCGGGGCTTGCTGGATACTTAGCGCGGTTGACGTATTCAGGATTTGGCACGAACGAACTAGACGACTGGGATTTGCAACGGGTGCGCCAACCCCTGTGTCGCACCTACGGCGCTCGGAATTCCTTTGCCACCTTTCCCAGCCTTTCCAGGGTGGGCTCATTTATGCCGCGCCTACGGCGCTGGCGTTACGCTCCTGGGTATGCCGCGACCGGGAGACAGCCTCTTTTCTTGACCTTAGAAAGGTTTCCTGATACAAAAGGCCATTCTGGTCTGTAACTTCTCGCTGTCAGCAGGCTCCCCTATTTACGGAGTCTTCATCCGGAGGAAGAATGTCGGTACAAGTACGGGGTTACATGTGCGCCAAGGTGCGTATGGCGGGGGGCAACTAATGCGGCAAGTGCTGCAAATACTGTGGAAGCTGGGATGTCGCGCCGGGCGAGTGGGCGCGGCGGGGTGTACCGCGATTTTATTAAGCGCGGCGGGAGCGCAGGCGCAGAAGGCGCCAGAAACGGCGGGCGGCGAGGCAAATCTGAAGTTGCCCGATTTGTCGTCGGTAAATTTTTTGGGAATAAATGGGCACAAGCTTTTGCTTTTTGGGATTTTGTTCTGCGTGTTCGGGCTGGCGTTTGGGCTGGCGATTTACACGAAGCTGAAAAACCTGCCAGTGCATCGCGCGATGCGCGAAATTTCAGAATTGATCTACGAAACCTGCAAAACTTACCTGATCACGCAAGGGAAATTCCTGCTGCTGCTGGAAGCGTTCATCGCCGTGGTGATCGTGCTGTACTTCGGCGTGCTGCTGCATTACGAAGCGGCGCGCGTGATTATTATTCTGGCGTTCAGCATGGTCGGAATTATGGGGAGTTTCGGCGTAGCGTGGTTCGGGATTCGCGTGAACACGTTCGCGAATTCGCGCACGGCGTTTGCGGGGCTGCGCGGCAAGCCGTTTCCGATTTATCACATTCCGCTGGAAGCGGGCATGAGCATCGGGATGATGCTGATCAGCGTGGAACTGCTGATGATGCTTTTTATTCTGCTGTTTATTCCGGGAGATTACGCGGGGCCGTGTTTCATCGGATTTGCGATCGGAGAATCGCTGGGTGCGGCGGCCTTGCGCATTGCGGGCGGAATTTTCACGAAAATCGCGGATATCGGGTCCGACTTGATGAAGATCGTGTTCAAGATCAAGGAGGATGACGCCCGGAATCCGGGGGTGATTGCGGATTGCACGGGCGATAATGCGGGCGATTCGGTGGGGCCCAGCGCGGATGGGTTCGAGACTTACGGGGTGACGGGCGTCGCGCTGATTACGTTTATTTTGCTGGGTGTCAAGAATGCGGACCCGGCGGTGCAGTCCACGATTCAGGTGCAATTGTTGGTGTGGATTTTCGTGATGCGCATCGCGATGCTGGTGGCTAGCGCGGCTGCTTACTTTTTGAATGATTTTATCTCCAAGGCGCGTTTTGCTGCGGCGGACAAGATGAATTTTGAAGCGCCGCTGACTTCGCTGGTTTGGATTACTTCGCTGGTTTCGATTGCGATGACTTATGCGATTTCGTCGGTGATTATTCCTGTGCTGAACGGCGACGCGAGCCAGTGGTGGAAGCTTTCGACGATTATCTCGTGCGGAACTTTGGCCGGGGCGATTATTCCTGAGTTGGTGAAGGTGTTTACTTCGACGGAATCGCGGCATGTGAAGGAAGTGGTGTCTTCCGCGGAAGAAGGCGGGGCGTCGCTGGGAATTTTGTCGGGGTTCGTGGCTGGGAATTTTTCGGCTTATTACATCGGGCTGGCGATGGTTTTGCTGATGTCCATCAGCTACCTGGTGAGTTTGCAGGGGCTGAGCGGTTTGATGATTGCGGCGCCGGTGTTTGCGTTTGGACTCGTGGCTTTTGGATTTCTGGGGATGGGGCCGGTGACGATTGCGGTGGATTCCTATGGGCCGGTTACGGACAACGCGCAATCGGTGTATGAGCTTTCGTTGATTGAGACGATTCCGAACATCAAGCAGGAATTGAAAAAGGATTTCAATATTGATGTGAATTTCGAGCGTGCGAAGGAGCTGCTGGAAGAGAATGACGGGGCTGGCAACACTTTTAAGGCTACGGCCAAGCCGGTATTGATCGGTACGGCAGTGGTCGGCGCTACAACCATGATTTTTTCGATCATCATGGCGCTGACGAATGGGATTACCCAGAACGTAGACAAGTTATCACTGCTGCATGCGCCGTTTTTTCTGGGATTGGTTACCGGCGGCGCGATGATTTATTGGTTTACGGGGGCTTCGACGCAGGCGGTTACCACCGGGGCTTATCGCGCGGTGGAATTCATCAAGGCGAATATCAAGCTGGAGGGTGTGGAGAAGGCGTCGGTGGAAGACAGCAAGAAGGTAGTGGCTATCTGCACGAAGTATGCGCAGAAGGGGATGCTGAATATTTTCATCGCGGTTTTCTTTGGAACGCTTTCGTTTGCGTTTGTTGAGCCTTTCTTTTTTATCGGGTATTTGATTTCGATCGCGATTTTTGGTCTGTATCAGGCGATTTTCATGGCAAATGCGGGCGGGGCCTGGGACAACGCCAAGAAAATCGTGGAAGTGGAGATGAAGCAGAAGGGTACGCCGCTACATGACGCTACCGTGGTGGGTGATACGGTGGGCGATCCGTTCAAGGATACTTCGTCGGTCGCTTTGAATCCGGTGATCAAGTTCACTACTTTATTTGGATTGCTGGCTGTCGAGTTGGCGGTGCAGCTTACAGCTGAAACGGGCGGAAATTTGACGCATATTTTGGCTGCAGCCTTCTTTTTGGTTTCGTTCTTCTTTGTTTATCGATCGTTTTATGGGATGCGAATTAAGGGGTCGGAGTAGGGGCCACTTTGTTTCCGCAGCGCGACCGGCTTGCTGACGATTTCTTGGGCGAGGCAAGCCTCACCCGGGTCGACCGCGATGAGTCTTGCGTTTTTGCGAAAGCGGCGGCAAACCGCCGCACTCCATCCCGGTGTTGGCTCACGGACAACCTCGCTGCTCAGCCTCCGCTTGTTTCCGACCTTACGCTTTGACCAAACCTAGGAATTGATGCGGGTCGTTGGCGAAGCCGGGGAAGACTGTGCTTAGGTCGCGGTCGCCCAGGTGTTTGTTGATGATTTCGCCTAAGACGCTGCGATAGTCTGTGGTGACCGCCAGGTCGCGGCCTTGGTTTAGCTGGCCTTCGGCTAGGCCGGGCCAGCGGGTGTAGACTCGGCCACCTTTGATGTCGCCGCCCATTACGAACATGCAGTTGGCGTGGCCGTGGTCGGTGCCGCGGTTGCCATTTTCGTGGGCAGTGCGGCCGAATTCGGACATGCTGACGAAGACTACGTCGGCCATGCGGTCGCCCATGTCTTGATTGAATGCGGCGACTCCCTGGCCTAGATCCCGGAGCAGATTGGAAAGTTGGCCCTGCACGCCGCCTTCATTGACGTGATGATCCCAGCCGCCGCTATCCAGGAACGCGACTTCCAGGCCGACATCGGCTTTGAAAAGCTCCGCGATTTCCTGCAGGCTTTGGCCGAAACGATTTCCGGGATACGCCGCGCCGTTTTCTGGTTGATACTTGTCGGGATTTATTTTTTTGAGTTGGTCAATGGCTTCGAAAGTTTCGCTGCCTACGCCGCGCAGCGCGTGATCGATCGTTTGCGCGTACATCGCTTCGAATCCGCCTTCGGTGGTTTGTTGCGGGCCGTTCATTTTGAATTGCTTCAGATCTGGGATGGCTACTGCTGAGGCGCTGCCTTGGAGCGTGCGCGGGAGATAGGGGCCGAAGGCTACCGCGCGAAATGGCGACGGTTTTTCTTCGGGCCTGGTTTGCAAGGCGCGATTGAGCCAGCCGTCGTCGGTGGCTTTGCGGCCCGGGGTACCGGATTCCATAAAATCTTGGGCGTCGAAGTGCGAGCGCGTGGGATCGGGGGAGCCGACGGCTTGTACGATGGCTAGTTGTCCGTTCCGGAAAAGAGGGAGCATCGGGGCGAGGCTAGGATGGAGACCGAAGAAACCGTCGAGATCTAGCGTGGCATCTGCGCTGCGTTGGCGGGGTTGAGGAATCGCGATGGTGGGGCGCATGCGGTAGTAATTTGGCTCGCCGAAGGGGACGACTACGTTGAGGCCGTCCATGGCGCCGCGTTGGAAGAGGACTACCATTTTCTTTTGATTGGGCGCGGGGGTGCCGGCGACCGCGCGTTGCAGGAAGGACGGGAGTGCGGCCATGCCTAGCATGGCTACGCCGCCGTTTTTTAGGAAGTAGCGTCGGGAGATGGTCATTTGGTGCTCCTTGTTGCTGGCTGCGTGAAAACCTTACTTTGGCGGCTGAAGCCGCACGTCCTTTTTGCGTGCTGATGTCGTGGCCAAAGCCACGACCGACAAAACAACGGCGATCGTGCCGAAAGCAAAATCAATGACGCGCGCCTAAGAGGCAAGAGGCCGCTACAAAATCAAACCAAGGTCAAAGGCTGCCCGGTTCGATAGAACTGAACCGGCCGCTGCAGATTGAAAGGCAACGTCAACCGCGAAAGAGCCGGCGGGACGCCGGCGCTACAAAGTCAAAATCGATCCTAGCGACGCTGAAATTCTGGGGTGCCTAGCACTAGCCCTACGATCAGGCCTTCGTTTACTTGCTTCACCGGATCATCTAGGCGCGCTTGGAGGATTTGCGGATCTTTCAGGCGCGCTTCTAGCGTTTCCTGTGTTGATTGTGAAATCTGGCCATCGAGGAAAATTTGTATCGAGCGGGCCAGCGCTGCGCCGGGATCCTTGGAGCCCTCTTCGCCGAGCATGGTATTTAGATCTACTGTGGCGCCGCTCATTTTGTCTCCGGCGAAGGCCAGGGCGAAATTCAGGCGGTTTAGCAGCGCGCCGGTGTTCACCCAGGTTTCGGCTTTATCGGAATATCCCGTGGGAGGCTGGCAGAGATAGAGCGGCTCGCCCATGCGTGCGACCCATTGCGAGAGGGGCAGAGAGATGGTTGATTCGGCATTGAGCGCGCGCGACGTGCTGACTACTAGTTCGAATGGTGTTTTGACTTTCGAGCGATAGGCGTCTTTCGACCAGAACTCGGGCGAATAAATCATGGTCTTGAGGACGACGCGGATGTCGCCGTTGCTTGTCGTGAACATTTTCGCCATGCGATCGATGAGAGACGCGGGCGGGTTGTCCGAAACGAAGTGGTGTGCGAGCTCGAGGGAAATAAAATGCGCGGTGGCTGGTTGGCTGGCGAGCATTTTCAGGGCTTCTTCGCCGTCTTTTTCACCGCCGTAGTTGAAGGCGCGGCCCATCACTACTTTCCTGCCTTCGCCGTGAACTTTTTCGTCGAAGAAAAATTCGGGATCTTTCCGCGGTTCGTGAATGCTCCATCCCGTCAGGCACTCGGCCATTTGAATCACGTCCTGCTGAGTGTAGCCGGCGTCCACGCCGACGGTGTGGAGTTCCATCACTTCCCTGCCGTAATTTTCATTCAGGCCGCGGTCGGGTTTCTTGGGGGTGGCGACGCTATTCGCCGCCGGAGGACCGCTGGTGGCTGGCCCTGGAAACGTGCCCGGCGTTGGCATGGAGCCGCCGGCGAATGCGCCCTGGTAGCGCGCGCGGCGAAGATTTTTCTGGGCTTCTATACGCGCGACAGCGGCGGGATCGGCGCTCAAAAAATTGTCAAGGTAATAGAGCATCGCGGGACTTTGCGCGGTGGCCAGCAGCAGGTCTTGAAATTTGCCCATTGCGCGAGGGCGAATGGTGTCGCGCTCGTAGGCGGTGAGGAACCACTTGTCGTCGCCTTTGTTCGCGAAGACATTGAAGTGATTGAACCAGAAATCTTCCATCACGGCCTGAAGTTGGCGGTTGCTGTAAACGGCGCGGTCGACCTTGGCCATGGAAAGTTCTGCGATGATGCGGTTGGGGCCTTGCAGTTTGGCTAGTTGCTGCTGCGCTTTGTCGAGATTGTCGTTACCGGTGACGATGATTTGCGATTCGGCTTCCTGCTGCTTGGCTCTCAGCTGTTGTTCGTATTGATCCTTGGCTTGTTCTTTCGTGAGGCCTTGTTGCTTGGCGTTCTGATCAGGGTGCGGAAATTCTTCGAGCAGGCGTTTGGAAGACATCTCGAGGCTTGGATAGCGCTGCAGGCGCAGATTCAGGTCCGCGTCGTTGATTGATTCGGGATGGAGTTGTTGCTCGATCCACTTTTCCAGGCCCATGTGGCGGACTTGGTCGACGTCTCCGGGGCGGGGGCCGTAGGCCAGGCGATTCATGGCGTGGAGGATGGCTTCGTCCTCGGTTAGCTCGGTGATGGGGAGCTTGCCTTTGAATTTCTTGTCTAGGGCGACGTGGTCCGGAGCTTTGCTCGGACTCATGCTCGACTGGTCGTTGGACCGCGCATCGTTTGAGGCGCTGGCGTGCGGGACAGCCATGGTGAGGCCGAGCGCGAGCAGACCAGCAAGAAGAGCGGCGCCGGGGGCGTCCAAGCGGGTGCTGCCGCTGTTCTGAAGGATTCGTTTTTTGTGCACTGCAGCAGCCTCGGAGCGCACGATGCGCTGAGAAATACGAATGGCGTTGCTTGCTTCCATTTTAACCCCGGCACGGTGCAAAAGTTGCGAGTGGGGGCCTAGTGGTCAACAAGGGTTGGGGATCTCGCGCGCAGGCAGTGGAAACGGAGTCTAGCCGAGGAGGGTTTGGCCCAGCCGGTCTAGGGATTTCGCGGACTGGTAGGATTCGGCGTTGTAGGCGGCGCCGATCAGGACTACTACGGCGGTCAAGTACATCCAGAGCAGTAAGCCGATCGCGGCTGCAAGGCCGCCATAGACTACGTCGTAGGGCATTTTGCGGACGTAGACGCCGAAGACGACGTCAACGACCCACCAGAGGACCGTGGAGACGATTGCGCCGGGAAATAGACTCCTGAATCCGCGATGGCCTGGGCGGCCGATGCGATAGAGGAGCACGAGAGCAACCATCGAGAGGACGAAGACGACCGCGGCCTGGAAAACGATCTCCAAATCGTGAATCAGGATAGGCTGCCCGTATTGCTGGACGAGCCAGGCGCGCAATTGTTTACCGAAGACGGTGAGCGCGACGACGATAATCGTGGGAGCGATCGTCAGCAGCAGCAGAAGGAGCGCACGCAGGTGAACGCGCCAGTAGCCTGGGCGCGCGAGATCGCCTTCGATGATGCGAAAGCCTTCGATGAAGCCGACCATGACCTGCGTCCCGGCGAGAAGCGTGCCGCCTAAGCCGAGCAGGAACCATTTCCAGGGATGCTGGCCCTTGCGCACGAAATATTGCGTGACGATGTCTGCGCTGCCGGGCGGAAGAATGAGCCGCAGGCGATCCGGGACTTCGCGCAGCGCGCTATGGAACGAGGCGGTGCTGCTGATTATGCCCAGGGCCAGAAGCAGCATGGGGAAAAACGCGAGGAACATGTTGAAGGCGATGGCTTGGCTGAGCGTGATGCAGTCTGGAAAAATACGGCCGAGGCCGCGGAACAAGTTTTTCAGTAAGCGGTCCATTAAGGTTGTCGGCGGGATTATACGGGTAGTGTGCGTGAATCGTGTGCGATTTCTGAGAGGCGAGGTGCGGGTGGTACGTTTCATCGGAGATTGAGCATCGCGGCGCAGGGGCTGGCGGTGCGGTTCGCTTGCCGCTTTTCACGGCGCAGAGTAAACTTTGCTGACGATTTGCTGCGCGCGGGAGGAATTTGATGTCTCGTATGGTGCGTTGTGGATTGATTCAGGTGCATTGCGAATGGTCGCCGGAGAAATATTCGATTGGTGACATTTCCAAGAAGATGGTCGAGAAGCACGAGAAGCTGATCCATGAGGCGGCGAAGAAGAAGACGCAGATTTTGTGCTTGCAGGAACTGTTTAACGGACCTTATTTTTGCGCGGAACAGCAGGCGCGTTGGTATGAGATGACTGAGCCTGTGCCGGACGGGCCTACTGTGCAGCGGATGCAGAAGCTGGCCAAGAAATATTCGATGGCGATGGTTGTGCCGGTTTATGAGCGCGAGATGACGGGGCTTTTTTATAACACTGCGGCGGTGATTGACGCGGATGGAAAATATCTTGGCAAATATCGCAAGCATCATATTCCACAGGTGGCGCCGGGATTTTGGGAGAAGTTTTATTTCACGCCGGGGAATACCGGGTATCTGACCTTTCAAACGAAATTTGCGCGGATTGGGGTATACATCTGTTATGACCGGCACTTCCCCGAAGGGGCGCGCGTGCTCGGATTGAACGGCGCGGAAATTGTGTTTAATCCTTCGGCGACGGTGGCGGGGTTGAGCGAATATCTGTGGGAGCTGGAGCAGCCGGCGCATGCGGTGGCTAACGGATACTTTGTCGGCGCAATCAATCGCGTAGGCAAGGAGGCACCTTGGAACATTGGCGAGTTTTACGGCAAGAGTTATTTTTGCAATCCGCGGGGCAAGATCATCGCGCAGGCTAGCCGGGACAAGGATGAGGTGCTGGTAGCCGACCTGGATTTAGAAGAGATGGATAAAGTGCGGCAGACATGGCAATTTTATCGCGACCGTCGGCCGGAATCGTATGGAGAGATCACGCGGACGCATGCAGGCGCGAAAGCGGTGGATGCGGCGGATTAGGCGAATGCGAAAATGGAAAGGTGAAAATGGAAAGGTGAAAATGGAAATTGGGAACTGCGCAGCTCGACCAGGAGTGGGTTCTTCCATTTTCTCTTTTCCATTTTCATGTAGAAATTAGCAAAAGATAAAAAGAGGCCAACGACCATGACGACTACGCCGAAAGTGGCGCCGACGCGGAGTGAAGAGGTGGTGCGGAAGCATAAGGAGTTTATTTGGCCGTCGGTGACGAATTATTACCAGCATCCGTTGGTGGCGGACCATGCTTCGATGCAGTACCTGTGGGACATTGAGGGGAACAAGTACCTCGATTTTTTCGGCGGAATTGTCACGATCGGCGTGGGGCACTGCAATCCTAAGGTGACGGAGAAGATCAAGGCGCAGGTGGACAAGCTGCAGCATACTTCGACGCTGTTTCCGAACGAAGCGGTCGTGGCTTTGGCGGAGAAGCTGGCCGAGATTACGCCGGGGAAATTGCAGAAGAGTTTTTTCACCAGTTCGGGAACCGAGGCGAACGAAGCGGCGATCATGCTTTCACGGATGGTTTCGCCCAGTTACGACGTTGTGGCGCTGCGGCATGCTTATTCGGGCGGGTCGTCGATCGCAAAGTCGGTGACGGCGCAATCGGCTTGGCGCAAAGGCGGAGTGATCAGCGTGGGGATTTCGCACGCGGTGAATCCTTATTGTTACCGCTGCCCTTTGCATCTGACTTATCCGTCGTGCAACGTGGCTTGCGCGAATGACGTGGAGAGCGTGATTCAGACGACTACCAGCGGGTCTATTGCTGCGTTCATCGCTGAGCCGATTCAGGGCGTGGGCGGATTTATTACTCCGCCTCCGGAATATTTCAAGATTGTGTACCGCATAGTGAAAAATTACGGGGGACAATTTATTTCTGATGAAGTCCAGACTGGTTGGGGACGCACCGGGAAAAAATGGTGGGGGATCGAACAGTGGGAAGTGACGCCGGATATTATTACGTCGGCGAAGAGCATGGCGAATGGCGTGCCGGTGGGATTGACGATCACTACGGCGGAGCTGGCCGACAAGTATCAGGGATTGAATATTGCTACGTTTGGCGGAAACCCCGTTACGTCCGTGGCTGCTCGGGCGGTGATTGCAGTGATCGAGGAAGAAAATCTGCGGGAAAATACTTTTGTGGTGGGCGGATACTTCCGCAAGAAATTGGAAGAGCTGCAGCAGAAGTATGCCTTGATTGGCGACGTGCGCGGGATGGGGATGATGCAAGCGATGGAGCTGGTGAAGGACCGTCAGACGAAGGAGCCTGCCCCGCAGGAGACCAATCAGATTTTGGAACGGACGCGGGCCAATGGTTTGCTGGTGGGCAAGGGCGGGATGTATGGGAATGTGATTCGCATGGCTCCGCCGATGAATATTTCGAAGGCGGATGTGGATGAGGGCATACGTTTGCTCGATAAGTCGTTTGCTGAGGTTCGCCTGTAAGAATGCAAGCCGCACACGGTGCTGAGAGTAACGGGTTAAGTTCGCGGTGGCGCGCGTCTTGGCTCTTGATTATCGCAATGCTTCAAGGTCTGCTTATTTGGAAATTAATCGACCAACTTTCGAAGGGCAGCTGGGCAATTGCTTGGCTTGCTGTTCCCGCCACGGCGGGTTTAGTTGCGACAGCATACGACGTAGTGATGAGAGGAACGTTGACTCAAAAAATCCTCTGGTGGATCTTTCTCACCCTCGGGAGTTCCCTTGGAGTTGATATCTTCAAGCTATTGCACCACTCCCTTACGAGAGATCCCTTTTTGACCATTTTCAACGATGCTTTATGGATCGGACTTTGTATCATCTGGATTCGGCGTCGTCCGTTCGAAACGAAGACGCCTGAGCCAATTAAGTCCACGGTACCTATTTTGCGAGATTAAGAGGGAGAGTGTGATGGCGACCGCAACGACGACAGACTTGCTTTGCAGGAATTATATTAATGGGCAGTGGGTGGAGTCGAAGTCCACGAAGATTGTGGAGCGACGGAACCCTGCTAACACCGATGAGGTGGTGGCGCGCATACCGCTTTCGACGCGGCAGGATATGAAGGAAGCGATTGTGGCGGCGAAGGCGGCCTTCCCTGCCTGGCGCGAGACGCCGGCGCCAAATCGCGGCAAGATACTTTTTGCGGCTACGCGAATTATGCAGGAACAGAAGGAAGCGCTGGCGCGGCTTTTGACGCGGGAGGAAGGCAAGGCGCTGAAGGATTCGTTGGGCGAGGTGCAGCGGGCGATCAACATTCTGGAATTCATGGCGGGTGAAGCGCGGCGGTTGAATGGCGAAACGCTGACCAGCGAGCTGCCTAAGAATTTTTCTTACACGATACGGCAGCCGCTAGGAGTGGTGGGCGCGATCACTCCTTGGAATTTTCCAGTGGCGATTCCGGTTTGGAAAATCGCGCCGGCGCTGGTGTGCGGGAATACGGTGGTGTTCAAGCCGGCGACTTTGACCCCGCTGACGGCGATGAAGATCGTGGAGATTTTTGAGCAGGCGGGGCTTCCGGCGGGCGTGCTGAATCTGGTGATGGGATCGGGGCGCGAGACGGGCGACGAGTTGGTGCAGAATCCGCACGTGCACGGGCTGTCGTTCACCGGGTCGAACGAGGTGGGGTGCGCATTGTATGCTTCGGGCGCGGCGCATTTGAAGAAAATTCAATGCGAGATGGGCGGAAAGAATCCGGTGGTGGTGCTGGCGGACGCGGATTTGCAGCTGGCGATGGAGTCGGTGCTGGCTGGCGCGTTTGCTTCGACGGGGCAGCGCTGCACAGCTACGAGCCGCGTGGTGATTGAGGAGAGCGTGGCGGATCAATTCGTGGGAATGCTCGTCGAGCGCGCGAAGAGATATGTGGTGGGTGATGGGCTGGAGGCGGGGACAGACATGGGGCCGTCGGTGGATGAGAGCCAGTTCAACACGGTGCTGAAATATATTGAGATTGGGAAGGGCGAAGGGAAACTTTTGTGCGGCGGCGAGCGGTTGACGGGGGCGCGTTACGATAAAGGGTGGTTTGTGGTGCCGACGGTGTTCGATCATGTGGCTTGGGACAGCAAGCTGGCGCAGGAGGAAATTTTTGGGCCAGTTTTGAGCGTGATTCGCGTGAAGGGGTTTGACGAGGCTTTGCAAGTCGCGAACTCGGTGCGGTATGGTCTTTCGAGTTCGATTTATTCGTCGGATTCGAACAAGATTTTTGAGTTTGTGGATAAGATCGAGACGGGGATGACGCACGTGAATTCACCGACGGTCGGCGGAGAGGCGCATGTGCCGTTTGGTGGAGCGAAGGATAGCAGCGTGGGGCCGCGGGAAGTGGGACATGCGGCGATTGATTTTTATACGGACCTCAAGATCGTTTACATTGATTACACGGGGCGGAAGCGGGAGTCGAGCCTTTACTGACGATGGCGCACCGCAGTCCGCAGCTACAACAGCAACGGCTGCCCGGTCCCACAAAGCGGGACCGGTCGCTACAAGAACAAAGGCTACGGCAAGGTACAAATTCAAACTCAACAATATTTTACGAATTCAAACGCAACGGCGGACTTCGAATTCAAAAGCAACTCGGCGGAGCGGCGGATGTGGATTGAATCTTGGTCTAAACCGCCGGCCTATCCAGAGTTCGCTGACGCGAACTCTGGGTAAACAGGCGGCCGCTACAAAGGCCAAGTCAAAGGCGCCCATCCCGCAAGGCGGGATGGCTACAACTTCAAATCCTGGGCTACCAGAAGCGAGAGGACACTTACCTGGCTGGATTATTCGATCGCGAAATTTATTTGGACATTGAGACGTTGCGGCTCTCGAGCGAAGTCGATGGAGGTTGGGGGAACATTCGCGCGTTTGGGTTGGCGGTGGCTGTGACTTGGGACAAGGAGTACTCGTTCCGGCGGTGGTTTGAAGAGGACGCGTTGAAGTTGATTACGGAGTTGGAACAGTTTACGCATGTGATTACGTTTAATGGCAATCGGTTTGATATTGAGGTGTTGCGGGCTTATGCGCCGGTGGAGGGTTTGCGCAAGCGGTCGCTGGATATTCACGAATTGCTGCACAAGCAGCTGGGGCATCGCGTGAAGCTCGATCAATTGGCTAAGGATACGCTCGGCACGGCGAAGAGCGGCGACGGGCTGGAGGCTGTGAAGTGGTGGCGCGCGGGGCAGAAGGATCGCGTGGCGGAATATTGCGAGCAGGACGTGGCGATCTTGCGCGATGTCGTGGAGCACGGGCGGGCTAAGGGATTTGTGGTGATTTCTGCGAAGCAAGTGCGCGTGAAATGGGAATGAGTTTGCGGAGGGTGCGGGCTGGGAAGGAATCTTCTTGGTGTGGCGAGTATCGTGTGATGAACCGCGTGGCGCTGCGGATCTTGGCAATGTTTTGCGCGATTGCTTTTGTCGCTGGCGCTCTAGCTGGCGAAAACGAGCGCTTTTTGTGGAAAGCGGTGGGGCGGGCGCAGTTGAAGCTTGCAGATAAGACGCCGCTGACTTGGAACGTGTATCAGACTGAAAAGAAGAAACAGGCGAATTTGGTGCTGGTGCAGTTGGGGCGGCGCTACTTGGCGCTGGACATCAAGGGGAAGGTCGCTTACTACGTGTTTCCTTCGGATTTGCAGGCGAAGGGGTCGGATTTCGAGAGCGGGGATTTATTTGTGCAGTCGCGCCTGATGCCGACTACCGCGTGGACTGTGCGCGACGTAGGACCGGCGGAGATGATCAAGTTGACGTTGGGAGATTACGGGCGGGCGCTGGATGTGGAATTGCCGCACATGCCGGATTTGCGGGCGTTTTATTAGAAGCGATCGGGCGGGGACGTATTTGCCGACCACAGTGTTCGCCAATCTTGGTCAGGCTTGTGTCGCACCCACGGCCCTTCGGATCATCTTGGGATCGTTTCCCAGGCCTTCCGGCCTGGGCTAACTTCTGCTGCGCCTACGGCGCTTGTCCTACGCCTTGGTCATGTTGCGTTGCTAACTTTTTGTTTCCAGGACAAAAAAAAGGGACCGCAGCGATTGCTCGCACCTGAAATGCTATTGTCCGGTAAATGCGTTTATCAGGACTTAGGTCCAACCCGATGGCAAGAATTTGATAACATCACGCGGTCGCCGCAAAAATGTTAGGAAGACGATTGAACCGCGAAATCTCGAAAGACGCGCAAGTGTTCAAAAGTCGGCTGTTATACGCCGCCAACATGATTGGTGCGTTCTGGCTTGCTATTCCGAGCTACTTCGCGTTTGTGATTTTTTTCATGTGGCACGGCTTCAAAGATAACGAAAGATTTCACAATGACGCCACTCTCTACGCAATTCTGCTGGCGACCGGAATCTTGGCAGTTCTAGTCCTCGTTGTTGGAAGATTGCTCGCAATGTGGCCTTACGCCGTCCTGCTGGAACCGCGAAAAGGCATCTGGGTTTATGCGCCACCGGCGAAACTTTGGATTCCCCTCGACGAGATTGTAGACATTGACGTGTATTCTGGAATCTACGGCGGCGGCCATGTGCTCGAATTAAGCCGGTCGCACGGTCTCGTCAAACAGCTTTACTTCAACTCACTTTTCTTCCCTCACGAGCAGCTGGTCCGTGAGCTTCGGGTTTTAATCGACCGCCGAGATGGCGTCGTCTATTCCAGCTGAATCGTTCGCGCGGGACCGCGCCCGAAGCTTCTAACTGATTAGTCGCGTAACCCGGAAACTGAGAGTCAGTTACCGGTTGAGCTGGCAGCGTTAATCAGGACTTGACGGCAAACTTTCGATGAAAGCGATGATGACGGTAGCGGCTTTCTGTGGTTCGCGTTGCAACAGCAAATGCGGCGCAGGAATTGACCTTAAAACGGTGTCTGGCCTCAGTTGAGAAAATTCATCTTTGCATGAGAAGGAAAGCAGCCTGTCGTAGGTCGCTTCCACGTACAAGAGCGGCACTGTTGTTCGGCGTAGGTCATCACGTACGTCACAATCCAACACTTCCTGCAAACGGCCACTGAGTACACTGGGACTCACCTTTTGCAATGCGTGGCGAAGGCTGTGCAGAAGCCCGAAAGGTGCGTGCTGTCCGAGAAGAAAATACTCAAGAATTGTGCGAGGCGGCTTCAATTTAAAAAGCCAAGGTTTCGCAACTGCTCTCACTGCTCCCGACCAGCCACGTAGCGGATTTCTAACGAATCCGGCACAGATGACGACAGCGGCTAGATTGCGTGGATTAGTCGCCGCGTACCAAACAGCCAGCGGCGCGGAGAACGATTCAGCCACCAGTACGAATCGCTCTACTTGCGGAACCGCTGCACTTACGAACGGACGGAGGTCCGCGTACCGTAGAAATCTGTCAGTTGGGTAGGTGACAGTCGTCGCGGTCCATGACTCAGGAAGAGCCGCGATGAAATCGGCAAATAAATCCCCTGTCCCATCAAGGCCGGGAAGGAGCGCCAAGTGTTTGGGTGCCAAATACAGTGCCGCCACTGAGGAAATTATACTTCCAAAACTTCCTAAGGCCCGATAAGTCGCGTTACCGGTAACTTGGGTACTGGGACCGACTTTACCGGTTAATGCGTTTATCAGGACTTACATCCTCCAGTGGTTAATTTTCATGATTAATTGGAATTTAGGTACGGTAGAGTCTGTGTCTCTGAGGCCACTTGGGTGAGTTGGACAATCAAAGTTGAAACCGAGAGCGGTCGGTCGGTTGAGAACGATTTCGATATTGCCTTCGACACCGTTCCGTACGGTTCCGAGTATCCAATCTGTAGTTCGGTAGCACGTTATTATGTGACGCTGTTGAATCCGACGCAGCTCGAATCATTCGTCCGAGAATGGGATATTGCCTCATCAACTCCTGCGTTCGCTCATTTGAGAGAATCGCGCGTCATTAGAGACGTTGCCGAACGATGTGCAAGGGACCAACTTTATATTCGGTTCGTCGGAGATTAATAGCTTAGGGATTTGCACCCGGCCGAACAACGCAGAATGGTCGGATTGTCCAGAGTGCCCCTACCAGTACTCCGATTAGGGCTGCGTTTATCAGGAGCTATAGGCTCATCCCTTGCGACAACCAAATGAATTCCATCAGAAATGAGGCGGCAAGCAGTGGCCACCGCAGCTTTTTGGATGCCGTTAGGCTCGCAAGTAGGCCCAGCAATGAAAGGTAATTCCCAGTTCTTATCGAAGGCAAGGTCGTCCAGTTTCCATTCCCCTCGCCACCAATCACGGCGTTGTAGGTCCTGTACGTCAAAAACAGAACCACTGACAGTGTTACCAGTAAAAGCGCGATGGTTGAAGTTGTTACACGCCACTTCGGTTCATTTGTATGACGTCTTTGAAGTCTCCAAGCAATCAGCACAGAGGTGACCGCGCCGATAATCAGTGAAAGAGCTACGAGTGTCGCAAGCGTGTGTTGCATATTCAGAGAAACAGTTTCCCGTTTTTCTCATCGAACGGCGCTGGAATGGTCTATCGAGGCAGTCAGGTAGGTGCCAGAGGTAAGGCACAAGTAAACTAAGGTAAGTCACAAAGCAGAAAAGCCAATGAAACTAGCCTTTCTGTGATGCTCTTAACTGCTTCCAGGACATCGGCGGTTGGCCGGTGTGGATTTCCTCCATTGTGACGCAGCCGTGCACTGGGCAGACCAGCGCGCACAGGTTGCAGCCTACGCATTCTTCTTCCATGATTCGCGGGACGTGAACTTCCATATTGTTGGGATTGCGTTTGCCGTTGGCGTTTTTCTGCGGGGCGCGTTCGATGCATTGGTGGGCGCCGTCTTCGCAGGCTACGTAGCAGAGCTGGCAGCCGATGCAAAGACCGGCGTCAATTTTGGCGATGATTTTGTAGTTGAGGTCGAGGTCGCCCCAGTCCATTACGTTGGGGACTGCGCGGCCGCGGAAATTTTCGGTGGAGCGGTAGGCGTGGTCATCCATGTAGGCTGCCAAGCCGTCGGCCATATCTTCGACGATGCGAAAACCGTAGTGCATGGCGGCGGTGCAGACTTGCACGCAGGAGGCGCCGAGGGCGATGTGTTCGGCTGCGTCCTTCCAATCGCCGATTCCGCCGATACCGACGATGGGAATTTTTACTTTTTTCGCGACGCTCGAGAGCAGATGGAGGGCGATGGGCTTTACGGCGGGTCCGCAGTAGCCGCCGTGGGACGACTTCCCCGCTACGTTGGGGCGCGGCGCGAAAGTTTCGAGATCGACGCCCATCAGCGAATTGATTGTGTTGATGAGGCTGACAGCGTCGGCGCCGCCGCGCTCGGCGGCGAGCGCGATGTGCGTGATGTCCGTGACATTCGGCGTAAGTTTCGAGATTACCGGAGTCTTCGCGACTTCTTTGGCCCACGACGTGATCATTTCGGTGTATTCGGGGACTTGGCCGACGGCGGCGCCCATGCCTCGTTCGCTCATGCCGTGCGGGCAGCCGAAATTTAGCTCGAGCGCGTCGGAACCGGCGTCTTCGGCGCGACGAACGATGTCGTGCCAGGTTTCGCGTTTGGATTCGACCATTAGGGAGGCGATCACGAGATGTTTGGGGTAGCGCTTTTTTACTTCGGCGATTTCTGTGAGATTGACGGCGATGGGGCGATCGCTGATTAGTTCGATGTTGTTGAGGCCCATTATTTTTACGCCGTTTAGATCTATGGCGCCGTAGCGCGAGGAGGTGTTTTGGATTGGGTCGCCGATCGTTTTCCAGACGGCGCCGCCCCAGCCAGCGTCGAAGGCGCGCATTACCTGGCCGCCGGTGTTGGTCGGTGGGCCGGAGGCGAGCCAAAAGGGATTGGGCGAGCGTAGGCCGCAAAAATTAACGCTTAGGTCTGACATGGATTACCTCCCAACTGCGTTCTTGGGCGACGGAGACGGCACGTCGTTGATGCCGCGCCAGATCAGCCAGATTACTACGGCTAACATGCCTAGCCAGCCGATTGCGCGCACGGCGCCGGCGATTTGGATGTCGTGGTCCAGGACGCCTAGTTTGCCGAACAGATAATTCCAGTCGTGGATAACGTATTCGGCGTCGCCTACCGTAAGGAGCGGCAGATCTTGGGCGCGTGCGTCGGCCATGTAGGTGGCGATCGGGATAAATTGTTCGAACAAAAAAAACAGGCAGAAGGCTACGGCTTGCGATTGGCGGCGGAGCAAAAAATATGTGGCTAGCGCGAAGGGAGCGAACAATTGCAGGAACGTGCCACCTGCGACCATGATGAATTCGCCGCCGAGGCGGAACAGAAGATGGCCGCCTTCGTGGATGGGGACGAAAACGCCGTCCATCAGGAGTAGAAGGCCGGTGCCGCGGGCGCGCTGGTAGAGGAAGAGCGCGTAGAAAATGAGCCAGGCGACCAGGGCTGCGCGCGGGACGGGCTCCCAGGGTTGTTCGAGCTCTTCCAGGACTGGCAGGCGCTCGGTCCATGATTCGGGCACGCGCACGGCGATTAATTCTTTCCGCGCGGCGATTCGAGCCACGCGTCAATGCCGCCGGCGGCGGTCATGCCTTCGGCGACGGCGTCCACCACTTCTTTGCCGCCGTTCACGCAATCGCCGGCAGCGAAATATTTGGCGTTGCCGGTTTGGAAGCGATCGCTGACGGCGATGGTGCCGTTTTCGCGCAGCCTAATTCCCTCGACCGCGCGCACGAAGTTTGTTACTGGCTCCTGGCCGATGGCGCGCACGACCATGTCCACTTCCAGCTGAAATTCACTGCCGGGCATGATTGCGATTTGGCTGCGCTTGTTTCCCGCGCTGGATTCTGTGCGGGTGCGAACGCATTCTACTGCGGCGACTTTGGCGCTGGCGTCGGCGAGGATTCTGACGGGTTGCGCGTGCCAGTGAAAATTGACGCCATCGAGTTTCGCGAGATCGTATTCGTAACGGAAGGCGGGCATGTCGTGTTCTCCGCGGCGATAAATCAGGTGAACGATCTCGGCGCCGAGACGTTTGGCGGCAGTGACTACGTCGATGGCGGTGTTGCCGGCGCCGATGCAGGCGATGCGGCGGCCGACGTTCAGTTGCGCGAAAGGGCGGACTTTGGTTGGTTCGATGAATTCCATAGCGCCGATGACGCCTTGCAGATCTTCGCCGGGGATTTTGAGAGCGCCGGTATCGCCGAGGCCGACGCCGATGAAGATGGCGTCGAAATCTTTTTCGAGTTGGGCGAAGGTGATGTCGCTGCCAACTGTGGTCTTTTGGCGAAATTCGACGCCCAGGCCGCGGACGAGTTCGACTTCGCGCAGAGCATCTTTGGCGCGGAGTTTGTAGGCGGCGATTCCGTAGGTGTCCAGGCCGCCGGCGAGTTCATTACGGTCGAAAATCGTCGTGCGATAGCCGAGTTTTGCGAGTTCGGCGGCGCAGGCGAGCGATGCCGGGCCGGAACCAATTAGGGCGACATGCTTTCCGTTGGGAGCGCCCGGGTGGAAAAGCTGGATATTGCGATCGAGGACGTGATCGACGGCGTAGCGCTGCAAGCGGCCAATTTCGATGGGCTTTTCTTCCTTCTCGTGCATTACGCAGGCGCCTTCGCAGAGGACTTCGGTGGGACAGACGCGGCCGCAGCTGTGTCCCAGGATATTGGCTTCCAGAATCACGCGCGCGGAGCCGCGCAGATTGTCGGTGGTGATTTTTTTTATGAAGGATGGGACGTCAATGTGGGTGGGACAGGCGATGGTGCAGGGTGCGTCAAAGCAGAAGAGGCAGCGGGCGGCTTCCACGGCGGCCTGGCGGGGCGTCATGCGCGGGGATATTTCCGCGAAGTTTTTTTCGTATTGCTCGGGCGAAAGTTTGGGAGCTGTCTCGCGCAACGTCATGGACTTGCCGTCGTTTCCTTGAGCTGAAATGAGACGCCATTCTAGCATCAGGGATTGCGGGGAGGCTCAAGGGAATCGCGGAAGTGTTCGGGACTGAATTTCTTGCCACAGAGTCACAGAGGCACAGAGAATTCGAAACTGTCGCCGTTGCGGCCTGGCAAGTATAATCAATCCAGCTCAGCAATCGTTGTCTCGCAGAGGGGACCGCAGCCAAGGCCAATAGCGAAGCAACTCTTCTTCGTCTTCGTCGAACGCTTCATTGTAATTGTGAGTGTGCGGCGATGGAAACTTAACGTCGTCAACTTTAGACAGCCCGCGACTCAAAACTATTCTCTCAAATTGCGGCAGTCGACCGTACGCGTATATGACATTGTGGCGGTCATACACAAGCAGGTCAGGGCTGGGACGCGACGCGATCCAGACGTGGTGGCGGCCATCGTTCTCAAAAAAATCTTTGAATCTGCCTAGAAAATCTTCGGTTTCATTTCTCGATCTGAAATCCGCGGCCTGATATCTCCCTGCTTCCGCTTCACTTCGAGGTACTACCAAGACATAGAGGATCCCATAGGGTTCGGGCATGGCGCCTAGCAGTTCAACCATTAAAGTCACTTGCTTTGCGGACGGAGCAATGACGAGCCGCTCCAGCCTAGGGTTCTTCTCGAAGGAAAATACATCCTGGTAGTCGTAACGGCGTTCACTGTCGGGAATCGAACCGAACTTATAAGCTGCGCTCATGCTGTCTTCTACACCTAATCGTGAGGCGCAGTCCAGTGTGTTGTCGCGCGATTGTTCGTCTGCAAGAAAATGCTGAAGCGGTGTAAGCTACAACGCTTCGTGAGAATTATGAGGAGGATGGCGGGTTATGCGCTTTGACACTTTGATTCGGGGCGGGACGGTTGTTACGGCTACTGATACGTATCTGAGCGATGTGGGGATTGTTGGCGAGAAGATTTCTGTGATCGGGTTGAATTTGCCGGTGGAGGGCGCGGGCAAGGTGATTGAGGCGCGGGGGATGCTGGTGATGCCGGGCGGGATTGACGTGCATACGCATCTCGATATGCCGTTTGGCGGGACGACTAGCGCTGACGATTTCGAATCGGGGACGGTGGCGGCGGCTTACGGCGGGACGACAACCTTGATTGATTTTGCGATTCAGTACAAGGGGCAGGCGCTGCGGCATGCGTTTGACACCTGGATGAAGAAGGCGGACGGCAAGGCGGTGATTGATTATTCGTTTCACTGCATCATCACGGATATTGCGGGGGCGCAGCTGGATGAGATGAAGGCTTTTGTGCGCGAGGGCGTGCCTACTTTCAAATTGTTCATGGCGTATCCGGGCGTGTTCATGTTGGACGATGCTTCGATATTCAAGGCGATGGGAGTGGCGGCGGACTGCGGCGGAATGATTTGCATGCACGCGGAAAATGGCGGCGCGATTGATGTGATCGTACAGCGGGCCCTGGCGGAGGGAAAACGCGCGCCGAAGTATCATGCGCTGACGCGTCCGGTGACGGCGGAAGCGGAAGCGACTTCGCGGGCGATTGCGCTGGCGGAAATGGCGGGGACGCCGGTGTACATCGTGCATCTGTCGTGCAACGAGGCGCTGGAGAAGGTGCGCGAGGCGCGGGATCGCGGGTTGCGCGTATATGCGGAGACTTGTCCGCAGTATTTGTACCTTTCGCTGGAAAATATGGATGGGCCGGGATTCGATGGCGCGAAATATGTGTTTACGCCGCCGTTGCGCGAGAAGTGGCATCAGGAAAAATTGTGGCAGGGGCTCGCGAAGGATGATTTGCAGGTAGTTTCGACGGACCATTGTCCATTTTGCATGAAGGAGCAGAAGGAGCTGGGGAAGGATGATTTCACGAAGATTCCTAACGGCGGGCCGGGGATCGAGCATCGCGTGAGTTTGGTGTATAGCGGCGGGGTGCATGGCGGGAAGTTTTCGCCGAACCGGTTTGTGCAGCTGGTGTCCACGGCACCGGCGAAATTGTTCGGATTGTATCCGCGCAAGGGGACTGTGGCCGTGGGGTCGGATGCGGATTTGATTGTGTTTGATGCTGACGAAGAGCAGACAATCAGTGTGAAGACGCATCACATGCGGGTGGATTATTCGATGTTTGAGGGGACGCAGGTGAAGGGGGTGCCGCAGACGGTTTTGTCTCGGGGACGGGTGATTGTGGAGGGCGGAAAGTTTGTGGGCAAGGTTGGGGCGGGGGAGTTTTTGAAGCGGGAGAATCCGGCAAAGGTTTAGTTGCGGGATTGTGGCGCGGAGAAAGCAGGGGCGATTACCGCAGAGGGCACAGAGAAGGGCAAAGGCACGTCCGCGACGTTATTTTAATCTCGGGAGACGGTGGCTACCCAGGGGATGCTCACCAGGCCGTCTTTTACCTGGATGTCCACGATGTCGCCGGTGGTAAAGCGGTCGAAATCGCTGCGATCGACTGGAATGCGTTCGAAGCGATGGCCTGCGCGCCAGGAATTTACGATCAGGCGACGGCTGGGGACCGGGCCGGTCATGGAAAATCTGCTGATTACGCGCGCTTTTTCGACGTGGGCTGGCGAGCGATCGAGCGCGCCGTTTCCGTAGAGCAGCGCAGCGAGCAACCATGGTAGCGGGAGCAAACCGTAGTAAATGCGCTTCAAAGATTCAACTTCCTGATGACGTAGCGCGCGGCGTTCGACGATGATCGCCAGACCTAACGTAAGAAAAAATACTACGCCGATAAAAATTACGATGCCATCGAGTTCGAGGGCCGGGTAGCGTCCGCTGGCGACGATGAAGGCGATCGCGCCTACGAGAAATAGTGCGGTGCGATTGAGCAGCGAACGGCGCAGGGAAAATTCCGCAGCGGAGGAACTGAGGCCGCAGGCGTCGCATGTGTCGCTGAGCCGTTCAGCCCCACAGTTCAAACAACGCGTCATCGTGAAGTCTGTCTCCCGTGGTGTGACGGTTTGATGTTATGAGGCGGGCGGTTGAGTGTCAATTCGCCCGTGACCCACGCCTGCCAAGACCGCCGTACGCACGTCCGCTGCGTCTATTGGACACCGGAAAGCGATGAGTTGACTCTACTTCACCTGACGCTCGCTGCTCGGCGGGGTGTCGAGGCAGACGATATTTTCGTCGCGGCCGTTGGCGAGCATCTGGCAGTCTATGCCCTGTGCGCTGCGGATAGCTTCTTGAGCGGTCGCGCCGGAGGCGGTGGCGCAGTGCATGGCACCTTTGAAGGTTTGGCAGACTTCGAATTCGTTTTTGGTTTGTTGCATTGAGGAATAGAGGAGGACGCCGATGAAAAGCGCGGCGCCTAGGGTTACGATTACGCGGATTTGGGTTTTGCGGTTTGGCATGGAGCCTCGTTTATTGGCAACGATTATACTGGCGTTCTGACTGCTGCATATTTTGCGAAAAAGCGTGCGCGGCTCTTGTAGCGGCGGTCTTCAGACCGCCATCGGTGATCTCCGCGTCACGCTTGGCGCACTAGAATGCGCCGCTACGAAGGCCGGGTCAAAAACCAGCTTAAAAGCTGCCCGGTCCCGCGGAACGGGACTGGCCGCAACAAAGCCAACGGCAAAGTCAAAGGCGCCCAGCTAGAGCTGGCCCCTACAACGCCAACTCTTGAGGCACGGCGTCCCGGGGTTCTCGCGTGATCATTTTGCACCTGGCCTGCGCGAGAGTTCCTTCTGAATATAACGCCGAACGTGGGGCGAAACACCTTCGAGCTCCGCGAGGTCTTTCAGGTCGCGCAGCGTTAGATTTGGGAGGAAAGCCAGCACGACCGGAATGGGCGTGTGCGAATTTCGAACCAGCGCGACGCGGACATTGTACTGGACGGCCCAGCGCGGATGTTGCGCGATGGCGGCTACGACGCGCTCCGGCACGCCTGCTTTTGCCAGAACCTTCAGGATCTGGCTCTCTGTGAGAAACGCGTTGCCGAGCGCGAGCTTGATCGCTTGCGGGTGGCCTTCTGCCAGGAGGGCGCCGACGACACGGGCAGGACCACGGCGCGCCAGAGTTAATTTCTGGCCGATGGGAAGTTGCGGCACGCGCACGATCATTAATTCTTCGGCGACGCGGCGGATTTCGGCTGGCGCCGAGGGCAGCAGGCTGAGGCGCACCAGGTCGAACAGATAGAGCTGGCGAAGCAACGCGATCGCGAAGCGGCGCGGCGTGCGCGGATGGCGCGCCAGGCGCAGGCGCACCCCTTCGCTCGTGGTCCACTTTCCCTTTTCGGCGATGGCCGTGAGAACGTTCGCGGAAAGATCGAGGCGCTCGAGCATTTGCGAAATGTGCGGTTCTTCGAGCTGCGGATTTTCCAGCAGAGCGAGGAGAGTTTCTTCGTCGGACTCGTGGATCAGCGCTTGCAAGTTTTCTTTGGGCGCGGACTGCGCATTGTGCGCACGCGCGGAAAGTTCATCCGGCATGAGCCTTGCGCTTCCCCAGACCAATCGCCATTTTCGCCGCGGCTTCGGCGGGTTTCATTTGCAGCGGGACGACCCGGGCACTTGGCGCGAGTTCGTGCAAGCGCGCGTCAATCTCGGCATCGAAGAATTTGCTGCGCCCGTTGGCGCCGCCTGCTTTGGCGATGGAAATTTCGTGATCTTGCATGCCAAGTTTTTCGATTACGCTGACGGCGAGATCGCCGAGCGACGCCGCAGCGGTCGAAAGGATTTCGCAACTGAGTGCGTCGCCTTTGTCGCCCAGTTCGGCAACAAGAGGGAAAATACGGGGGAAAACATCATCCGGAGTTTTGACTACCCAGTCGAGGACGCGGCTCCAGTCGTTGCAGCCCAGCCACTTCAACATTTTTGCAGAGAGAGCGGTTTGCGGGCCGCGATTTTCTTCGGCACGAACTACGGCGGCGAGCGCACGACGGCCGATGTCGAAGGCGCTGCCTTCGTCGCTGAACCAGGGGCCCCGGCCGCCGGCGCGGGCGGTGTGTCCTTGTGCGTCGCGCCCGTATGCGGCGGAGCCGGTGCCCACGACCAGGATGATGCCTTCGCCTTCACCGACGGCAGCGTTTAGGGTGATTGCAAGATCGGTGGTCACCGTGACTGCGGCTTCGGGGAACGCGCGTTCGAGAAAAGTGGCGATGCGTTTCGCGACGGATTCGCGGCCGGCTCCGCCGATGCCGGCGCAGATGCCGCGAATATCGCTGGCTTTCAGGTGGTGGCGCTCCAGGACTACGTCGGCTGCATCGCTGAGCGTGAACCAGGCTTTCGCGTAGCCGGCGCGCAGTGGATTTGAAGGGCCCGCGGTGGCGCGGGCGAGAACGTTGGAGTCTGCGTCCACCAGGAAGCAATCTGTTTTTGTGCCACCGCCGTCAAATCCCAGGTAGAAGGACGGGTCCGGCGCGTGAGTTTCTTCAGTCATTCATTGCCCCATGCTTGACAGCGTTCAAAGCGGGCAGTTAGCATCGCGCGACCTACAGATACTTTCGGAATTTAGAGCAGCGCAATGCAAATCAGCCTAATTGACTTCGGCGTTCTGGTGCTCTATCTCGTGACCATCACGCTTTTTGGCGCACGATTCCGGCGTGGCCAGCAAAATCTGCGCGACTACTTCTTGGGCGGCCGCACGGCGCCCTGGTGGGCGCTGGCTTGCTCGATCGTCGCGACAGAGACTTCGACGCTCACCATCATCGGGACGCCGGCGATTGCCTACGGCGGAAACCTCGGTTTTCTGCAGCTGGTGCTGGGCTACCTCGTTGCGCGAGTGATCCTCTGCGTGGTACTTATACCACAATACTTCCAAGGTGAATTCTATACCGCCTACCAGCTTCTGGAAAAGCGTTTCGGTACGAGGATGAGGTCGGTGGCAGCGGTGGTTTTCATGGGGACGCGGGCTTTGGCGGAGGGTGTGCGGATTTCGGCAATCGGGAAAGTTGTGAGCGTGGCGTTTGCTACGGGGGATCGCGTTTCGATTTTAATTATTACGGTCCTGACGATGTTTTATACGTTCGAGGGCGGGATGCGCGCGGTGATTTGGACAGACGTGGTGCAATTCTTTTTATATTTGACTGGATCGGTGGCGGCGTTCTTTTTGCTTTTGCACAAAATTCCTGGCGGTTGGCCGGAAGTTGTGCAAGTGGCAGCGGCTAGCGGGGGAAAACTGCGCGTTTTCGATTTTGCGTTTAGTTTGACGCAGAGTTTTACGTTTTGGTCTGGGTTGATTGGCGGAACTTTTCTTACGATGGCTAGTCATGGGACGGACCAAACGATGGTGCAGCGGTTGCTAGCGGCGCGGAACGAGCGGGACAGCAAGAAGGCGCTATTGGTGAGCGGCGTGATTATTTTGGTGCAGTTCACTTTGTTTCTGGTGATTGGGGTGATGCTTTTTGTGTACATGCGGAATGGGGGGCTGGTTGTGCCGGGAGGCGATGCGGATCGAATTTATCCGGCGTTCATCGTTCATGAGATGCCTGTAGGGCTGGCGGGAATTGTGCTGGCTTCGATTTTTGCTATTGCGATGTCGAACGCCAGCGGCTCGTTGAACTCGCTGGCTTCATCGAGCATGATGGATATGGGGGCGCGTCGCGCCGAGACTGCGGCGCAATCGCTGGGCGCTTCGCGGCGGATGACTTTGGTGTGGGGTGTCGTGCTTGGTCTGCTGGCGCTGGTGCCATGGGGGCCGGTGCTGGTGGCGGGATTGACGATTGCGTCCATCACTTACGGGGCTTTGCTGGGTGTGTTCTTGTTGGGGACCTGGAATGCGCGCGCGAATGAAAATGGGGCGTTGCTGGGATTCGCGGCGGGGCTCGTTGCGATGATTGCGGTGAATCGGTTCACGCCGTTGGCTTGGACCTGGTACGTCGTGGCGGGGACGATTTTGACGTTCTTGGTGGGCACGATTGCGAGCGAAGTGGCGCCGGGGCGAAGTAAAGTTGCGGGCGGCTTGCCGGATTGAGCTTGTTGGGGCTGTAAGGGAGAAGCTTTATCGGGATCTCATCGAAGCAGGGCGAGCGGCTTGACCTGATACGTGCGCTGGGGCCTTGGGCTGCGGCGGCCATCGTGATTGGCACGATGGTGGGGACCGGAATTTTTTTGAAGCCGGGTGAGATGGCGGCGGTGGGCGGGTCGGTGAGCGTCGTGTATGCCGCTTGGATTGTGGGCGGGCTGCTCTCGCTGTTTGGGGCGCTTTCGTTTGCGGAATTGGGCGCGGCGTTGCCGGAAGCGGGCGGGCAGTACGCTTATTTGCGTAAGGGGCTGGGGCCGGTTTGGGGATTTCTTTTTGGCTGGATGCATTCGACCGTGGGTGAGTCGAGCTCGGCGGCATCGATCGCGGCAGGGTTCGCGCGATTTTCGAGTTTTCTGATTCCGGCGATTGCTGTGCCGATTTTTAGCTGGCATCTCACTGGTCCTTTCTCCGGCAAGCCTTATGATTTCGAATTTACTTGGGCGCAGCCTCTGGCGGTCGGGGCGATCGCGCTTTTTACTTTCATCAATTATTTGGGCGTGCGATTGGGCGGGCGAGTGCAGGTCGCGTTGACGATTTTGAAGATTGCTTCGGTTCTGGCGATTGTGGCGGCGGGATTTTGGTTTGGGCATGGAAGCATGGAGCATTTTCATCCCTTTTGGCCGGTTGGATCTGGCCTTGGCACGATGGGCAAGTTTTTTGCGGCGCTCGCGGCTGCGTTGTGGGCTTATGACGGGTGGGAGGATTTGAATCGCGTGGGTTCGGAGGTGGAGCAGCCGCAGCGCAACATTCCTTTGGCGTTGATTGGTGGGACGATTTTGGTGGGTGGCATTTATTTGTTATTTAGCGCGGTTTGTTTCTATGCGTTGCCGTTTGCTAGCGTCGCCAGTTCGTCGCACGTGGCTTCGGATGTGGTTGCGAGCTTCGCGGGGCGCGGGGCGGCGGGTTGGATCACGATTGCGATGGTGATTGCGGCGCTGGGGACGCTGAATTCGTCGCTCTTGAGTGGCGCGCGCGTGCCTTATGCGATGTCGCGTGATGGATTATTTTTTCGCGTTACCGGGATTGTGCATCCGAAATTTCGGACGCCGGGCGGGGCGTTGATTTTTCAGGGGACTTTGGCGAGTTTGATGGCGCTGACTGGGACGTTCGAGGAGTTGACTTCCCTTTTTGTGTTTGCGGCTTGGATTTTCTACGCGCTGTCGGTGGTGGCGATGTTTCGGCTGCGGCGGATTTCTCCTGGGCTTCGGCGCCCTTATCGCACGTGGGGTTATCCGGTGGTGCCGGCGTTGTTTGTTTTGGGGGCTTTGGCGCTTACCGTGAATATTTGGATTGAGCGGCCGGTGCGGTCGTCGATTGGATTGGCGCTGATACTATCGGGGCTATTGTTTTACCGGGCGTGGCGAGATCGAAGTGTAGTGACCGCGGATTAGCTCCATTTCTCAAAGTCTTACGTATGCGGTTTCGAGCGAATGCGGGTGCGAGCTTTGTGGAATGAGCAGGTGCGCTAGAAGCTCGACGCCATTCGCCAACCGCGGGCCGGGGCGCGAGAAGTAGCTGTTGGCATCGACGGCGAAGATGCGGCGATTGCGGATGGCCGGGAGATTTTCCCAGTTGGGCGGAATTCTCGTGGCTTGAAATTCTTTGGCGTTGCGCTTGGCGTCGTAGCCGCAGAGCATTACTACGATCACCTCCGCGTTGGATTCCGCGACGTCGTCTGCTGACACCTTAAATGATGGGTACCCTGCCCGCCCGAGTGCGTCTTCACCGCCCGCAATTGCCACCATCTCCGGGACCCAGTGGCCGCCTACGTAAAACGGGTCGAGCCACTCGAGACAGGCGACGCGTGGGCGGACACCGGCTCGTCCGGCGGGGCGGGCCATGGCGGACGCCTCGGCTGAAGCCGTGCTTGACGCGACGGCTTGCACTCTTGCTTTCAGTTTGGCGGCTAGAGCTTCGGCGCGCGGGAGCGTGTTTGTTGCTTCGCCTGCGCGGATGATGTCCTGCCAGACGTCATGGAGACAGTGAGGAGTGAGGGTCAGCACGCGGTGCGGGCGCGGAAAGCGGGCGAGCGCCGCAGCGAGATCGTCGGGTGATGCGGCGCAGACGTGGCAGAGATCCTGTGTGACGATTAGGTCGGGCGCGAGAGACCCGAGCAGGTCGGCGTCAACCGCGTAGATGCTCTCGCCGCGCGCGACCAGTTCGCTGACCTGGCGATCGATTTCAGCTGGCGCGGCGGTTGGATCCACGCGCGGCTTGATCAGCACGGGTTTGCCGGCAGCTTCGGGCGGAAAATCGCATTCGTGCGTGATGCCGACGACTTGGTCGCCGACGCCGAGCGCGTAGAGAATTTCGGTCGCCGAGGGAAGCAGGGAGACGATTCGCATAGAGATATGGTATCGCACAGGAGCGCGGCTCGCGGTAGCGCGCGAACATTTTTCGGCGCTTAATTGTAGAGGAGATATTTTGCGCGGAGCGCACGGAATTCCGCGAGGTCGCCATCCCAGCTCGCGATGATGCCGCTAGGGGCCTGGTACGCGATGAGGGCGTCCACCGTGGTTTGCGAGGCGAGCAAATCCATCAGCTTCGTAACCTCAAAGCGCTCGGGATAGAGACGGTGTAACGCGTCGGCGATTTCGAGGCCGGTGCGGATGGAGTCGAACGCGTCACGATCAGTGATTGCGAGTTTGACGCCGGCGCAGGCTTCGCTTTTGTAGAGGCCGTCGCTCGGAGTAAAAGTGGTAGCGGTAAAACTCACGCCGGGAATTTGCCTCATGGTCAGTGAATTCAGCAAAACATCGGAGTGGATCCAGGGCGCGCCCAGGTGTTCGAACGGGGCGTCGGTGCCCCGGCCAACGGAAATTCCAGCGGCCTGCAGGATTTCGATTCCGGGGTAGAGGAACGCTTCGTTGAGCGTGCGCAGATTGGGCGAGGGGGGAATCCAGGTGAGGCCGGTTTGGTCGAAGGTCTGGCTGCGACGCCAATTCTTCATGGCGATTACATCCAGGTCGAGGCCCATTTTATTTTCGACGTTGAACATTTGAGCTAACTCGCCCAGCGTCATGGCATAGACGACGGGCAAGCGGAAATATCCGACGAAGGAGATGCGCGAGGGATCGAGCATCGGGCCCTGGATTTTTTCGCCGCCTAGCGGGTCGGGACGATCGAGAACGAAGAACGGGATTTTGTGTTTTGCGGCGGCTTCCATGCAGTAGCCCATGGTAGTGATGAAAGTGTAGAAGCGGACGCCGGCGCCTTGCAGGTCGAAGACCAGGGCGTCGAGACCCTGCAACATTTCGTCGGTGGGGCGGCGCGTGTCGCCGTAGAGGCTGAAGAGTTGCAGGCCTGTGGCGGCATCGGTGGTGTTTCCGACTTTGGCGTCGAGTTGGCCGGCGATGCCGTGCTCGGGGCTGAAGAGCGCGACAAGTTTTACATTGTCCGCGTGGGCGAGGACGTCAATCGTGCGGCGGCCTTGCGAGTCCACCCCTGTTTGATTGGTGATCAGGCCGATGCGTTTGCCGCGCAGTGGCGCGAAATTTTGCTCTTCGAGCACGTCAACGCCCGTTTTCGTGTGGTCGGGCGACTGCGGGAGCGTTGCTGGCGACGAATCGCTGTGCGCTGCGCGGGTCGCAACTGTGCCGATACCGATGATGGCGGCGAATGCGAGCAAAATCACTACGAAACCGATACGAAACATGACGGGGGAGGATTCGTTGTGCGGCATGCTACCGTGTGTTATATACAGCCGCGGGATGCGAGCGTCAACCTGGAACGTTCCGAATGGGTGCAATGCGTAAACTCGGAATTTTCGCGCTCCTCCTGCTCCTACTGATGACAGCCTACGCCCGTTCGCAAAAAACCTCCGCAACCAAAGCACGAAGCTCAGCCGGAAACGCCGCCGCTGTTGGTGGCGCGAATTCTGCATGGGTGGAATCCACGCTGAAGAAAATGACTTTGCGTGAAAAGTTGGGGCAGATGCTGATGCCCTACTACTTTGGCGTGTTTACTTCGGCCGAGAGCGCGGACTACAAGAATCTGGTGCATGAGGTGGAAGAAAATCATGTGGGCGGATTTATCGTGGGCACGACGCGCGGGCCGCTGGGCATCGAGCGCAGCCAGGTTTATCCCACGGCGGAGCTGACGAATGAGATGCAGCGGCGCGCGAAAGTGCCGCTGTTGATTGGCGCGGATTTTGAGAGCGGCACAGGAATGCGGCTGGATGAAGGTACGTCGTTTCCATCAGCGATGGCGGTAGGCGCGACTAACGACCCGAAGCTGGCTTACACGATTGGCAAAGTAATCGCGCTGGAATCGCGCGCGGCGGGGGTGCACTGGATCTTCGCGCCGGACGCCGACGTGAACAACAATCCGGACAACCCAATCATCAACATTCGTTCGTTTGGCGAAAACCCCAAGAGCGTGGGCGAATTTGTGGCGCAGGAAATTCGCGGCATTGAAGACAACGGCGGGCTCGCGACGGCGAAACATTTTCCGGGGCATGGCGACGTGAGCGTGGATTCGCATCTAGCGCTGCCGACCGTCCCGGGAGACCGCAAGGCGCTGGAGGCGACGGAGCTGGTGCCGTTTCGCGCGGCGATAAGCGCGAACGTGGGATCGGTGATGCCGGGGCACCTGGCGGTGCCGGCGTTTGAGCCGGATGCGAGCGTGCCGGCGACGACTTCGCGGAACATTGTGACCGGATTGCTGCGCGACGAATTGAAATATAAGGGGCTAGTGGTTACGGACGCGATGGACATGGGCGGTGTGACGTCGCGCTATCCGCCGGGCGAAGCGGCTGTGCGGGCGGTGGAAGCGGGCGCGGACGTCCTTCTGATGCCGCCGGTGCCGGATGCGGCGATGGCGGGACTGGAGGGGGCGGTGCGCTCCGGGCGAATCACTGAGAAGCGCGTCGATGAGTCGGTGCGGCGGATTTTGCAGGCGAAGTCGCGGTTGGGGCTGGATCGCAATCGGTTGGCTGATATCGAGCACTTGGACGAGAAGTTCGCGCGGCCGGAATTTGCAGCGCAGGCGCAGAGTATCGCGGACCGCGGCGTTACTTTGTTGCGCGATACGGCGCATTTGCTGCCGCTGGACGCGACGAAACCTTTGCGCGTGCTGCTGGTTTCGCTTTCGGCGGATGCGGATCCTTATCCGGGGGAGACGATCGAGCCGGAAATTCGCTGGCGCGTAGATTCGCTGAAGGCGTTGCGCGCGGACATGCAGTTTGCGAACGTCTCGACACTGAAATTACCGCCAGCTGATAGTTATGACGTGGCGATTGCGGCGCTCTTTGTGCGGGTTGCAGATCGTAAGGGGAATGTCGGGTTGCCGGATGAGCAGCGCGCATTCGTGAATCAGATGATTGCGGCTGGGAAGCCGACTGCGGTGATTGCGTTTGGCAGCCCGTATTTGATTGAGGGATTTCCGGGCGTGGGGACTTGGCTTGCTGAATTTTCGACGAATTCAGTATCGCAGGTGGCGGCTGTGCGCGCTCTTTTTGGGCAGGTCGCGGTCGAAGGTCAGATTCCGGTGACTGTGCCGGGAACAGTGCATCGGGGGGATGGTTTGCGCGTGGCGGTGGATCCGATGACTTTGCAGCCGGCGCCTGCGCAGATGGATGACCAGCTGCATCCCGTGTTCGGATTGCTCGATGGCTTTGTGACGGCGGGGGCTTTTCCTGGCGGCGTGCTGGCGGTGGGTTACCACGATCAGTTGGCGGTGTATCCGTTTGGATCGGCGACGCGCGACGCGAAAGCGCCGAAGGTGACCGAGAACACGATTTACGACCTGGCGTCGCTGACGAAGGTGATCGTGACGACCACGTCGGCGATGATGCTCGTACAGCAGAAACGGCTGGACCTGGATGCACCGGTGGAGCGTTATTTGCCGGAGTTTTCCGCCGCCGCACGATCAGATCCGAATTCTTCGTGGCGCGCGCGCATTACGGTGCGGATGTTGATGCTGCACGATTCGGGATTGCCGGCGCATCGCGATTTTTACAAGGACGCCAAGGGTCACGACGCAGTGCTGGCCAAAGTATTGGCGGAGCCGCTGGTGCACGAACCCGGCGCGCAGGTGGAGTATTCCGACCTGGGATTTATCCTGCTGGGCGAAATTATCGAGCGGTTGACCGGAGATACTTTGGCGCAATTCGCGAAGGGGCACATCTTCGCGCCGCTGGGCATGAGCGATACGATGTATAGCCCGCCTGCTTCGTTGCGCGCGCGAATCGCGCCAACGGAAATGGATTCGGATTTCCGCAAGCGGTTGCTGCGCGGCGAAGTGCACGACGAGAATGCGTTCGCGCTGGGCGGCGTGTCGGGAAATGCCGGATTGTTTGGCGCTGCCGGGGATTTGGCGGCGTTCGCGCAGATGCTGCTGAACGGCGGCATTTACGCACATCATCGTTTGCTGGCGCGCTCGACGATTCAGGAATTTACGGCGCGGCAGACCGTGGGCGATTCGGCCAGGACGCTCGGGTGGGACGTGCCGACGCCGCCAACCTCCTCCGCCGGGCATTATTTCTCGCCGGGCAGCTACGGGCACACTGGATTCACCGGGACATCGCTGTGGATTGACCCGGAACGCGACCTTTTTGTGGTGCTGCTGACCAATCGCGTGAACCCCACGCGCACCAACGAGCAGATTCGCCAGGTGCGGCCCGCTATCCATGATGCAATCCTGCAAGCCCTGGGCGTCGCGAACGCTTCCACTACCACTCGATAACTCCCTCGTCACATAGGCTGCCGGAATTCATTACAAGCCCCATACTGGTACTCGCCTATCGGTATAATTAATGGAAGGCGGTTTGCAGGCCGATGAGCGGCTGAGGGCGCGGTGACACCAACCAGAACGGAACAGCGCAACCCGCGGACGCGCGGGCTGGACACCAAGTCCACGATTGAGATTTTGCGCGTGCTGAACCATGAGGATCAGCGCGTGGCGCTAGCGGTGCAGCGCGTGCTGCCGCAGATTGCGCAGGCTGTGGATGCGATTGTGAAGAGTTTTCGTCGCGGCGGTCGGCTTGTCTATATCGGTGCAGGAACGAGCGGGCGGCTGGCGGTGCTGGATGCGGCCGAATGCCCGCCGACATTTGGCACGCGGCCAAAGATGGTGCAGGCGCTGATTGCAGGTGGCGCGAAGGCGCTGCGCGGGGCGGTGGAGGGCGCGGAGGATTCTGCGTCGAATGGTGCGAGAGATTTGGCCAAGGCCGGGGTTACTGGGCGAGACGTAGTTGTGGGCATCGCCGCTAGCGGAACGACGCGGTACGTACTGGGCGGCGTGGAATGGGCCAAACGGCGAGGGTGCGTGACGGTGGCGGTGACATCGAATTCTAGATCGCCGCTGGCGCGCATGGCAAGAATCGCCATCACGCCGGAAACCGGGCAGGAAGCGATTGCCGGCTCCACGCGGATGAAGGCCGGAACGGCGCAGAAGATGGTGCTGAACATGCTTTCCACTACGGCGATGGTACGGCTCGGCAGAGTTTATGAGAACTGGATGATCTACGTGGCGCTGACAAATCAGAAGTTGCACCGACGGGGCGCGCGGATTTTGACGGAGGCTGCGGGAGTGACTGCGTCTGCGGCGAAACACGCACTGCGGCAGGCGGGACACGATTTGCCGGCGGCGTTGGTAATGTTGAAGACTGGGGCGAATGCCGTGGCTGCGCGGAGATCGCTGCGCCGGTCTGGCGGAAATGCACGAATGGCGCTGGAGCTGCATCCGAAGAGGCGGGCTATTTCGAAAGGCCAGGGGAAATAATCATGGATCGGTTCAAGATTCAGGGCGGACGCAAACTGCAAGGGACGGTGCGGATCAGCGGCGCAAAGAATGCAGCGTTGCCGGCGATGGCCGCTGCTCTGCTGACCGCTGACACTGTGACGCTGCAGAATATTCCGCACGTCCGCGACATCATTACCATGGCGAAGTTGCTGGCGCATATGCGCTGTCGCGTCGAGAGCCCGGATTTGCCGCCTAGCGAATTTATTATTCAGGCGGAGACGGTGTCCATGCGCGAGGCGCCGTACGAGCTGGTGAAAACGATGCGTGCTTCGGTGCTGACGTTGGGGCCGCTTGTGGCGCGTTTCGGGTATGCGCGCGTTTCGCTGCCGGGTGGGTGCGCGATTGGCGCGCGGCCGATTGATTTGCATATTCAGGCGCTGGAGCGGCTAGGCGCGGAAATAAAGGTGGAGCACGGATACGTGGAAGCGCGGGCAAAACGCTTGCGCGGGACAACTTTGCGATTTCCGAAAATTACGGTGACCGGGACGGAAAATATTTTGACGGCGGCGGTGCTGGCCGACGGCGAGACCATCTTGGAGAATGCGGCGATGGAGCCGGAAGTTACGGACCTGGCGGAATTGCTGATCAAGATGGGGGCGAAGATCGAGGGCGTGGGCACGTCCACCTTGCGCGTGGAGGGCGTGGACAAATTACATGGGGCGACGCACGCGATCATTCCGGACAGGATTGAGACAGGGACGTTTCTGGTGGCTGGGGCGATCACCGGCGGAGAATTGTCGCTGACCGATTGCGAGCCGGCGCATTTAAAGGCGGTGATCGAGAAGTTGCGGGCTTGCGGTGTGGAGATCAAGTGTGAGGGCGACCATAAATTGCACGTGCGGGCGGCGAAGAAGCTGGTGGCGGCGGACGTGACTACCGAGGAGTATCCCGGCTTCGCGACGGATATGCAGGCGCAATTTATGGCGTTGGCTACGCAGGCGCAGGGCGTGTCGCGAGTGCGCGAGACTATTTTTGAGAATCGCTATATGCATGCGAGCGAAATGGTGCGCATGGGGGCAAATATTCAGATTGATGGTAACGAGGCGGCGGTGACAGGGCCTACGCCGTTGAGTGGGGCGCCGGTTACGGCTTCGGATTTGCGGGCTAGCGCGGGCTTGGTTTTGGCGGGGTTGGTGGCGGACAACACCACCTGGATTGACCGCGTGTATCACATTGACCGCGGGTACGAGATGATCGAGATGAAGTTGCAGGATGTGGGCGCGAATATCGAACGGATTAGCGGGCGCGAAGAATAAAAGTGCGTTAAAGCGAGTCAACGGCGCCGGCCTGAAGGCGACCGCTACAAATTCAAAAGCGTGAAAGCAAAAACCCGCCCTTCGAAAACCGAAGGGCGGGGCACCCTCTCGCAGTGAATAAACTCCCGGCTTAACTTGTTAGGTTGCGGCTTCGGTTTTGGGGGCGGCCTGTTTGTCGCGCAGGACGGCTTTGCGGCTTAGGCGGATCTTGTTGCCTTCGATCGCCAGAACCTTCACGAGGATTTGATCGCCTTCTTTCAGTTCGTCGCGGACGGCGCGGATGCGCGCTTCGGCGATTTCGCTGATGTGCAAGAGGCCGTCGGTGCCGGGGAAAATTTCGACGAAAGCGCCGAATTCCGCGATGCGCACGACGGTGCCCAGATAGGTCTTGCCAATTTCGGCGGTGGCGGTGACGTCACGAATCATCTTCAGCGCTTCTTCGGCCGATTTTCCGCTGGATGCGAAGACGTGCACTTTGCCATCGTCCATCACGTCAATCTTCACGCCGGTAGCTTCGATAATCCCGCGGATTTTCTTGCCGCCCGGACCGATCAGGTCGCGAATTTTGTCCGTGGGAATATTCAGCATAAAGAGGTGCGGGGCGTAGAGAGAAATTTCCGGACGCGCGGACGAAAGCGTCTTGTCCATGATGTCCAGAATTTGCAGCCGCGCTTTGCGGGCCTGGGCGAGGGCTTCGCGCATCATGGCGATGCTGACGCCCGCGACCTTGATATCCATTTGTAGCGCGGTAATTCCCTGCCGTGTGCCGGCAACTTTGAAATCCATATCGCCGTAATGATCTTCGGCGCCGGCGATGTCCGTAAGGATGGCGTATTTATCGCCTTCAACGACCAAGCCCATGGCGATGCCCGCGCAAGCGGACTTGAGCGGCACGCCTGCGTCCATCAAAGCGAGAGAGCCTCCGCAAACTGTGGCCATGGAGGAGGAGCCGTTCGACTCCAGTATGTCCGAAACGCAGCGCACGGCGTACGGGAAGTCTGCGTCCGAGGGCATCAGGTTCGCCAGAGCGCGTTCGGCGAGAGCACCGTGGCCGATTTCGCGGCGGCCTGGGCCACGCAGGAATTTCACTTCACCGACGGAGAACGGCGGGAAGTTGTAATGCAGCATGAAGTGCTTGAAGGTATCTTTCTCGAAGAGAAGATCCTGGCGCTGCATGTCTTCCTTGGTGCCGAGCGTGGCGGTGGAAAGAGATTGCGTTTCACCGCGAGTGAAAAGCGCGGAGCCGTGAGCGCGCGGCAGAACGCCCGTCTCGCAGGTGATTTCGCGAACCTGGTCGAAAGCGCGGGCATCCGGACGCCGCTTGCGCGTGAGCATATCGTCCCGAAAGATGAATTCGCGTAGGCGCTCGAAAGCGCGGGCGGCGAGCTTTTTCTTGTCGACGTCTTCCGGAGGAATCGTCGCGTAGATTTCGGTCTTGATCGCGTCGATGCGGCTGTAGCTTTCGGACTTGGGGTATTTCGCCGTGTCGGATGCGTCGCGCAGTTTCTCGCCGTATTGCTGCTGGAGCTGCTTGTAGAGCGCCTCGTCAAATGCCGGAGGCGTGAAGGAAACCTTCTGCGTCTTTACTTTGTCGTGCAATTCGCGAATGGCAGCGACGATCTTGCGGATTTCCGCATGCGCGAATTCCAGCGCGTCGGCGACGGCGTCTTCGGAGACTTCCAGGGCGCCCGATTCCACCATGACGATGGCCTTATCGGAGCCGGCCACGACGATGTTCATGGTGCTGGTCTTCTGCTCGGCAACCGTGGGATTCACGACGAGCTTGCCTTCGAGCATTCCGATCCGTACGGCCGCGATCGGAGTGGTGAATGGAATTTTCGAGATATACAGAGCGGCAGAAGCGGCGGTGACGCCGATCACGTCCGGGTCATTTTCGCTGTCCGCGGAAAGCACCATGGAAACGATCTGCGTCTCGTTGGACCAGCCTTCGGGGAACAAAGGCCGCAGCGGGCGATCGATGAGGCGCGAGGTGAGGATTTCCTTTTCCGACGGGCGGCCTTCGCGCTTGAAAAATCCGCCAGGAATTTTGCCCGCGGAGTAGGTGTATTCGCGATAGTCCACGGTGAGAGGGAGAAAATCTTTTTCGGCCGCTTTGCTATCCATGCAGGCCGTTGCCAGCACCACTGTATCGCCATAACGCGCCACGACGGCGCCGTGCGCTTGACGGGCCATCTTGCCCGTCTCGAACGTCAGGGTACGGCCGCCAACTTCCAAACTAACTTGTTCAAACATCACTGCACATCCTTTTTGCCCCGGTTCACCGGGGACGCTTGATTCAGATACGAGATTTCAGTCTCGGGAAAAGTCGCGAAGGGAGAAAGCAGAGAAGAAAACAGAGCGGAAAATTTTGCGACGAGCGACAACGCGCCGCGCGGCCCGCATGTCGCCTGAAAATTATGGTTTGTGCGGTGGATAAAGACGCGGCCGGAACGACCGCTCAAGAAATCCGCGCTACTTGCGCAAACTAAGTCGTTCCACAATCTCGCGATACCGATCCGGGTCGCGACGATTCAGATAGTCCAGCAGCCTGCGGCGCTTGTTGACCATCATGATCAATCCGCGGCGTGAGGCATGATCCTTTGCGTGGGACTTAAGGTGAGTGGTCAGATAGCTGATGCGTTCGCTCAATAGAGCAATCTGCACTTCCGGTGAACCTGTGTCTTTGGTGTGAACCCGGAACTGCTCGATCAATGCCAGTTTGGCTGCGCTCAACTCGACCCCCTCCTGAAACGTCGTGCCCTGCTCTATGCTCTTGGTCTCTCTTCGACTTCAAAATGCTAACATACAGTGATTGCTGCACAAAGGGATTTTCGGGGGCGGAAGGGCGAGTCGGCGGCGCGATCGTTCGACGCGTGCCGCTGCAAAGCGCGCAGCGGATTGCGTGCGCGGCAGTATGCGCGGATTTCGGTCCGCTGCTAAGCGCTTCGCGTGCGCGCGTAGCTGATCACGAATAGCGTGGCCCAGACCCAGTCCACCATGCCGATTCCGAAAGATGATGCGGCGATGCGATGCTGTTGGTGCAGGACGATCAGGGCTATGCCGTAAGCGATTTTTTCGAGCACTGACGCCAACATCATCGGCCGGTAACGCGCGGGATCGCGCGCGATGATCAGGAACACGACTTGCCAGGCGAGCGCCGCGCCCGTGAACCCGTAAAAAAATTCTACGTGGGTGATGGGCGGGGGCGTCTGCCTGCCGATCAGTCCTTCCAGAAAATAGACCGGAGTGAGCACGATCAGGCCGTACATTCCAGCGACCAAGAATGTGATGCGTGCGAATTTCATTGGCCTTTCCGGAGGCCTCGGGTCGGTTAAGGTCGTGGTGAACTCACCAGCGAGAGGAACTCGTCGCGGGTCTGTTTGTTTTCGCGGAAGTCGCCGAGCATCGCGCTGGTTGTAGTCGTGGAATTCTGTTTCTCGACGCCGCGCATTACCATGCAGAGATGGCGGGCTTCGATGATGACGCCGACGCCCGCCGGATCGAGTTTTTCCTGGATCGCCGTGGCGATTTGACTGGTGAGGCGCTCCTGGATTTGCAGGCGGCGGGCGTACATATTCACCAGGCGGGCGACTTTGCTGAGGCCGACTACTTTTTTCTTAGGAATGTAAGCCACGTGACATTTGCCGAAGAACGGCAGCAGGTGGTGTTCGCACAGGCTGTAGAGTTCGATGTCTTTCACGACGACCATTTCGTCGTAGCAGACGTTGAACATCGCGCCGTTCAGCAATTTGTCCGGGTCCTGGCGGTAGCCGCTGGTGAGGAAGCGCAGTGCTTTCTCGAAACGTTCGGGCGTGCGGCGGAGTCCTTCGCGGTCGGGATTTTCGCCCAGTAGTACGAGGATTTCGCGGACGAGCTCGCCAATCTTTCCGGAGACGGGGTCTGGCAGTATGATTTCGGCTGTTTCACTCATGTCTGATTTGCTCCTCACGCGAAGTCTTCCACTCCGATTTCGAAACTATTCTTGCTGGTTTCTTCGATGCGCACGCGTTCCAGGCGGGCTGCCGGAAAATTCTGCAGGAGGCGAAAGATTTCGCGGCAGACATTTTCTGTCGTCGGCACAACAGCCTTGAACTCGGCGACTTCTTCGTTCAGGTTCTTGTGGTCGAAAGCTGCGAGCACTTCGCGTTCGACGAACGGGTCCAGATCACCCAGATTCGCGATCATCCCCGTGGAAGGATCTACCGGGCCAGTGACCGTGACTTCCAGGGCGTAATTGTGGCCGTGGCCATAGGGATTATTGCATTTGCCATAGATGCGCTGGTTTTCTTCCTCGCTCAATTGCGGTGCGTGCAGGCGATGCGAGGCGGCGAAATCGTAGCGTCGCGTTAAGGAGAGTTTCATGCGCGCCTCCCTGCTCCGTCCGGGGATGCGGCGGTGCAATCGACGAAAAGACTGGGCGATTCGTAGAGGCGAACGCGATCGAGTTTGCCGCGCGTGATTTTCGGCTCAAGAAGCTGCCAGATCACCGTCGCGATGTTCTCACAAGTGGGAATTTTGCCGGCGAGTTCGGGCACCTCGTAGTTCAGGTGGCGGTGGTCCATTCGATCCATCACTTCGCGCTGCAGAATGTCTTTTAGTTCTTTCAGGTCGAGCACCATGCCGGTGGCGGGGTCTGGTTCGCCCGCGATGGTCACTTCCAAGGTGTAGTTGTGCCCGTGGCCATGTGGATTATTGCACTTGCCGAAGACGCGGCGGTTTTCCTCCAGCGAGAAATTCGGGTTGTTGTAGAAGTGCGACGCCGAGAATTCGACTTTGCGTGTGATGCGGATCATTGCGTCCTTTGCGGCAACGGCTTCTGCGCTACGGGCTGAGTGCCCGACGGGTAGCTCCGGCCCTTCCATACCACCGAACCGCGCGTATTATTCCACCATGACGCGACGAGCGCGGCGCTATAAAGACACATCCCAGGGACATAGTGTTTGATGTATGAAATCGGGTACAGATTCCGGTAAAGCGCCTGGCCGAAGCGCGCGCACCGGCGCGATAGCGCGAGCAACAGCAGAGCTGCTAAAAGCAAGAGGGGTGGCCGATGCGCCCCGGGCAGCAGCACCCAGAGCACGCACAGGACGATGATCTCGAGGACGGGAAAGACTTCGATTAATTCCACGCACGCCTGCTTCGTCGTGCCGCCCATCAGCGGGTAAAGATTCTTGGTCCAGCCTTGCCAGAGCGCCGGGAAACTGCGGTACATGCGCGTGCTAACGGTCCCGAGCGGCGCGGTGAAATAAATCTGGTAGCCGGATTGCTTCACGCGACGGGCGAGAGCTACGTCTTCGAGGACTTCTCCCGCAATGGCCGCGTGGCCTCCGACTTTTTGATAGACGTCGCGAAGAATCATCAGAAATTGGCCGTTGGCGGCGGCGTCCGGCAGCTTCGGGGTATTGACGCGCGCGAAGGAAAATTTCGCGGAGAGGCGGCAATACACGAAGGGGATGAGGGCGCGCTCCCCGAACGAGCCTAGCTCCTGCTCCGGAGAGTAGGAAACCAGAACCGCGTTGTGGTCCACGGCGTCTGCGAGCGCGCGACGCGCCGAGCCGGGCATGTGGCAGGTATCGGCATCGGTGAAAAGCAGCCAGTCGCCTTGCGCGACATCCGAGCCGAGGGCGACGGCATAATTCTTGCCGACCCAGCCAGGCGGCAGCGCACGTGTATGCAGGATTTTCAATTTGGGGATGCGCGTGGCAAGCTCGGCGAGGATCGCCCCAGTGCGGTCCGTGGATTGATCGTCCACGACTATGATTTCTACAATTTCGGGCTGCGCCGCAACGGATTCGACCGCGCGGGCGATCGAGGCTTCTTCGTTGCGTGCCGGAATGATGGCGGAAACCATAATTTTGTCGGACTGGTCGAGGAGGCGACGCCGCTCCGCGGTCTAGTGATCGTGGGCTGACTGCCACTCCGAAAACTTAGTATCTTCCGGCACGTCGGTGAGGCTTTCGAATTCGATTTTGTATCCGTCCGGGTCCGCGAGAGTCACTACCCACAGGTTGTTGCCAACGAACGGCTCGGCGGTTTGAATTCCGCGCGAGGTGACTTCGCGATAGATTTCCAGCGCGTCCTGGCATTGAAAACAAATCGAAACGCCTTCGCCCAGTTTCCCAGCGGCGAGCAAGGCGTCCAGCCCCTCTGTGCGAATTTCTTGCAGCATCAGCGCGCCGCCGCCCAGCTGAAGCCAGCACCAGCGAAGCTCGCCTTCGTCAATCCATTTGTTGGTCATCTGGAAGCCGAGGCCGTCCACGTAATAGCGGATGGAATTGGCGATATTTTTCACGCGGAAAAAGGGCACGGCTTGCCGGACGTTCGCATTCGTAGCCGTTTCGGTCTTAGTTCCGGCGTTCATGGTGCAACCTCCGGATTCCGGACGCGCATTCGGTCCAATTCAAGCTCTGGCAAATCGCTCGCATTCGATTCGCCGATACCGTTATTATAGGATGCTTGGACAAAGGACTGAAACGGAAACTGAATACAGGGCTGGTGCTCGCGTTCATCGCCGGGCTGCTGGTGCTATTTGCGCATCCGGATTACCGCCAGGGCGAGCCGAGTTTGCGCGGTTCGACGCCCAAGGATTTTTCGTTCCCGCTGGACGGCAGGCCCAGCAAGCTTTCTGACCTGCGCGGAAAAGTTGTGTTGGTGAATTTCTGGGCGACGTGGTGCCCGCCGTGCATTGACGAGACGCCGTCGTTGAATGAGCTGCACAGGCGGATTGCTGCGCGCGGTGGCATGGTGCTGGGCGTGAGCGAGGACGACGATCAGCAGGCTTACGACGAGTTCCTAAAGACTTATCAAATTCGCTTTCCGACATTTCGCGATTCTTCGAAGCAGATTCCCGCGCAGTACGGCACTTCCATGTATCCGGACACGTATGTGATCGGGCGTGACGGAAAGCTCGACCGCAAGATCGTGGGGCCGCAGGACTGGACCAGTTCGGAGATGACTGTGTACATTGATTCGCTGCTGGACGCGAAGTAGCGCGGTTCCGCGTAGTACCCGCCGGTGAGGCGTCCCTGCAATAACCAGCGACATCCTGCCACGCTTGACGATTGTGCCCGTTCGCTGCATAATACCCCCAGGGGGTATACGAGCATGAAGCGACGCGGTACGCCTGCAACGCACCCCGCAGCTTGCGCTTGCGACGTTCACGGCGGCGCACGCAAGGCCGCGGGTGTTAGCCCGGAAATCAAATCGGCAAATTTGAAAAGATTGAAGCGCATCGAGGGACAGGTGCGCGGGCTTGCGCGCATGGTTGCACAGGACCGCTACTGCCCCGACATCATGGTGCAGATTTCCTCGGTGCAAGAGGCTTTGCGCGCCGTGGGGCGTGGATTGATGCGCAACCATCTGCGACATTGCGCCGCGCAGGCGATTCGCAAAGGAAATCCGGCGCAGGCGGAAGCCACTTACGACGAATTGATGAAGCTGATTTACACGCACGCGCGATGACACGGCGAGGCGTGAGGCGGCGCAAGAAAAGGCGAAATGATGGAACGTGACCCAGTTTGCGCGATGACGGTGGAGGCGGCGCGAGCAGCCGCGCAGGTGGTGTACGCCGGCAAGACTTATTATTTTTGCTGCGCCGGATGTGCCGACAAATTTCGCGCGGAGCCTTCGAAATATTTAAGTGCGGATGCACCCACGGCGACGGAAGCTCAGGGCACGCTTCTGCAATTTAGCCGCGCGCACACCGCTGCTGCTACTCCTGCCTTAGCGGTCTCTCACGAAAATATGCTCGGAACAGCGAGTCCCACGGTGCATCCCGCGCCGGCGAGTGCCTACGTTTGCCCAATCGACCCGGAAGTACTCGAGGATTATCCCGGGGCGTGCCCGAAGTGCGGGATGGCGCTCGAGCCGACGCTGCCGCTCGCTCCCGCGACGCGCGTTGAATATACCTGCCCGATGCATCCGCTAATAGTCCGGCCGGGGCCTGGTTCGTGCCCGATCTGCGGCATGGCGCTCGAGCCGCGCACGCTGATCGCGGAGGAAACGGAGAATCCAGAACTAGTTTCGATGACGCGCAGATTTTGGACGAGCGTCGCGCTGACGATTCCGGTGCTCGCGCTGGGGATGTCCGACCTGATTCCGGGTCAGGCGCTGCAGCACGTCTTGACGATGCGCGCCATGGGTTGGATCGAGCTGGCGCTCGCGACTCCTGTGGTGCTGTGGGGCGGCTGGCCATTCTTCGAGCGCGGCTGGGTGTCCCTCGTGAATCGCAGCCTAAATATGTACACGCTGATCGCGCTGGGTACGGGCACGGCATTCTTGTACAGCCTGGTTGCGGTGCTTTTCCCCCAGCTGTTGCCCGCAACATTGCGCGGCGCGAAGGGCGAAGTGCCGGTCTATTTCGAGGCTGCCGCGGCAATTACGACTTTGGTGCTGCTGGGACAAGTCCTGGAATTGCGCGCGCGCGGCCGAACCTCTGCTGCGATTCGTTCGCTGCTCCGGCTTGCGCCGAAAAGCGCGCGTCTGGTGCGCGCCGATGGCACGGAGCTGGATGTGCCGCTCGGGCATATACAGGTGGGCGATATGCTGCGCGTGCGTCCGGGCGAAAAAGTGCCGGTGGACGGGGTCGTGACCGAAGGAGAAAGTTCGGTAGACGAGTCGCTGATGACCGGCGAGCCGATTCCGGTGGAGAAATCTCCCGGGCAAAAAGTGATCGGCGGAACGATCAACGGGACGGGCAGTTTTGTGATGCGCACGGAGCGAGTTGGCAAGGAAACGCTGCTCGCGCAGATTGTGCGGATGGTGAGCGAGGCGCAGCGGAGCCGCGCGCCAGTGCAGAAGCTCGCCGATCGCGTAGCGGGATTTTTTGTTCCGGCAGTGGTGCTGATCGCTGTGCTTACTTTCGTGGTCTGGGCGGCTGTGGGGCCGCAGCCCCGCATGGCTCATGCCCTGTTGAACGCCGTCGCGGTGCTGATCATTGCGTGTCCCTGCGCACTGGGGCTGGCAACGCCGATGGCTATCATGGTGGGCACGGGGCGCGGGGCGCAGGCCGGCATTCTGATAAAGAATGCTGAGGCGCTGGAGACGCTTGAAAAAGTGGACACGGTTGTGGTGGACAAGACCGGGACTCTCACCGAGGGCCGACCGCAGGTGGTGGCCGTAATCGCGGCGCCCGGATTCGAGGAAGCGGCGATATTGCGAATTGCGGCGACGTTGGAACGCGCGAGCGAACATCCGCTAGCGGCTGCGATTCTGACGCGCGCCAAAGAGCGCGGGATAGGGCCGGGCGACAGCTGCGATTTCCAGTCGCGCACGGGCAAGGGCGTGCTGGCAAACGTGGGGGAGAAGATCGCAGCGCTCGGAAATCGCGCGCTCTTCACCGAATTAGGAATTTCACTGGAAGCGCTGGAACAGAAAGCGCGAGAGCGGGAAGCCGCGGGCGAGACGGTGATGTTCGTCGCCGTCGGTGGGAAAGCGGCGGGATTGATCACCGTTGCGGATCCCATCAAATCAACGACCGCGCAAGCAATCGCGCAGCTGCATCGAGACGGAATTCACATCGTGATGCTCACCGGCGACAGTCGCGCGACCGCTGAAGTGGTGGCGCGCAAGCTGGGCATCGAAAAAGTTCTCGCGAGCGTGCTGCCGGAGCAGAAAAACGAAATTGTGAAGAAACTGCAAGCCGGAGGGCACATCGTGGCGATGGCGGGCGACGGCGTAAACGACGCGCCGGCGTTGTCGCAGGCCGACGTGGGCATCGCGATGGGCACGGGCACTGATGTGGCGATTGAGAGCGCTGGAATCACGCTGCTGCAAGGCGATCTGCGCGGCCTCGCGCGGGCGCGCACGCTGAGCCGCGCGACGATGCGCAATATCCGCCAGAATCTTTTCTTCGCGTTTGCTTACAACTCGCTGGGAGTGCCCATTGCTGCCGGGGTGCTGTACCCATTTTTCGGATTGCTGCTGAGCCCGATTCTCGCGAGCGCGGCCATGACGTTCAGTTCGGTTTCGGTGATCACCAATGCGCTACGCTTGCGAGGGATCAAGTTGTGAACGCGTAGCGCCCGCCCCACCTGTTATAATCACGCCCATGACACAGATGACTGTTACATACGAACTGCAGGGGCCGCTGAAACCCGAGCAATTCCGCGCGCTGGGTGCGTTCGCGAATACTTACGGCCTGAAGGGTTTTCGGCTCGACGAAAAGACCAACTACCTGCATATCGATTACGACGCTTCGCGGTTGCGCGAAAACGTCGTGGAGCACGTTCTGCGCCAGGCCAGAATTCCGGTGCTGCGCAAGCTAGAACCGAGTAACAATTAGCAGCGCGCCACCGATTGCAACCAAATCCTCCGCCAGCGCCACACCGATATCTTTTATTTTTAGACCGGTGACGATCTGGTGGCGCGCCTGGTAGCCCCCGAACGTTCCCGCGACGGCCCCTACGGTCCCGAGGATTACGCCAAGCACGACGCCCTGAGCCCCTGCGATTGCCAGCGCCCCGCCGCTGAGCCCACCCGTTAGGATACGAAAGCCCAGAGGGCCGGGAGTTGTGCGATTCGGCGTTTTGGGCAGTTTGTCGTTGACCAACTCGAAGATCGCGAGCAGGGTGACGATCACGACCGTGACGATCGAGCCCAGAAATGACAGGTGCGAACCGTGGAGATTGATCCAGCCCAGATGCGCGGCCCAGCAGACGACGGCAGGAGCGGTGAACGCGCGCAGACCGGCAATCACACCCATCGCGAAGGCCAGGCACAAAATGAGTGAGGTGTTCATGGCCAGAAACTATCACGAAATGAGCTGGGAATTGAAGGGAGAGGCTGGGCGATACCGGCAAGAAAGCGCGTGCAGAAAAAAAAGAGGGGCCTCGGCTTGGGATCCAAGGCCCCAAAGGTCGCGTTCCGGTGATCCGGCCTAGGCGTGACCGAATCATGGGGTCATCCATCCAGCTTCCCTCTCAGAGGCAGGTGGGAACGACCCATACCGTCCTGCAAGTGGGCCCCTTCCTCCCCATTTGCTGGACGATGCGGATCGTGTTGGAACGCGACCCACGCCGTGCCTAATGCAAGTGGAATGCCCAAGTACGGGGGCGCGGGAGAATTGGACCGAGCGTATTTTCAAGCACTTAACTTTCGCGTCTGAAACGAAACTTGCGGAGCCGCGCCGATTTGGGAATATGCGTCCCGGTTTGAATCCATTCTCCTTTTCGTCACCTCCCCTTTTTTTGCGCAACGGTCGCGGCATCCCGCCTTGCCCGGTGAATCTGTGTGCCGCATAATAGTGTGGGGTGCAGGGCGGCGAATGAAGAGATCGTTTATTCTGGTGCTCGCGTTGGTGGCTGGACTCGCCGGGTTGGCGATCGGGTTAGCTGCGAGTCGTACGGAGCAACCGCGCGCCGTGAAAGCGATGGCGCCGTCAACGTCTTCCGCGTCATACGTACTGGCCGCAAGCAAAGCAGAACCCGCAGCGACTTCTCCGCAAAGTCACGTCGTAAGGTTCGCGAGCCATCCGCAACCCATGCCAGCGTTTTTGGTGACGGATCTCGATGGCAACCCCGTATCTACCGCTGCGTGGAAAGGCAAAGTCGTATTCATAAACTTCTGGGCCACGTGGTGCCCGCCTTGCCGCGCTGAAATTCCCGTGTTGATTGATCTGGCGAATCGTTACAAGGATCGTTTGCAGGTTGTCGGCGTATCGGTGGACGAGGGCGACCCGGCGGACGTGAAGCAGTTCGCCAAGCAAGCCGGCATCAACTATCCGATTGTGATGGCCGACCGCGCGATCGTCGCCGAATACGGCGGTGTGGCGGCACTGCCTACGCTGTTTGTGGTGAATCCGGACGGCAACGTGGTGCAAAAGCACCAAGGGCTTTATTCAAACGCGCTGTATGAGGCCGAGGTGCGGCTGCTACTGGGATTGCCGGTGGATGCGACCGTCGAAACGTTTGAAGATACCGGACAGATATTTTTGAAAAATGCGGCGCTCGCTACTGAGCTGCCCGACGTTGATTTTACCGGACTGAATCCCGAGCAGAAGAAGGCAGCGCTGAAACGAATGAATTCCGAGAGCTGCGACTGCGGCTGCACGTTGACTCTCGCGCAATGTCGCATCAACGACACTTCCTGTCCGGTGAGCAAGAAGCTTGCCGCACAAGTGGTGAAGGAAATTGCATCGAATGCCGCGACGCCTGCTCCGGCGACTCCTGCTTCTCCCCCGCCTGTTAGCACGCAACCGAACTAACGGCTCCACCATCTGTTTTGCGCACGGGTGTCTTGCACAAGCTTATGTGTCGCGATGAACTCCCCAGATTGAGGTTAGACCGCTGTAGCTACAGCAGCCATTTGTGCGGATGGGTATCCTGGCACTATGGTGGCGCGGTGGCTGACGGGACTGCATCGGGCGCGATGACCGTTGGCGAGGGCACACCCGCGTCCGAGATCGAATTCAGAATCACGAGATCCACGCGCCGATTCGTAGCGCGGCCCTCGGCCGTATCGTTCGAAGCCGTCGGATAATATTCGGCGCAACCGGAGGCCGAGAGGCGATTGGGGGCGACGGCGAATTTCGTGATGAACAGCTTGATGATTTCCGTCGCGCGGGCGGTGGACAATTCCCAGTTCGAATCGTATTTTTCATTGTGAATGGGAACATCATCGGTCTGGCCCTCGATGCGGATATCGCCTTTTCCGGACCTATGATTTTCACGATGGCAGCCAGCGACGGGAGGGTCTGCGGAGCGAGCTGGGTGGAAGCGCTGTGGAACAATCCAGCTTCGCGCAGGCTTACGACGATGCCCTCCTGGTTCGGTTTTCGGAAACGATACGATCGTCGATTCGCAATGCCAGCGCGTCCGCTAATCTTGCTTGCAATTCGTCCATCTTGGCGCGATCCACCGAGCCTGGGAAAGAGACTTGTGGCGAAGTGGGCAGGCGGCCCAGATTCTGCAGGCGTTTAACGCTTTCGATAATCCGCACGTCCCCAGCAGGGATGGGTTGGGCGCTCGCGAGCGCCGACCTGGAGCCGGAAGCATCGAAGAAGCCCGTCTGCTGAAAAGCCGCCTGGATGGCCTCGGCCAGTTGGCCAGCCTTGCGTTTGTCAATTTGCGCCGAGGAATACAGGACGACGAAAAATGCAAACATCGCATCGAACGACAGATTCCACACGTGCTCAATGATCTGCGCGCGCTTGACGTGCTGTCCGGCATGGCGCATTAAATACTCCAGCAGCCCAAATTCCTTGGGCGTCAGCTCGATCGCCCGCCCCGCGCGCTTCACCGAATGCTCCACGCGATTCAATTCCAACTCCTCGATGCACAGCACCGTTTCCGCCGATCGCCCGCCTCGGCGCAGCAACCCGCGCACTCGCGCGCACAGCTCCGAAAACGCGAAGGGCTTCAGCACCAGATCGTCCGCACCCACGTCCAGAATTTGCACGCCTTCTTCGGCACGATTTCGGCTGTAGAGCACCACGATGGGCATCTGCCGCCGTTTGCTGCGGACAATTTGCACCACTCGAGCGGCTTCCGCCCGCACCAGGTTCAGATCCAGGATCACCACGTGGTAGTTGCGCTCCTCGACCCAGCGCTGGACCTCTTCGCCGTCACCCGTCAGATCCAAGGTGTAATGCTCGGCGCTGAAACGATCGTGCAGGAACGTCGCGAGGGCAAGGTCGTTCTCGGCGACTAACATACGCATAACTGCTCCAGAGGAACGGGGGCAAACCTAAAAAGAAAACTAAGGTAGGGAAGAAAACTTCAGTGAAAATCGAGGAAATTGTCAGAGTAAATCCGCGTTTCGACCAAAATGATTCCAAGAAATAAACTTTTAGTGGCACTGCGGCAGAAATCGCCATTGTTCGCTTACGGCCCGTGCCAATATGAAACGGCGCGTGGTCGCAATCAACACACTACGCGCGAAAAACACAGAACCCGTCACGGATGGGTCATGTTCTCCGGCTTCACCAGCTCGTCGAATTCCTTTTCCGTCAGATAGCCGAGCTTCAGCGCCGCAGCACGCAGGCTGGTGTGTTGATGATGCGCGGTATGCGCGATTTCCGCGGCCTTGTCGTATCCAATTTTCGGACTCAATGCCGTCACCAGCATCAGCGAATTCTTCACGTTTTGCTCGATTCTTGCCAGATCCAGTTCCATGCCCAGAACACAGTGGTCCACAAAGGAACGGCACGCGTCCGCCAGCAAGCGCAGCGAGTTCAGAAAATTGTGAATCATCACGGGCTTGAAAACATTTAGCTGGAAATTTCCCTGCGAGCCCGCAAACCCGATCGCCGCATCGTTGCCGAAGACTTGCACCGCCACCATCGTCATCGCTTCCGACTGCGTGGGATTCACCTTCCCGGGCATGATCGAAGATCCCGGCTCATTTTCCGGCAGAATTAATTCTCCGAAGCCGGCGCGCGGGCCCGATGCCAGCCAGCGCACGTCGTTCGCGATTTTCATCAGCGATGCGGCCAGCGTTTTCAATGCGCCGCTCGCAAATACGATTTCGTCATGCGCCGATAGCGCCGCGAATTTATTGGGGTGCGAAACGAACGGCAAGCCTGTCAATTCGGAAATTTTCCGCGCCGCGCGCTCCGCGAATTCCGGATGCGCGTTCAATCCCGTGCCCACTGCCGTGCCGCCTATCGCCAGGTCGTAAAGCCCGGGCAACACCATCTGCAGCCGTTCGATATCACGATCCAGCTGGCTCACCCAGCCGGACATTTCTTGCCCCACCGTCAGCGGAGTCGCATCCATCAAATGCGTTCGCCCAATTTTCACCACATCCGCGAAAGCGCCGGCCTTCGCCGCCAGCGCATCGCGCAACTTCTCCACCGCGGGGATCAGCACTTCGGCCACGCGAGACGCGGCCGCGATGTGCATCGCCGTGGGAAACGTATCGTTCGAGGATTGCGACATGTTCACGTCGTCGTTGGGATGGATCGGCTTCTTGCTGCCCAGCACGCCGCCCGCGATCTCAATCGCGCGATTCGAAATCACTTCGTTCGCGTTCATGTTCGTTTGCGTGCCGCTGCCGGTCTGCCAGATGTGCAATGGAAAATGTTCGTCGAGCCTTCCCTCGATCACCTCATCCGCCGCCTGTACGATCAACTTCGCCTTCTCCGCCGAAAGCTTGCCCAAATCCTTATTCACCAGCGCCGCTGCTTTCTTCAGCACGCCAAAAGCGCGAATCAATTCCGGCGGCATCGTCTCGCGCCCGATATCGAAATGAATCAGTGAACGCGCCGTCTGCGCGCCGTAATAGCGGTCACACGGAACTTCGATTTTCCCCATGCTGTCTGATTCCATGCGTGTCTGCGCCTTCACTGCGGGCGACGCTTTGGCGTCCACGTTCCCTCCCTGACAAGCGATGCAGGCGGCGACCCAGCCGCCGTGACCCAGCATCTTTATGTCTGCTGATATAAGGATACTGCGGAAACTGCCGCCACGCAGCCTGCAGTTCGAGCGAACGCCATCAACTGCGCAAGCCGCTGCCCCTCGGCGCGGGGCTCGCAATCAGCGCGGGGACTGCCGCAACTCGCAAGCACCCGCGGTCAGCTGTACCGCTCTTGGACCAAAGGACAGGCATGATTTCGGAAACGTTCGCGCTACCATCTTCCCTGGCGAGCCTGAAAATAATCTAAAATGATGAACGCGCACACGGGACTAGCTCCCGCTATTGCGTCGTAGCTCGGTTTCATTCTTTGGGGGACGTGTTTAATCCGATGGCGTTTCTTTTCAAGTCGGTTTTTCGCGCGGAGAAGACGGCGGCACTTACACCTCCGCCCGAGGTGCCTTCGGACCTGAATCTTGTGCCGCCACAATTCCCTGCCCCCCAAGTGACCATCGCCGCGCCATCGGCCGAGCCGGTGGTCAACGAAGCAGCGGTGCTGCAGGATTTCCTGATTAAGAATTTCCTTCTCGACGAGCCGTCCGCGGAAACTGCAACGCCGGTGGTGCCGCTTTCCTACGCGCGCCTGCCCGAACCGCTTGCCGACTTGAGCTCCAACACAGACGCCAACCCTGACGCCAACCCAAACGCAGACACAAGCGCAATCACCAAAGCGGACGCGAGCACGGAGACGAGCGTGGACGCGAGCACGGACTTCGACCCGATCGTGCAAATAACATTGACCGAGCCGGAGAAAGACGTCGTCCCGGGCTCCGAACTCATGCCCGCCGACGCCGCGCCAGACGCACCCAAAATCGATACCGCCGAGTGGGCGCTCGAGGAAACGCTTGCCAATCATAAAGAATGGCTGGATTCCCACGCCGCCACCGGCGGCAAAGCAGACCTGCAAAAGGCGCAGCTTGAGGACCACGAACTGATCGGCGTTAATCTGCGCCATGCGGATCTGCAGGACGCGAATTTGAAGTCTGCCGACCTGCTGCTCGCCGATCTTCGCGACACGTGCCTGGTGCGCGCCAATCTGCAAGAGACGTGCCTGGTCGGCGTCAATCTGGAAGGCGCGAATCTGGAAGGCGCGTCGCTCGTATCCGCCATGGGATTGTTGCCGCGCCAACTGGCCGGGGCCAATCTTCACGAGGCGTCACTGCCCGCCACGATTTTGGAATTTAATGCCCTCGCGGATTTTAAGCGTACGTCCACTACCGCGGCGCGCTTGTTCGGCACGGCGCTCGTCGTCAGCCTGCTCTCCTGCCTGACCATCTGGAAAACAAAAGACGTCCAGCTGCTCACCGATTCCGCGATCATTCCCTATCTGCATTCCGCCGCTGCTGCTGCCGCCGCGCCCACCGACGAAATCTACTTGATCGCTCCGGCTGCCCTACTGGCGGTTTATCTCTGGTTTCTGTACAACCTGCAGCGGGTGTGGGACTCCGTCCTTGAGCTGCCCGCCGTTTTTCCGGACGGCCGTGTGCTCGGCCAAGAAGGTCCACGCATCATCACCGGACTGCTGCGCACGCACTTCCGCTGGATGAATCCCGATGCTCCCTCCACGCGCATGATCGAGAAAAGTCTCTCGGTCCTACTCGCCTATTGGACTGTCCCGCTCGTTCTGCTTTTTTTCTGGGCGCGTTACCTGACGCTGCAGGAAATGCACGGCACAGTGCTGCAGGAAGCGCTGATTCTGATTGCCGTCGGCGCGGCTCTCTATTGCACCACCAGCACGGGCCGGCCCGCCGAACGCTGGGTCGAGCAAGGGAAACCCGAGAGCCCCACGTTCGCTCGCCTGAAACGTCTTAAGCCCGCCAGCGTCCTGATCGCACTTTTTGTGGTGCTCTCTTTTTTCTCTATCGGCACGATCGCCGGCGTTCCTCACGATCAACGACGCGCGCCGCAATTCGCAGCTGCAAGTATTCGCCGCTGGGCGCCCAATGTTCTCTGGATGGTCGGTTACGACCCTTACGCCGAATTGACCGAGGCGTCCATCTCGCAGCGCCCGCCCGATTGGACCGGTGCCGATGACCAGGTTCAGGCAGTGCGAGGCGCGCACCTGAACGGCACAGATTTTCGTTACGCGCAGGCCTACGGCGTATTTCTGGCAGGCGCGCATCTGTTCCGCGCGAATTTTCAGGGCGCGTTCATGTCCGAAGCAGACTTGCGCGGCGCTGATCTAGGCCAAGCCAATTTGAAATACGCGGTGCTGGATCGCGCCCAAATGAATCACGCCAACCTCGACCGCGCGGGACTGGACGGCGCAAACCTCACGCGCGTGGATCTGCGCGGAGCGAATCTCTCCTATTCGTCGCTGGCAAACGCCGAATTGCTCGATGCACGCCTCGACGGCGTCAGCTTCTATGGCGCGCACGCTGAAAATGCTTCGCTCGTGCGCGGCAATCTGGAAAAAGCGGATTTGCGCGAAGCGCATCTGGAAGGCGCGAATCTCGATAGCGCCGACCTGCAGCAAGCCTATCTGTGGTCGACCAAGCTCAGCGGCGCGCATCTGCAAAATGCTCAGCTCGGCACCGCTATATTTATCGACGCCGATTTGCAGGGCGCGGACCTACACGGCGCGCATTTCAACGGCACAGTGTTGAACGGCGCAAATCTGCAGGACGCCAATCTCGACGGCGCCGACCTGCGCGGCGCGCTGCAATTGGCCGTCTACCAGGTATGCTCGGCGAAATCCCGCCGCGGCGCAACGCTCGACGACACGCTACAAACCCAAGTGGACGCGCAATGCGGCGCCGCGCACCAACCCTAATCGCAGCGCCTATTTTTTGTTGGTAAGGGCACGGCATCCGTGTCCGCTGCTCAATCTCCAGGCGCAATCCGCCCGTAATGAATTCAGCAGCCCACACCAACCCGCACGAACCTTAGATCGGTGGCGGGCTCTTCCCTATTGGCAAAATCGTTCAAATCCCTTACACCAGCGCCGTAGGCGCGGCATAAGTTAGCCCAGGCCGGAAGGCCTGGGAAAATTCGCACAAAAACTCCGAGCGCCGTAGGTGCGACACATGCCTTGCGCGAACTTCCGGTCGAATCGAATAAGTAATTTCAGCGCTTCGCCGTACCACAAGTTAGCCTACAATTGTTCTCGGAGGAATTCAGATGCACCCGTGGCACGACCTCAGTCCCGGCGAACACATCCCTCGTGAATTTCAAGCCATCATTGAGATTCCCCTGGGTTCCAGCGTCAAATACGAGCTCGACAAAGCCAGCGGCATCATCAAAATGGATCGCGTGTTGTACTCCGCCGTGTACTATCCCGCGAACTATGGCTTCATTCCCCAGTCACTCGCCGAAGATCACGATCCGCTCGACGTCCTCGTCCTCTGCCAGGTGCCGGTAACTCCCCTGACGATCATGCACGCGCGCACCATCGGCCTGATGTCCATGATCGATTCGGGCACAATCGACCACAAAATCATCGCCGTCGCCACCGCCGACCCAGAGTACAACTCCTATCACGAAGCCAGCGAGCTGCCGCCCCACAAGCTTGCGATGGTCCGCAGATTTTTCCAGGACTATAAACAACTCGAAGGCAAAATCGTTGAAGTGGACGAAATCCTACCCGCAGCGGTTGCCTATCCCGTGATCGAAGCCGCCCTGGCTCGTTACGACAAACAGCGCCGCGCCGGCCACCACAAAAAATAATTCGCGGAGCGCATCCTTAGCATTTTACGCAAGGCGCCGAAGTCGTTCGCCTCTGCTTCGCCTCCGATCGTCCCGTACTTCCTGTATCGCCGCACTCGGGGGCGATGAAAAAGTGAACTGTCCTACCCTGCCCCATTTCTAGACGTATGGTCAGTTGTCCCCGGGTTTCGCTTGTCCCCATACTGGCAGTGCAGGTTTGGGCGATGTCCAAAGCGGTGCGTCCTGGGGAATGCCGTGCAACCTCTCTTCCTTGCTGATTCCGCGAACCCGCGAGACCGGCATACCGCCCAGATCCGCTGCTCATCCGCGTGCTGCTGGTTCGCGCATCATTGGCGCGAGCGCTACCTCTCGATGGCACTCGAAGCCGAAGCCACGCGGCGCCCGGCCAAGCAAGCAGCCGCAAGTTTTGGAGGCAAAATGACTCGCACCCTTGGGATTTTCATCGCGCTTGTGACCATCGCCGCGGTTCCGTCCGCAAAAGCGGGCGGCACCGTAAATATAAAGTGCGCGCCGAATGAAGATCGCGTGTGGGTTTACGAGTCCTTGGTCGATTTCAACGTGGCCGCCAAGCTCAAATGCGGCGACCCGGTGCAGATTGTCGAGCGCGTGAAAGACTACGTGAAAATCGAAACGGCAAACGGAACCGAAGGATATGTGCTCGACACCGCTTTCCCGAAATCCGCGCTCCCCCCCGCGCCGGTCGAGAAACCGAACGATGTAGAATCCGCAGCCGTCGCCTTCGCGGCCCGTCGGGGTGCGCGCGCTCCGGACAATTCCGTTGAAGCGCCCGCGAGCACGCATTCCAGCGCTCCAGTCGCGGTCGCGAGCGCTGCGCCGCTCGCAGTCGTAAAACCGGTCGCGCCGAGTCAGCCTCCGCCGCAAACGACGGTCACGCTTTCATCCACGGCCGCCGCGCCGGCTACTGTTGCAGCTCAACCGCAGCCAACGCCTGCAGCGACGGCGGTGATCGCAAAAACCTCCAGCCCTGCTTCCGGCGCAGGTTCGTCCGTGGTCGCAGAAGACATTGCTGCACCCGCACCTACGCCAGCCGCATACAAGGCAGCCGCGCCATCCAGACCGCCGCAACCGGCTCCAGCGCCGCAACCCGCGCCAGTCAATGTTGCAGCCGTGACGGCTCCCCGCGCAACTCCGGTTGTCGCGGCCTCTGCTCCCGCGCCCGTCGCGACGGCCCGAGCAAAAGCTCCCGCAGCGGTTACCGTCAGCAATCCCGCTCCGGTCGCGACCGCATCGAACGTACCGGTTTCCGCTCGGACGCCGGCCCCCGACGATTCAAACAACGCCAGCAGCATGACCATCGAAACTTCCGCAAGTCTGCAGCCGCTCGCGGATACCACTCCGCGCGCGCCGATCAGCGTCACAAGGCCGCCCACGAAGCGGCCCATAGATCCAGACGGCGATGAAGAGTCTGAAGTAGCCGCGCTCAACAGCGTAGACGCCAACTGCACACAGTATTTTTCCGCCTACGGCCTTTCCGCGAACCAATACAAATGGCTAGCGCAGAATCGCCGCAAGGCTTTCCCCGGAGTGTGCCCCGCACCCTCTCCCGCGCAAGTGGACTTCGTCGTCATCTTTACGCATGACGTGGCCTTTTATAACGTCACCATGCCTAACGCCGTCCACACCGATGCAAACGGATTTTCGGACTGGACTCCACTCACAACGGTTGACACCGCCGTGATCTCCGCCACGGACGCGGACAAGAGCCATCACGAATATGTCTGGGTGTTTCACACCAACCGCGGCGCATTCAACCCCGCGACATTTTCTTCGCACCGCCACCCACTCTATTCCAAAGCCGAAACCAATATGCTCGGCTCGCGCGGCGGCTTCCGCACGGTGATGGACGCTCTAACCTTCATCGAACAAAACGGCACAAATCGCTGACCAGAACGCAGAATCGATGACCGAGCGCCGCCCCGCAAATCATCGCGCGTCCGGCTATCTCCCGCATCGAACACCACGCGTTCATCTCTCTTGAATCCCCGCCTGCGAAATGCGATAAGCAAGGCAATCAGGGCGTGAATAGCCCGTTCATTTCGGAGTCCGACATGAAAATCGCCTCACTGATGTGCCTCGCTCTCGTCATCTTTTCTCTTCCGCTGCGCGCCCAAGAACACAGCAGCATGAGCTCGGACGAGGCGTTCATCCTTTCGCTCGAAAAAGCCTGGAATCTGGCGGAGGAGCACAAGGACTCCCACGCGCTCGATCAGCTTCTCGCCAGCACGCTGGTCTACACCGAATTCGACGGCTCGGTGATGGATAAAACGCAGTTCCTCGCCAGCGTCAAGAGTTCCAGCCCCGAGGGCGACCAGTTCGTCTACGAAGATCTAAAAGTCCGTGTTTATGGCGACTGCGCGACCGTCACCGGGATGTATCGCGAGAAAGGGACGGTGAAAGGTAAGCCCATCTCACGCCGCGGAAGATTTACGGATACCTGGGTCAAGCAAAATGGCACGTGGCTCTGCGTCGCGAGCCAGAACACACTGATCAGTCACCCAACGGAGTAGCGCGGAAGTGGCCGGCGCTTCAGGAAAACTTGAAGAACGTCAGCGACGCGGAATTGATGCAGTAGCGTAACCCCGTCGGCGGCGGCCCATCTTCAAACACATGCCCCAGATGCGCATCGCACCGGCGGCAGGAAACCTCGGTGCGCGTCATTCCAAAGCTGCGATCTTCGCGCGTCGCGATGTTTTCCTTGGCAATTGGTTCGTAGAAACTGGGCCAGCCCGTTCCCGAATTAAATTTCGCCGCTGAACTGAAAAGCGCCGTCTGGCAACACACGCAGCGAAACAAGCCCTTCTCCTCCCAATCCCAATATTCGCCGCTGAACGCAAATTCCGTGTCGCCCTTTCGCGCAATCTCGAAAACGCTGCGCCCCAGTTGCACCCTCCACTCGTCGTCAGTCTTGATAATCCTCGGAACCTGCGTCAGCCCTTGCCTCGCTCCAGCGTTGCTAAATTCCACGATCGAAACGTTCGCCGGTCGGTTGTCCGCTGCAGCTTTCACCGCCGAACGCTGAGATTCCTCATAGCGCCACACCGCCGCACCCACAATTGCCGCCACCGCTCCAAACAGGAACACTCGCCGCGTCAGACTTTCCGCCCCTTCTTCCCTCGGCAATCCGGCATCAAACATCGCACGCGCCCTCGTTTGCTTGACCTGCAAACTCCACACGGAATTTGGCTCGCCCGCTCACTCGCAACACACCACCGTGGAAATTGCCCCAGAAACAATCACGAAGCTGCCCCCAATAGGGACGATCCTATGTTATAAAGGAGCTAGTTTACCCCTTCCGCTTACAATCGTTTGCAGAATTGTGTCTGCTTGTAGGGCTCTGCGAGGGGCCTGGGCCATGAAGAAGAAGCGGCTGGGAGAAATCCTCCGCGAACGGGATCATATTTCCGTCGAAAATCTGGAAAAAGCACTTCGCGATCAGCAGGGAAAGCTTGTGCATCTCGGCGAGTTTCTGCTGCAACGCGGACTTGTGTCCAAGCCGGACTTGGTTTCCGCGCTCGACGAAGTCTCTCGAACTCCCTACTTCGACTGCACTTCCGTCGAGGTTGACGCTGCGACTTTGCGCCTGATCACTCCCTCGATGGCTCGTAGCTGCTGCGCTCTCCCGCTGGAAACCGCTGGCAACAAACTGGTGGTGGTGATGGCCGAGCCGCAGAATCTGCGTTTTCTGGATGAGCTGCGTTTCAAGTCAGGCATGCAAATATCGCCAAGAATGGGCTTTCGCTCGGAAGTCGAAGCGGCCATCACGATAAATTACGCGTCAGCGGAATCGGAAGCCGCGGCCGCCGTTGCCACTGCAGCCGCCAGCGCAGCTGCGTCCTTGGTTTCCATGAAAGAAATTGTGCTCGCGGCAGCGGACACGGAGATGGAGTTCATCTCCTCCAGCTCGCAGGAACGCAACGTAGAAGCCATGCGCGAAATGCAATCCGAGCTTCTGCAGAAATCCAGAACCACTCCCGCCGTCATGCTCGTCGCTTCCATGATCAAGGCCGCCGCCGAACGCAGCGCGAGTGACATTCACATCGAGCCGCATTCCGACGATACCGCCATCCGTTTTCGCGTGGACGGAATGTTGCGCGAATACCAGCGCATTCCCAAAGCTTTGCAGAATTCCGTAGCCTCGCGCATCAAAATCCTTTCGGACATGGATATCGCCGAACGCCGCGCTCCGCAGGACGGCCGTTTCCTGGTGAAAATCGGCGGCCGCCGCATTGATCTCCGCGTTTCCACGCTGCCCACGCAATATGGCGAAAAAGTTGTGATGCGCTTGCTCGAAGGTGACGCTCCGCTGCAGGATTTGGCCAAGCTCGGCTTTCCCATGTGGATCGAAGAGCGCCTGCGCCCGATGTTGCGCCTGCCGCAAGGCATGATTCTCGTCACCGGCCCGACCGGGTCAGGCAAGAGCACCACGCTGTACTCCTCGCTGCTCCTGATTCGCAGGCCTTCGATTAACATCATCACAGTGGAGGATCCGGTGGAATACGCGGTGGCCGGATTAAATCAGGTACAGGTAAATACCAAAGCCGGTTTGACCTTCGCGTCTTGTCTGCGCTCCATTTTGCGGCAGGATCCCAACGTCATCATGATCGGTGAAATCCGCGACAAAGAAACCGCTGAAATTGCATTGAAAGCTGCGCAGACCGGCCACTTGGTACTTTCCACCTTGCATACCAACGACAGCGTCTCGGCCGTCACGCGCCTGCTGGATCTGGGCGTCCCCGGGTTTCAAATTGCCACTTCGCTCACCGCCATCATCGCGCAAAGGCTGATCCGCCGTCTCTGCGTTTGTTCAACGTCCACTCCCACAACGCCTGAGTACGCCTCGCAGCTCGTGCAAGCAGGAATCGCCGATCCTTCGGCGTTCCATAACGCGCCCAACGGCTGCGAGATTTGCGACCTCACCGGCTTCAAGGGCCGTATCGGAATTTACGAAATGCTCGCGCTGGACGAACCCATCCGTGCCTCCATCCGCGAAGGCGGTAACAGCGACGAAATCCGCACGCTCGCGCGGCAGAGCGGCATGAAGCTGATGCAGGAATACGCCCTGGAGCACGTTCGCGACGGACTTACCACTCTCGAAGAAGTGCAGCGCGTGGTTCCCTTCGCATCCGTCACGAGCGTGCATTGCGTTTCCTGCGCGCGCGAACTTTCCGCCGCCTTTCTATTCTGTCCGCACTGCGGGAAAAAGAGAACCTCCGCCAAAACGGTGAAACCCAAGCGCCTCGCGTTGGTTCCACAAGGAGTGGTGAACGAATGAGCTCCGCCAAGATAAAAAAGGATTGGGACACCGCGCGCCTGGCTCCCCGCATCCACAGCATCCGGGAAATCGCTCTGCAATACGAAGGCATCGAGGAGCGCATCATCTCGCGCGTGCCGGACGTCAGCACCACCGGAATGTTCGTCAATACCGGCCGGAAATATGCCGAAGGCGCCGTGCTGAACCTGAGCTTCTGTCTCGCGCTTTCTGGCTTGGAAGTGCAGGCGCGCGGCGAGGTCCGTTACACTCTTCCCGGAGTCGGCGTTGGCGTGCAATTTATTGACATCGCCGACACCGCGATTCATGCCATCGAGCGCGAAATCCAGCTTTCGCGCCGCGTTCGCTGCCCTGTACACAAAGCGATCAATCGTAAATTCGCTCGTCGCAAGCCAACTCGTCGCAAACCGTCGAAGTCAAGTGCAACGCCGCGAAAATCCAGGTAACGGGCGCACGCCCTGGGACTGCCTTTTTCTCTGTACGCCGTTGTTTTTTAGCAGGCGTATAATGCGGTCTTGAGGAGGTTCACACCATGTCTGACGCAGCAAAGAAAGTCCCCTCGCAGGCGGAAATTGAATTTCTCGCTTACCAAATCTTTCTGGAACGCGGCGGCGAACCCGGCCATGATCTGTCCGATTGGCTGGCAGCCGAAGAACAACTAAAAACGCGCGCTGAAGCGGAAGTTCCTGCTCTGCAACGCACCGATACGACGCCCATTCCCATGCGCAAGAGCGCTGCCGGCGCCTAACATCATTCGCAAACCTGACTGGCCCGGAACGGCGGGGCTCCGGCCCCGCCGTTCACTCACCGCCTATATAGTTTGAGAGTTTGTGTTAGAACTCGGGAATCCTGCTTGGTCGTGGCTTTAGCCACGATATAAACCGCGCAGAATCCGAGTGGCTTTAGCCGCTCGAGTTCCCTTTGCTTTCGCGGCTGAAGTTTTCGCAGCTACTTCCCAGTCATCAGTGAAAATCGTGCGACGTGGTTTCTGCCCGCGTGATGGACAAAGGCTGAACGCTCTCCACTTTCACCGAAACCACGCCCTGCTGATGCTGTAGCTGCCCTTCAATCAGCAGAAATTGCTGATGCACGATCGTAACGTGGTGCTCTTCAAATACACGCGGCGTCACAATCGCGTTCGCTATTCCCGTTTCATCCTCGATACTGAGGAACACAAAACCTTTCGCGGTGCCCGGCCTCTGCCGCGCGATCACCCCGCCGGCCACCCGCACATGCGTTCCGTCAGGCAAACGATTGAGTTCGCTGGCCGTCAGAACTCCCTGCCGTTTCATGCTCGCGCGATGATATTTCATCGGATGCGGGCCTACGGTCATCCCCGTCCCGCGAAAATCGGCCACTAGCCGTTCTTCCGGCGTCATCGGCAGCAGCGGCGAGTTCACGATTGTTGTGGGCTGACCTGCATCCTGCTCGATGCTCGCGGCGCGATCCGTCTGCTCGCATTTTTCCAGCAATGGTCCGGCACTGCGCGCCGCGCGCTCCACTTGCCACAAAGCGTCTCTCCGATGCCCTCCGCGCGCGCCCGCGATGAAATTCAACGCGCCAATTTCCGCCAGCGCCGTCAGCTCCGCTTTGCGTATCGCTGGAAGGCGCAGTTTCAAATCATCCAGCGAAGCGAATGCGCGCGCATTCCGTTCGCGCACGATTTCCTCCGCAATCTCAGCGCGCAATGCCCGCACGTAACGCATCCCCAGCCGCACGCTCAACTCCTCACCCTGCTTTTCCAGCTTGCACAACCAATCTGAACACGTCACATCGATCGGCCGGATTCGCAATCCATGCCGCTGCGCATCCTTCACCAGCGTGGCCGGTGAATAAAATCCCATCGGCTGATTGTTCAGCATTGCCGCGGTGAAAGCGGCCAGATAATGACATTTCAGATACGCGCTGGCATACGCGAGCAAAGCAAAACTCGCCGCGTGCGATTCCGGGAATCCGTACAGCGCAAAAGAAGTGATGGACTGCACAATCGTATCCTGCACCTCGCCCGCGATCCCCTTCCTCTCCATCCCGCGCCGCAGTTTCTGCTCGATATCCTTCATGCGCTTCTCGGAACGCTTGAAACCCATCGCGCGGCGCAATTCTTCCGCTTCGCCTCCCGTAAATCCCGCCGCGATCATCGCCATGCGCAGCAGCTGCTCCTGAAAAAGCGGCACGCCCAATGTCCGCGCCAAGACCGGCTCGAGTGATGGGTGTAGGCAAGTCGCCGGCTCGCGCCCCTGCCGCCGCTTCAAATACGGGTTCACCATCTTCCCCACAATCGGCCCTGGCCGGATGATCGCCACCTGCACCACAATGTCGTAAAAACGCACCGGCCGCAGCCGCGGCAGGCAGGACATCTGCGCGCGGCTTTCAATCTGGAACATACCCACGGTGTCCGCCTTGCGCAGCGTTTCGTAAACCATCGGATCGTCCGACGGCAAGCGCCCCAAATCGATTTCTTCGCCGTAATTGTCGCGAATAATTTCCAGCGATTCTTCCAGCACCGCCATCATCCCGAGTCCCAGCAAATCCACTTTCACGATGCCCATGTCCGCGCAATCTTCCTTGTCCCACTGCACCACCACGCGCCCGGGCATCGTCGCCGGCTCCAGAGGCACCACCGAATCCAATTGGCCCTGGCAAATCACCATCCCTCCGGAATGCTGGCCCAGGTGCCGCGGCAGATCCTGAAACTGCACGCACAGTTCCAGAAATTTGCGAATCTGCGGATGCTGCAAATCCAGCCCCGCATCCTTGAAATGCCGCGCCAGCGTGTCGTTCTCGCTTTTGTATTCCCAGGCGCTCACCAGACTCGTCAAGCGGTCCAGCGTTTCGGAATTAAACGAAAGCGCTTTGCCGATTTCCCGCGCCGCCGATTTCCCGCGATACGTGATCACGTTCGCGGTCATCGCCGCGCCCAATTTTCCGTAGCGCTCGTACACGTACTGAATTGCGCTCTCGCGCTGATCACCACTAGGAAGATCGAGGTCAATGTCCGGCCACTCGCCGCGCTCTTCAGAAAGAAATCGCTCGAACAGCAAATCCATTCCCACCGGATCCACCGCCGTAATCCGCAACGCGTAACACACCGCGCTGTTCGCCGCCGAACCCCTTCCCTGCACCAGAATATTGCGCTCGCGGCAAAAACGAATGATGTCCCAGACGATCAGAAAATAACCTTCCAGCCCCAGTCGCTCGATCATTCTCAATTCTTTTTCAATCTGCGCGCGCGCTTTTTCGTTTTGAAACCCGTAGCGGTGAATCATTCCTTCCAGCGCGCGCTCGCGCAGAAAATGTGCCTGGGATTTGCCATCTGGCACCGGATATTTCGGGAACTCGTATCCCAGATCCTTCAAATCGAATTGCAGGCGCGCGGAAACCAGCTGTGTATTGGCGATGGCCTCGGGAAGATCCGCGAATAAATGCGCCATCTCCTCCGGCGATTTCAAATAACGTTCGGAATTGCGCCCCAGCAACCGCCCGGCGGTTTCGAGCGTGCGGTGATGACGCAGGCAGGTAAACACGTCCAGCACTTCGCGCCGTTCCGGCACCGCGTAGCAGACGCCATTCGTCGCCAACAGCGGCAGATGCAATTTCCGCGCGATGTCCACCGCCGCGTGATTGCGCGCTTCCTCCGCACGGTCAAAATGCCGCTGCAATTCCACATACACATTTTCGCGCCCAAAAAGTTCGCAAAGTTGCCGCACGCACGCCGTTCCGCTTTCCACTCCGCCCTTCGCGAGCGCATACGCCAACGGCCCTTCCTTCCCTCCCGTCAGGCATATCAGCCCCGCAGCTTTTTCGCCCACTTCTTCGTCCGACACATGCCCTTCGCCCTTGCTTGCCCGCAATTTCATGCGCGTAATCAGGCGGCAAAGATTTTGGTAGCCCGCGCGCGCTTCCACCAGCAAAGGAAAACGCCACCCCTCCGCGGACGTCACTTCCGCCCCAATATGCGCGCGCACTGAACTTTTCTTCGCCGCCAGATAAAATCGCGGCGCCCCATACACTCCGTCGCGATCCAGCAACGCCATCGCCCCCATCCCACGCTCCGCACACCCCTCCGCCAATTCCTCGGGTAAAGACGCCCCCTCCAGAAAACTGAAAGCCGACCGCGCATGTAGTTCCGTGTACATCTGCATTCATCTGATTCGCACTTTGGCCACCACCCGGTTTTCGTAGCGCCGGCGTCCCGCCGGCTCTTTTCCTTTGGTGGCATAGGCTATCTTGTGCTCTTTCTTTCATTCGTCAGCCTGAGCGCAGCGAACGATCTCTCTTCGCTTTTGAGGCACCACAAATTTCTAATCGTACATCCCGCGCACAAACCAACTCCGGCACGCCCCATCGTAATAAACGCAATACAAACTCGCGTGCATGTGCGCTTTCGCCTCCCGTACCGGCGCGATCACCTGCATATTCGCCAGCATATGCTCCGCCACACCCGCACTCCCACCATCAAACTGAATCTCCAAATCCCATTCCTCCTGCTGCCACGCATCCCCCCGCCACCAATCCCCCGAAATTTTCCACGGCCCCGACGCCGTCACCACCCGCCCATACAAACCGCGAAAAAATATTTTCGCCGGGCGCCCTTCGCGCAATTCCACTCGCGCCGCCAGACGCGGCCGAAAAATCCGGCAACCCGTCGCCGTCCTGCGCCCAGCAGCAGGCTCGCCATCGCCGCCAGACGCCAATTTCTTGCCCGCCTTTCCCCGCGCCTTCGTTTCATTCATCTGCGAAAAAAACCGGTTCATCCGGAATTCTCCCGGGCGATGCGTATCCGTCAATTCCGGCGAACCGATATTCGTGTTGCCCACCAGCTTTGCCAGCCGCGCCACGGTCAGCTCCAGCCTTTCCGGGTCCGGAGAATTGGGCACAAATAATCCATGCTGCGTCGTGCGCGGCCGCGCCGGGTCCGCCCCCAGCGTAATTTTCACAATCGCGCCAGGAGGAGGATCCGCCTGCAACTGCAAACGCAGCAATTTCAAAAGCATTTTGGAATCCCGCATGGGCACCGGCAGATTCAAAACCTTCTCATACGTTTTCGCCACTGTCGCCGCTTCCGTTTCCACTCGCGCCACTCCCGCCGCCGTGGCTGTCGCGTTTTTCCCGCGAACCGGCTCCTCCTTCTCGAACGCATCCCCCAAATCAAATCGCACACGAATCGCCGCAGCGCTCAACGCCCGCGCCGCCAAACGCGTGCACACCTGATCCAGCAATCGCCCCAACACGAACGCTAAAGGCTCCAGATCCTCCACCGCATCATCCAGCTCCATCTCTTCTTCCAAAATTTCCGCCGGCTCAGCCAACACCAGCGCACGTACATGCGCCCCGCGCGCCAGTTCCTGTAAACGCACTCCTTCCTGCCCCAATCGTTCCGACAATTCCAGCACCGGCAACGCCCCCAACGCCGCGCACGTTCGTATGCCCCAGCGCTCCAGCGTTTCCAAAGCTTCCGCGGAGGGCGCGAGCGTCTGCACCGGCAACCCGCTCAAATACCGTGCTTCCTCCCCCTCTGGAATCACGGTAATTCCCGCAAAACCGCGCGCCGCATGCACGGCCACTTCCAGGTTCGCGGATACGGCCACGTGCACGCGCAAACGCAACTCCGCCGCGCGTCGCGCAAATTCCCGCGCGATATCTTCCTCCGCGCCAAATAAAGAATTCAGCCCGGCCAGATCCGCCAGAATCGTATCCTGCGCGTGATCTTCTACGCGCGGTGACATGGACCACCCCAGATCCAGCAACGCCGCATGCGCCGCCTTCTCCAGCGCCCGCGAACGCCGTCGAATCTCCACTCCGCACAATTGCGCCTGCGTTTGCGCCATCCCCAATTGAATCCCCGCGCGCCAAGCTGCGTCGTTTGCCGCCACCACGTTAATCAACGGCGCAGTCCCATCAACCAGCGCTATGGCCCTATCGCGCACCTCACCCTCAGCGCGCAGCACCGCCTGCACCATGAAATTCGCAACGTGAATAGCAGCAAACGCCATATTTTTTCGAATGCACGGCCTCATCCGGCAAAATTACCGCCAGATTTCGCAACAAAGTTATTTCCGCTTGGCTGCAATCGGCAGGCTGAAAAAATCCCAATCTATCCGTGTCTTAAAAATCCCTGCGCTGGCCACCCGCGGCTCCGCGGCAGAACCGCCGCGAAAATACCCCGCACTCCCTTTTTGCGCGCGCGAACGCGACACTTCCCCCCGCGCGCTCCGCCCCTCGAGCAACCATCCCCCGGGCAATCGCGAATAATCCGCCGCACCCTCCACCGGCATCCGCGACCACCCAGCCGCCCCCGCCTGCAAACGCAATCCCAACGAAGCGCAGCTCTTCGCGTTCGATTCCTGCTCCAGCAGCATCAAAATCGTCGGCGTATCTTCCACCGCGCGCCGAAAACGGAACCAGGAATCCAGCGGCACGTGCCGCACCAGCCGCGGCGCAATATCGCTCAGGTCCACGGCAACCAATCCAAAGCCTCCGCCCTGCAACAGCAGATCCGTCGCGCGCAGCGTCTGCTCCACATTCCGACAGCGCACCCACAATAATTTCCGCAATTCCACTCCGGCCGCCTCCGCCGAATGCGGATCAAACGCATCTCCTCCATCAATCAACGCGCAAGCTTCCTCCTGCGCCGTGCGCGCACTCAAAGCGGCCAGCAGCAAACTCGTGCGCCCCGAACACGACGGCCCAAAAATTTCCGTCAACGCTCCGCGCGGCAATCCTCCGGTCAGCGAATCAATTTCCGGAATGCCGCTGGAAACAGTGACCACCTCCTGGCGGTCGCGATAGTTGAACGGCGCAACCACGCGCCCCGCCAGAGCGAGTTCCACCTTCGAGCGCAGCGCGGCAAAGTTGGCGGCCATGGTCGGGTCAATTGTCAGCGTCCAAAAGCGCCATCCAGATCTTCGCTTTTTGTTCGCCTAGAGGAATTCTCCACCACTCCCCCGCGATTGTCAATCACCCGGGGTACGCGGCGTGTCGCCGGCTCTTTGCCTTTGACGTTGTAGCGGCCAGCTTTCGCTGGGCGCCTTTGACTGGGACTTTGTTTTTGAATTATGTAACGGCCGCCTGCTTTTTAGGCGGGCGTAGTTGAATTTGCAACCGTGGCTTCAGAGTCTGTGTGGGAACAACTGCGCTGCGTCAGTACGACGCTGCACGGTCAATCGCGGAGACCGGTCTTAATTCAAGGTGTGTTCAGAAACGCGGAGTATTGAGCCTCCAACCGTGTTGCCGCCCGCTGTTTCGTCTTCCCGTAAAAACGAACCAGCGATTCACCGATTGCGAATAACACAGAAATGAAGAGCGCGGCAAACAGGTATCGCCTCGCTTCTGTTCTCAGAATCGTTTTGTCAAACTTTTCCCACCACGCCCCGAGAAAGGCGACCGACAATAGAATTGAGAGAGCGATGGCAACACCCAGCAGCAGAATCGCCAATCGATCCCACCATGCTCGTTCTTTTTTCGAGATAGCCGGATCAGTACCAACGTATCGCTGCGATTGCCCGACCAGTTGCGAATCAGTGAGCGCCTCCGCAAGTGGCAGCATTCCCGTCACAAGTGACGACACTTCTTGTATTTCTTTCGCTACGCTGGCTTCGGAATCGGACTCGCTCGTCGCGTGAAAGAATGCTTCGCGATGCACCAACACCCAATGGCCGCCGGCGTTCAAGCTGATCCCGCGAGGCCACTCCCGAGACAAGATTGCTGCGCAGCGGCCAGCTGTAAAGAATTGTTCGAGTAGGGCGCGGTTCTCTCCTGTCAATGTGTAGCGGCTTTCGAACTCGATCTGGCCGGCCAGAGAGATTTTCCTCCACCATCCACGACGCAGGAAGGACGCCGTGCGAGTCGGCCTCAAATCGAACTTTGGAAACAAAGGGTCGCTAAACCGATAGGCTACCCAGTAGAGGTAATAGGTTCGGCCTTTGGTGCGGTGACGAACTTCCTGAAACGAAAAAATCTGGACGCGCGCATTCGGCCACTGCAAGGTGTGAACGATTGAGTTCGGGTCAATCGTTAACTCATCCGCAAGTTCTCGCTGATAGGGGTTCCCCTGCTCCCAGAATTCGCTGCCCATCGCCGTCGCCGAACCTCTCAGCGCGGCCGCACGCATGTCTCTCGGAGTCTTGCTCAGGATCGACGAAAACCTCCACACCCATATAGCGAAAGCTGCTACTGAGCCAAAAATGAGAAATTGAGTCGCGTCAAAATGCATGATTGTTACTTCGACATTATTGATTGTAGGCGAAATCGACCTACCTCTGACCAATTGGATGAGTGGATGTGTGGGGAATACAAACGTCACATTTGACGGCAACTTCCGGCCGCCTATTCGAATTTCTCGTACGGCGGAGCTTGGATATCGCGCAACCCATCCGAGTGCAGCGTTGGCGCCAGGCAAATCACCCCTCAGCACCCCTCGACCGCCCTGTTTCTCATTTCGATACACTCCCCGCGAATACCTGCTGCATCTTTCGCCCAGATGAAGGATTTTACAGGCGTCATCCACTGCCTCTCGTCAGTGGACGACAACCCAAATCTGATCGCCAAGCCGCCGCGCGCAGCACCGTGGCCCGCAACCGGTAGCCGCGATCGCCTCAAGGAGACAAATGGAGATTGCTTCAGGCGTGCGTATAGGCCCCTTCGAAGTCTTTGCTCCACTGCAACCCGCCGTCTCGATGGTCCGCCACTACGGCGAACATCACTTCCCCGGCAGATTGATCGTCGTCGAAGGCATCGACGGCTCCGGCAAGTCCACCCAGCTAAGCCTGCTGCACAAATGGCTCGAATCAAAGGGCTACGGTGTGGTTTTCAGCGAATGGAATTCCTCGCCGCTGGTGAAAGACACCACCAAGCACGGCAAAAAGAAAAAATTGCTCACGCCCGCCACTTTTTCCCTGATTCATTCCACCGATTTCGCCGACCGCACCGAACGCAGCATTCTGCCGCTGCTGAAAGCCGGCGCCGTGGTCCTCTGCGACCGCTACATTTATACGGCGTTCGCCCGCGACGTGGCGCGTGGTATGGACCGTGCCTGGGTCCGCGAACTCTACGCATTCGCGGTGAAACCCGCGATCGCCTTCTATTTCCGCGTCCCGCTTGAAACCGCCATCCATCGCCTGCTCGACGGCCGCGACGGCTTCAAGTTCTACGAAGCAGGCATGGACCTGAATCTGGCGGACGATTCCGTCGAAAGTTTTCGCCTCTTCCAGGGCCGCATCTTGTCCGAGTACGAAAAAATGATTCCGGAATTCGGCCTCACCGTAGTGGACGCGACGCTCCCCATTGAAATCCAACAGATGCAAGTGCGCCAAATCGTGAAAGCACACTTGGATAAAGCCAAGGAATTGAGGGTACAAGCATGAGAGAAACCTACGGAAGGCTTTTGCCGGAGATGCGCCTCGGCGACCTCGCCGGAAAATTGATCGTCATCGAAGGCACCGACGGTGCCGGACGCAGCACCCAGATTGACCTGCTGAAACCGTGGCTGGAAGAGCTGGGCCACGCGGTAGTGGATACCGGTATGACGCGCTCGCCGCTCGCCGGTGAAGGCATTCGTCGCGCGAAAGAGGGCAATAATCTCGGCCGCGTAACCCAAGCCCTGTTCTACGCCACCGATTTCGTTGACCGCCTGGAAAATGAAATCGTGCCGGCATTGCGCGCCGGCTTCATCGTGCTCACCGATCGTTACATTTATTCGCTCATGGCGCGCGCCATCGTCCGCGGCATGGATCCGCGCTGGATTCGCAGCATCTACAGCGTCGCGCTCAAGCCGGATGCGGTCTTCTACCTGCGCCTCGGCATTGACCAATTGCTTCCGCGCGTCGTCTTCAGCCGCGGCTTCGACTACTGGGAATCGGGAATGGATCTATACCCCGGCCACGATATGTTCGATAGTTTCTGCAGCTATCAAGCCGCCCTGCTAACCGAATTCGATCGCCTCAGCGCCGAATTCAATTTTCAGATGGTAGACGCTGCAGCCGACTCCCGCACCGTCTGCGCCCACCTGCAGCAAAATATCCTGCATCTCCTGGAACGCGATTCGCGTAAAAATTTCATGTCGCGCCTCTACAACGATTCCACCGCGGCCCCGCAGGCAGACGACACAGCCATATACGCCGTGGCGGCCCCAGCAGCCGCGCCAACTACAAACGGCAACGGCCATCACCCTCACGCCACACACCACGGCCAGTAATTGTCGTTGCTTTTGAATTTTCCTTTGAATCTGCCTTTGAATTGGTAGCGGCCGCCTGCTTTTTATTTTAGGCGGCCGTCTTTGACTTCGCTCTTGCGGTTGATTTCGTCACTGTTGTTGTTGTTGTTGTTGCTGCTGCGCAAACTCCGCCATGGTCTCCGCGCTAAGCGGCTTCGATCGAATCACGGTCGTAGGCGGCAATTCCTCCGGCTCCGGCGCATTCATGGGCGAAACCGCCACCATCACGCTCAATTCACTCGACGCATCGCCCTTGTAAACGCCACGCGTCGGCGGTACGTCCGCGTAATCCCGACCCACCGCCACACGAATATGTCGCTCACACCCTTGCAAATTATTCGTCGGATCAAACGCTACCCAACCCAAATCCCCCAGATACGCTTCCACCCAAGCGTGCGTCGCGCCCGCCGCCGACCGGTCATGCGCCTTGTCCTCGTGATACAGATATCCGCTCACATACCGGCACGGAATTTTCAGCCCGCGCACCAGCGTAATCATAATGTGCGCGAAATCCTGGCACACACCCCGGCGCGCCTCGAGCGCATCGTTAATCGGCGAATCCACGTTCGTGGTATTCGGCACGTAGTCAAACATTTCGTACAGCCGCGCATTCAATTCCTGCAGCAGCGCCAGTGGTTTCCCGCGCCGCTGCAATTCCAACTCGCTCGCAAGCTTCTCCAACAGCTCCGTCGGCGCCGCGTACTGGCTCGGCAACAACATCTCCCAATAATCCGTTTGCGCCACACGCGCGTCCAGGTCGCTCCAATCGCCCGCATCCTCCGGCTGAAAATCCTGCGCCGGCAGCACATCCACAATCGCCTGTGCGGTCACCTCGATCAACGCGTGCTTCTGCGGAATATCGAAATGATGCACGGCATTGCCGTAAAAGTCGCGATACATCAACATCGTCGCCCGCGGCAACACATCCAGCGTAAAACTCAGGCAGCGCTGACGGAAATCCGTGCGCGGCTGCATGCGCACTTCCATCACGCTCTCCCGCACCGCGGGCTCGTACCGAAAACTCGTAATGTGCCGCACCGAATAAGCCATTTTCTCCGCCGCGTTGCCGTTACGCCGTTTCCCCGCTTCTCTGCCTGTTTGCTTCCCTGCCTGGCCTTAAGACGCGAGCTCCGACTCGATCGAATAATCAAAATAAATCTGATGTATCGCCGCATGAATCTGCGCGCACTCACCGCGCACATTTTCCAGGTATGCATGACCTCCGTCGGCCATCACTTCTTCAATCTGGCTGTAACTCAACTGCGCCCGCATCCGGCCCGCAATGCGCGTTGGCAATTTTTCCCGCCGCTCCGTCAATTCCCCGATAATGTGCAGCGCCGCGTTCACGCGATCCACGGAAAACCGCACCGAATGCGGAAAATCCGGGTTCAGCAGCAAGAATTCCGCCACCCGCAAAGGACGTATCTCCGCCGTGTAAGCCTTGCAATAGGCCTCAAACGCCACACAAGCCCGCAGCAATCCCACCCACCCAAGATATTCCGCGCTTTCCACCGCCTGATCCACGGGATGCGCCACGCGTCGGAAGTGCGTCTCCAGCAAAGCCGCCAGCGCGTCCGTCCGTTCCACATATCGTCCCAGCTGAATGAACTGCCAGCCCTCGCCGTGGCTCATCGTCCCATCCGTAATTCCCTGAAACAGATGCGCGCCTTCCTGCACCGTCTGAAAAAATGCGTGCGACTTCAACATCCACGATTCTTCCGGCCAGGTTTCGATCACTTCCAGATACAAACGGTTCAGCTGCTCCCACATTTCCGAGCTGCACTGTTCGCGCACGTGCCGCAGATTCTCCCGCGCCGTCGCGATGCACGAAACGATGGACGAAGCGTTCGTCCGGCTGAACACCAGCATATTAATCAGGCGCGTGGGATCCACCGGCCCCTGCGCCGCGGGCATCCGCAGTGCCTCCAACACAAATTTCCAGCGCCCCAATCCCGCTTCCGGCGACTGGTCCAGCCAAAGCTGCATCTCCACATCCAGCAAACGCGCCGTCTGCTCCGCGCGCTCCAGATAGCGGCTCATCCAGTACAAGCTGTCCGCCACGCGCGAAAGCATCCCTGCGTCCCGCTGCATGCTGCGCCCGAAATAATTTCGCGGAGCTCTCATGGTTTAGGTCTCATGGTTTACGCCAGCGGCCCTCCCGCGAGTCCCTTCCACACATCGTCAGCAATCTGCGCGGTGCGATCCTCCGCATTCCCCGCACGCAGCACCCACGTATCCTTGCTTCCCCCTCCCTGCGACGAATTCACTACCAGCGAACCTTTGCGCAGCGCCACGCGCGTCAATCCGCCCGGCACCAACGTCACCTTCTCGCCCATCAAAATGTAGGGACGCAAATCAATATGCCGCGATTCCACTTCGCCATCAATCAAACACGGCGCGCAGGAAAGCGCCAACGTCGGCTGCGCGATATAGTTCCGCGGATCGGCGAGAATCCGCGCGCGAAATTCCTCGCGCTGCTGCTTCGTGCTCTGCGGCCCGATCAACATTCCGTATCCGCCCGATTCCCCCACAGCCTTCACCACCATCTCTTCCAGATTTTCCAGCACGTGCTGCCGCTGCGCCGCGTCGGTCAACATATACGTCGGCACATTCGGCAGAATCGGCTCCTCGCTCATATAAAATCGAATCATTTCGGGGACGTACGCGTACACCGCCTTGTCATCCGCCAATCCCGTCCCAATCGCATTCGCCAAACTCACATTCCCCGCGCGATACGCGTTGAAAAGCCCCGGCACGCCGAGAAACGAGTCGCGCCGGAAACACAACGGATCCAGAAAATCGTCATCCACGCGACGGTAAATTACATCCACGCGACGGGGCCCCGCCGTCGTGCGCATGTAGACCACGTTGTCGTGCACCAGCAGGTCGCGCCCTTCCACCAACTCGATCCCCATCTGCTGCGCCAAAAATGTGTGCTCGAAGTAAGCAGAATTGGAAACGCCTGGAGTCAGCAGCACCGTCACCGGATCCTGCGAATAAGCGCAATTCTCCGGCGCGAGCGTCCGCAAAGTCGACAGCAATGCCTGCGGATAATGATCAATCGGCGAAACCCCATAATCGCGAAACATTTTCGGAAACACGCGCTTCAAAGCCTTGCGGTTCGCCAGCATGTAAGAAACTCCGCTCGGCACCCGCAGATTATCTTCCAGCACCACGAAATTTCCGTCCGGCAAGCGCACCAGGTCCGTGCCGCAAATGCTCACGTAAATGTCCCGCGGCACATTCAACCCGCGCATCTCACGCCGAAAATGTTTGCAGCTGTAAATCAACTCGCGCGGCACAATCCCTTCGCTCAGAATCCGCCCTTCGTGATAAATGTCGCGCAAAAATAAATTCAGCGCGGTTACTCGCTGCGTCAGCCCTTTTTCGATTTTGGCCCACTCGGCGGCAGGAATAATGCGGGGTATCAAATCGTTCGGAAAAATCCGTTCCGTCCCTTCCTTGCTTCCGTACACCGTGAAGGTGATCCCTTCGTGCAGAAATGTCAGGTCTGCCGCTTGTTGGCTCTTGCGCAATTCTTCCGGAGGCAGCCCCACCAGCGTCCGATGCAACGCCTGATAATATTCGCGCGGCAAACCCGGAGCGCAGAACATTTCGTCATAAGCCGTGTCGAACTGGTATTTCACAAAGGGGCGGGAACTTCCATACGGTGATGGGACGGCCGCTGCGGTCATCAGTCCTTCCGTGCGCCAACGTCAAGCCCCGAACTCTCGGAACCACGCGCCCGGTAAGTCTGTCTCGTTTCTGTCGTAGCCCGGTCCGAGCTGTTGCGGGAGCTTCACTGTAGTTACCGCCAGCGTCCAGGTCCAATACAAATTCCTGATTTATCCGATAAGTCTTATCGCTTTAATGAAACGGACACTTTCCCGGTGGTCCGGCAGCGGAAGCAGTGCTATGGAAGCGTGGAAACATTCGTGAACTAGCTTTTTACTTTTAACCGTCAACTCTTAAATCTCGCCCGACAACTCTCAGCACTCACTTCCCGCCATCCTCTGAATCCGCGGATCCCGAAACACGTCTGTCTCATCCGTGCTCCGCGTCGAAAATTCCGACACAATCGCCCCCCGCGGCCCCGCCTGAAACCAATGCGGCGTGTCCGGATAAATCGTGTACTGCTCCCCCGGCTCCAAATGAACCTCATGCCCCATCGTATAAAAATCCTCCGACCCAGCCGGCGGACGGCATCGCGGCGCCACAGTCCGCTCCCCCGGCACGTAAAGCGAAACGCTTCCCCACCGGCAGCGAAATGTCTCTTCCTTCCCGAGCACGCCGCCAATCGTCGGATGCCAATGTTCCGGACAAGTCTGCCCCGGAATCATCACCAATTCCTTAGCGCACACCCGCTTTGTGTTCACATAAGTAAGAATCTGCAACCCCGTCGTCGCCAACTCGCCCAGACCAAAATCCGTCACTTCCATCCGCTGCTCCTCCTCAGGCGTGATCAAAATCCCCGCCTGCAGCAGCAGCTCCGCAGCAGCCAACGCAATTTCACGGTTTTTCAATGCATCCTCACGCCACCCTTATACAACATCACCGTACGGGGCGTGCGCATTTCGGAGAGTCGGGCGCGCGACGGTCCAAGCGAAAATTAAGCGCCGTGGCTGCGGTCAGTTGCAAACCCGCGTGATTGCGGCCGCGCAATTTGTGGTGCTGGACGAGATTCTGGGAATGGGAGTAGCATTGCGAACTATGCCGTACGAATTCACCGACCGGGAGTACGAGCCGGAACCTCAAGCATCCTCCTCTCGCGGCGGTGTCCCGCCGCGAAAAATCACCGGAGTGGGAGTGCTCGACCCGCCGGTGCCTCCGAAGAGACAGCCCGGTCCGCTTACGCCTATTCCAGCTTCTCTGCTCAAACGTATTTTCGCGGTGATAATTCTCGTCGGCGTGGCAATTGCGGCCGCCATGTTCCTTCTGGCGCGACATTGATCGGCACAACAACGCCGTCCCATTCCACGCGGAGGCAAATCTCAACGGTGCACCGCTTCGTACTTCACAACTTCGTCTCACGCGTCCTAGCCATCGCATCGCTCGCCGTCGCAATCGCCGCACCGTCCGCCACAGCCCAAAAGTCCTACGACTCCGGCGCGACCGACACCGAAATCAAAATCGGTAACATCGCGCCCTACACCGGCTGGGCCAGCCAATATGCCGCCGTCGCCCGCGCCGAAGCCGCCTACTTCCAGATGATCAACGACCGCGGCGGAATCAAAGGCCGCAAAATCACTTTCATCAGCGTGGACAACGCTTCCGACCCCGCCAAGAGCTCAGCGCTCGCCCGTCAACTCGTCGAACAGGATCAGGTCCTGTTAATCTTCAGCTCCATCGGAACCGAAGACAATCTAGCCATCCGCGCCTATCTGAACGACCACAAAATCCCGCAGCTTTTCGTCGAATCCAGCTCCGCCGTCTTCAATGACCCTGCTCATTTTCCCTGGACCATGGGATTTTTCGCCACGTATCACAACGAAGGCATCGCCTACGCGCAATACATCCTCCAAAACAAGCCGGCCGCGAAAGTCGGAGTACTTTACGCGAACCACGACGCCGGAAAGGAATTTCTCGCAGGTGCGCGCGAAGGTTTCGGCGACAAAGCCTCGCAGCTAATCGTGAAGGAAGTTTCCTACCAAGCTTCGGAACAATCGCTACAACCGCAAATCGCCGCGCTGAAAGATTCCGGCGCCGACGTTTTCTTGAACTTCTCCCTCGGGCCATTCACCACGCAAGCCATTCGCACCGCGTACGACCTCGACTGGCATCCGCTGCAGTTCATTCCTAACGCCTCGCTCTCCGTCGCTGCGTTCCTCGAACCCGCCGGCCTGCAAAAATCCGCAGGTGTCATCAGCAACGCCCGCTCCAAGAGCTGGATGTCACCGCGCGCGCAAAGCGATCCCGCTGTGCACGAATTTCTCGATTGGATCAGCAAGTACAACCCCAGCGCCAGCCTCCGCGACCAGAACAACGTCGCGGGCTACGAACGCGCCCAGGCTCTCGTCGCCGTGCTGAAAAATTGCGGCGACAATCTCACCCGCGCGAACGTCATGAAACAGGCCGCCAGCCTCGATCTGGAACTCGGCATGCTCCGCCCCGGCATCAAAATCAAGATCAGCCCCACCGATTATCAGCCAATCAAACAGCTGTTTCTGATTCGCTTCGACGGCAAAGCCTGGGTGCCCGTCGGCAGCAGCATCGCCGAGTGAATTGACCACTACCCGGCCGCCGGCACCATCAACCACGCGCAGCTCAACGAAACAGCTCCGGCGCCGCTTCCTTGGGAAACAACGCTCCAGGCGGCAATTGAATATCAAATTGCTCGCCCCAACTCGAAAATGTCACCGTTCCCTTCGGCTTGGCCAAATCACCTTCCACATATTTCGTCGGCAAGCGATCGATCGTCCCGATCCAAATTGTGTGCACAGGAATAAACAACGCTTTGTCTTCCACCTTCCAGATTTCGCTGGAGACTCCGTCGACCGCTTCGTTGCCCAGCGGCGTGATCGTCGTCCCATCCTCGGTCGCGTATAGCGAAAACGGCGGCAGGATGCGTTCCTGGTCGGCGCTGAAGTAGCGCACCCCCATCTTTTTTCGATCGGGTCCATCCAGCAGTCGCGTACACGCCCTCAAATTCGCCGGACGGCGCTCCGCGTTCCAAATTGCGTCCAGCTCGTCCGCGGATCGATGGAACAGAACCGTCTCGGTCGCGATGAACTCCGTCTTGCTTGGGGGATTGTCTTTTGTTTCCAGGTAATGTGCGATGTTCTTATCGCATTGATACTCCGCGTCGGTCATCATGCCGCCGCCCTCGCCGGTAACCATGTGCGCGCGGAATGACCGCACCCCCTTCAACTCTGCTTCCGACTGCAGAAAAACCTTCCGTCCATCCAGAACAGGCTTGCGGCCGCACCCAAAACACAAGAGCGCCAAAGAAATACCCAGCGGCCAAGTACGACCTCTCACCACGTCACCTCCCAGAAGAATGGGCCGTGCATCACAATTCAATATAAGGTGTTGGCCTCGCGCGCGATGTGCCCGGTTTGCGCACTTGTGCCGTCAATCTCAATAACAAGGGCCATGAACAGGAGAGTGGCGGGCCTGAGAGGAGTCGAACCTCCGACAACCTGGTTCGTAGCCAGGTGCTCTATCCAGCTGAGCTACAGGCCCGCCGAAACAACGCGTGCGTTCCGTCTAGATTACGACACACTGCCCGCGACTTCAACAGCGTACGGCGATCCGAGTTCGCCCGGAGCCCGCAAATTCGCGCCACGCCGCGCGCCACGCCACAAAATCTTCGCCACGATGCGTCGCAACGCACAAATTCACAACCCATCCCGGGTACGGAACTGTTCACCGCATTGTCACACCCCCGTAACAATCACCCGTTACTTTCGCCAGCTGACTCTCCCACACAATCAGAGGTGCTGAATGGCGGCAGGAACGTCGGTTCTCGATTCCAAGATGACGGCAGGGCCCGGAAGAATTGGCATTCTCATTGCCGTTCTGGTGCTGCTGGGCGGACTTGTGTACATCGGCCGGCACCTGATTACAGATCTGTCAGGCATCCACGCAGAGAGTTGGCTTCCCTACGCGCTGCTCGGCATCGCCCTCCTCACCGCCTTGGCTTTCGAATTCGTGAACGGCTTTCACGACACCGCAAACGCCGTCGCCACCGTCATCTACACACATACCATGGAACCGCACGTCGCCGTGGTTTGGTCCGGCATGTGGAATTTCCTGGGCGTGCTGGCCTCCACCGGCGCGGTAGCCTTCGGTATCGTCTCGCTCCTCCCTGTAGAACTGATTTTGCAAGTCGGCGGCAGGGCCGGCTTCGCCATGGTCTTCGCCCTGTTGGTCGCGGCGATCATCTGGAATCTCGGCACGTGGTGGTTCGGACTTCCCGCCTCCAGCTCGCATACCCTGATCGGCTCGATCATCGGCGTCGGCATCGCCAACCAGTTGATGTCCGTAAAGACCGGCACCAGCGGCGTGGATTGGGGCCAGGCCACCAACATCGGAAAATCGTTGGTTCTTTCTCCCATCGTCGGCTTCGTCTTCGCGGCGCTGCTTCTCATCGTTTCCAAAAAGCTGATTCCTAATAAGGAGCTGTACCAAGCCCCGAAGGGAAACGAACCCCCTCCCTTCTGGATTCGCGTGCTGCTCATGATCACCTGCACGGGCGTCAGCTTCTTCCACGGTTCCAACGACGGCCAAAAAGGCATGGGCTTGATCATGCTCATCCTTATCGGCACCGTCCCCACGGCTTACGCCGTCAACCACGCCGTCACCTACCAGCAAACCCAGGATTTCGTCGCGGTTTCCACGCAAACCGCGGACATGCTCGGCCACTACGTTTCTCCTGCTGCGGTCGTTGGCGACTCCCGCGAAGAAGTGACCGATTACATTCGCACCAAGCAATTCACTCCCAACACCATGCTGGCCTTGCGCGAACTCGTCAACGGCATCGGCACGGAAAGCGCTCTGTACCGCGAATTGAAGGCTGTCCCGCAGGACAAAGTCCGCAACTTCCGCAACGACATGTACGTCGTCAGCGAAGCTCTGCGCCTCATGAACAAGACTCATCAGCCGGAGTTCTCCGCCGCCGACACCGCCATCCTCGCCAACTACAAGAAGCACGTTGATAACGCCACTAAATTCATTCCCACGTGGGTGAAAGTGGCCGTGGCACTGGCGCTTGGCATGGGCACCATGATCGGATGGAAGCGCATCGTGGTCACCGTCGGCGAAAAAATCGGCAAGGATCACTTGACCTACGCGCAAGGCGCCGCCGCGGAAATTACGGCGATGGCTACGATCGGCGCCGCCGATTGGTTCGGCTTACCTGTCAGTACCACGCACGTGCTCTCTTCCGGCGTCGCCGGAACCATGGCCGCAAATCATTCCGGATTGCAAATGAGCACCGTGCGCAATCTGGCCTTGGCGTGGGTGCTCACGCTGCCCGCATCGATTTGTCTCGCGGCTAGCCTCTTCTGGCTATTCAGCAAAATCGGCGGCGCGAGCTAAACCGCACTGGCTTTCGTAGCGGCGCTGGCCAAGGTTTTGACTTTGTAGCGGCCAGCTTTAGCTGGGCGCCTTTGAACTTGATGTTGAATTTGCCGTTGAATTTGTAGCGTCGGCGTCCCGCCGGCTCTTTTGCCTTTCGCGCCGCCAACGTCGCTAACTTTGGGTCCAGGAGCTCAGAACATATTCGTTCGCAGTCATAATGCCAAGGATCATCTTAGTTTTATTCGCAATCTTGTCTTCCGCACATTTGTGCTCTGGCCTTCGTGCTCAGGAATCCCCGGACACTTCCTGCCCCCGGCCATCTCCCGGTGCCGCGGTCCCCGAGCCTGAAGACTTGCGCAGCCACAGCGGCGTGCTACAGGTTGATCTGACCGTCCGCAATTTCACCCAGCCCGGCGGCACCACGCGTTTCTGCTACTTTGACGCAAACGGAAATCAATCCCCCACTCTGCGCCTGAGTCCCGGCGACCTGCTCATCCTAAATTTGAAGAACGATCTGACAGACTCGCCCCCCGCCGTTCCCGCCGCCACTAAAAACCACAATCACGATCGCGCCACCGCAAGAAAGAACGCCGACCCATGCGAGAACTCTACGATGTCGCTAACCTCCACCAATCTTCACTTCCACGGCCTCACGGTCCCAGCGGTTTGCCATCAAGACGACGTCCTCAAAACTTCCATCCAACCCGGCGACGCGCCCTTCCAATATAAATTTCGTATCCCGGAAAACGAGCCGCCCGGATTGTATTGGTATCACCCGCACATCCACGGTTTCAGCAAGCCACAGGTCCTGGGCGGCGCCTCCGGAGCAATGATCATCGAAGGAATCGAGCGCGCCAATAAAGAAGTAGCCGGTCTGTCGGAACGCGTCCTGGTCATACGCGATCAAGATCTGCTGAATCCCAACGCGCCGCCATCGAAATCCGAACCCGTCGTGCCCAGATTCTTCGTGGACCACGACGGCGACTCCGCCAACAACGGCACCGGCTTCGGCAAGCCCGCGAAAGACCTCTCCATCAATTTCGTGCCGGTTCCCTATCCCGATTACCCGCCCGCCTCGATCCAGATGAAGCCGCAGGAGCGCCAATTCTGGCGCGTACTCAACGCCTCCGCGATCACCTATCTTAATCTCGCAGTCTTGTATAAACGCGTGCCGCAACAACTCGGTATCATCGCGCTAGACGGCGTTCCCCTCAATGCCAACGGAACCACAGGAGATTTCATCGGCTGGCAAACGCATCTCGGTGTGCCGCCCGGCGGCCGTGTCGAGTTCATCGTCACGGGCCCACCCGCTGGAGTTCAAGGCCTGCTCGTAACGCGCACCGTGGACACCGGCGTAGGCGGTGAGAACGATCCGAATCGCGCGCTCGCCACTATCACCGCCTCAGACGATGCTCCGGAACCGCGTTCAATACTCGCGTCATCGCCCGTGCCACTTCCCCCGCCCACTGAGCCCTGGCTGGGCAATGCCGCTCCGGTTCGCATCCGCAAACTTTATTTCTCGGAAAAACTTCTCGATCCCAACGATCCCAATAGCGCCACCACTTTTTACCTGACCGTCGAAGGCCAAACCCCCACGCCCTTCGATCCCAGTTCGGGAGTTCCAGACATCATCGCGAAACAAGGCGACGTGGAAGATTGGATCATCGAAAATCGCTCCACGGAACTGCACGCATTTCACATCCATCAGCTGCACTTCATGTTAGTGGCGTGGAATGGCGTCCTAATTGACGAACCGTTTTTACGCGACACGATCAACGTGCCTTATCACAAAGACGCGGATCTTGCATACCCCAGCGTCCGCTTGCGCATGGATTTTCGCGACCCCAACACGATTGGCACTTTCGTGTACCACTGCCATTTACTCGAACATGAAGATGGAGGAATGATGGGCCTGATCCGCGTCGAACCAGCCGACAGCGCTCAAGCTCGAGAAAAAAGTACTGCAAGTTCTAGAACGAGTAGCACTCCAGCCCACTCGACAAACGCCAATTGAATCCGTCTTCCGCGGCCCGCAGCAGAATCCGCGAATCGCGTATTGGTGTGCGCTCGCGCTGCTTCGATTCAACGAACCAGTGGGCACGACCTGATTTTACAATTTGTCTTTTACCATTCACACAAGAAGAACTCTGCCGCAACAAAGAACAGATATTACTCACAAGCTCTGTCTGAGCAGATTTCGCAAAAAATTTAGGAGGATGCATGTCCTTTAAGCGTTTCGCTTCGAACTCGATGCATTGCTTGCGTATCGGGTTAACTTCACTCGCTCTGTTCCAATTTTCGCTCGGCGGCCCTTTGGCCGGCTCGGCCCAGGCCCAGTCGACCAATGACGGGAAGACTACTACGCCGATTAAACACGTGATCGTGATCATCGGTGAGAATCGCAGCTTTGACCACGTCTTCGCGACCTACGTGCCGAAGCCCGGACAAACCATCAACAACCTGCTGTCAGAAGGCATCGTCAAGGCCGATGGCACTCCTGGACCCAACTTTGCAAAGGCCCACCAGCTCGCGGCAGTCGACCTCGGCGAAAAAAACGGGGGCGATCCTTTTCTTCTGACTCCTCCCAAGATCGATTTCGGCGGCGATGTGCTTCCTGCCCCGCTCGTCGGCGGCGCGAAGGATTCGTACATCCCCAGCGACAGCATCAGTCTCGCCGAAGCGTCCGAAACCGGCTTGCCCACTAATTACTACCCGTTCCTGGTTTCCGGCGGCACTGGCTTGTCCTCGCACATTCCGGACACGCGCATCACGAACGTCAATGCCCTCCCTGCCGGTCCCTTCCAGCTGACCAACGGCGGTCTGTTCACCTACAACGCGTACGCTGCCAGCCCCGTGCACCGCTTCTACCAGATGTGGCAGCAACTCGATTGCGCTGCCAATCACATCGTCGGGCCAAATGGCTCTCCGTGCAACGGCAGCTTGTTCTCTTGGGTCGAAGTCACGGTCGGTGCCGGCACCAACGGCCTGGCGCAACCATCCAACTTCGACACCAACTACCTGCCCGGCGCCACGACCACTGGTGAAGGCTCGACAGCTCTCGGCTTCTACAACGTGCAGCAGGGTGACGCTCCTTACTTTAAGTCTCTCGCCGACACCTACTCCATGAGCGACAACTTCCACCAGTCCGTCAGCGGCGGCACCGGTGCCAACCACATCATGCTCGGTCACGGCGATGCCATCTACTTTACCGACGGCGCTGGCAATGCCCAGGTACCACCTCACAACGTGCTGGTACAAAAAGGCGGCGCAAATGCCGGCGTAGTAGATGAAGTCGAAAATCCCAACCCCGCAGCCGGCACCAATAACTGGTACAGCGAAGATGGTTACGGCGGCGGCTCTTTCGGCTCTGCGTCTTACGGCGGCGGCTCTTACAGCAATTGCGCTGACCCCATGCAACCCGGCGTCTCCGCGATTTTGAAATACCTCGCGGCGCTCCCGAAACCAGTGGATCCGCGCTGCCAAGCCGGCCACTACTACTTGCTGAACAACTACAACCCTGGCTACTTCGGTCGCGGCGAAAACGCGTTCCTGGACACCAACGCCGCCAACACCGTCTTCACGATCCCGCCCTCCGCGGTTCCCAGCATCGGTGACGAACTGATCGCGCAGAGCATTTCGTGGAAGTACTACGGCGATCAGTGGAACGACTACGCTGGGAACGGTGGCTCGACCGAGCCGCTCTGCGCACCGCCAACGGTGAAGGAACCCTGCTACATCCCCGAAGATAAATATCAAATCAACTACGGCGCCGTGGGCTCGCCCAATGGTCTCGGCGCTCCTATCACCAACGCGGACGAGTACTGCAACATCTGCAACCCGTTCCAGTACGACACGTCCATCATGGCCAACGCCGCCGTCCGCAGCGCGCACCTCAAGGACTCCAGCGAGCTCTACAATGACATCGCAGCCGGCGACATTCCCGCCGTCTCTTTCGTCAAGCCTAGCGGGTTCGTGGACGGCCATCCTTCGTCCTCGAAGCTAAATCTCTTTGAAGGCTACGTGGAAAAGATCGTGAAGGCCGTGCAAGCCAATCCCACTCTGTGGGCCGACACCGCGATCTTCATCACCTTCGACGAGGGCGGCGGCTACTACGATTCCGGTTACGTGCAACCGTTGGACTTCTTCGGAGACGGCACCCGCATTCCGCTGCTCGTCGTCTCCAAGTTCTCCACCGGCGGCAACATCACGCACAACTACTCGGATCACGTCTCCATCCTCAAGTTCATCGAGAAGAACTGGAGCATAGGGCCGGTCACCACCCGCAGCCGCGATAACTTCCCCAACCCGATCACGGCAGGCAGCCCCTACATTCCGACAAACGGTCCAGCCATCAGCGACTTATTCGAACTCTTCAAGTTCGAATAAGCGCGGCAATCAACATCAACCGGCCAGGCGGCGCACAGTCAACGCGCCGCCTGGCCGTTGCCTTTTTCTGTGTCCTTCGCCTTTCTCTGTGCACTCTGTGTTAAATGTTTCCAAGCACGTCCGATGAATCTTTCGCGTTGCACACGCATCCATATCGATGTAGGATTTGCAATTATGAATCGCCGCCCCCACGCCTGTCTCTCTACGCCGTGTTGTTGTACCAGCACCGGCCTGCGCGGGCGCCCAATCCGAATCCTTTAGCAACCCTACACACCGGATTTCAAGCCCGCTAACAGCCCACCAGCTGTCAAGCGGGCATTTTGTTTTTACGCCACCAAATCCAGCACCAAACGCACCAAGGAGAATCGCAAATGGCCGACGAACTCAAACGCAACGCCAGACCGGGCCAAGCGACGCCGCTGCTTTCTCTCGACGCCTGGGCCGTAATCCTAGCCCTAGCTCTCGCCCTAGCCATCTGGATCGGCTGGATCAAGCAAGTACCGTGGTGAATCGCGCCAGAGCGCGATTCACTCTGAGAACCGGCAGCGCCGGTTCGAAGGGTAATTTGCCGCCAAGCTTTTGGCTTTGTAGCGGCCGCCTGCTTTTGCTTTCGAGGCGGGCGTCTTTGACTTTGCACTGGAATTTGTAGTGGCCGGTGCCGCAAAGCGGGACCGGGCAGCCGTTGTCGTTGGTTCAGTGTTGCGTTTGTAGCGGCGCACTTCATTGCGCCGTCGTCGGCACCGCGAGCATCGATCGCTCGCATTCGCCGCACGCGATGGCGCCAAAAATTTCCCAGGAGGACATCACCGCATGGCCAGCTCCATCGCACTCGACGCACCCGCAACCGAGAGTTTCTTCAAACAAGCCGCCCGCCTGATCCCCGGCCTCGCGCTGCTCGCGGCCGTCGGCTACGCCGGCAGAATCATCGAGCGCTCCATAGCCACCTACGGCAAAGCCCACCACTTGACGCTCCCGAATATTGAATACGTCCTCTGGGCCATCGTCATCGGCCTGGTCATCGGCAACACCGTCGGCGTGCCCAAACTTTTCCAACCGGGCGTCGCCACCTACGAATTCTGGCTGAAGACCGGCATCGTCCTGCTCGGCTCCCGCTTCCTGCTCGGCGACGTAGCCAAACTCGGCGGCGTTGCCCTCGCACTCGTCGCCATCGAAATCGCCGTCTCGCTAGCGTTCATGACCGCGCTGGGCAACGCCTTCAGGCTCGGACCCAAGCTCACCACGCTGCTCGCCGTCGGCTCCGCAATCTGCGGCGTCTCCGCCATCATCGCCGCGCAAGGTGCGATTGACGCTGACGAAGAAGACGCCTCCTACGCCATCGCCGCCATCCTCTCGCTAGGCGCCATCAGCCTCTTCATCTTTCCGCTGGTCGGCCACTGGCTGCACCTCAGCGATCAAAGCTACGGCCTCTGGGCCGGCCTCGGCATTGACAACACCGCCGAAGCCACGGCAGCCGGCGCCCTCTATTCCGACGCTGCCGGTAAAGTCGCAGTGCTCGCGAAAACCGCTCGCAACGCCATGATCGGCTTCGTAGTCCTGGGCTACGCCATTCACTGGGCCCGCAAAGAACACACCGAAGGCGTCACCAACAAAGCCGCCTTCCTCTGGCGCAAATTCCCCAAGTTCGTCCTAGGCTTTCTGCTAATCAGCGCCATAGCCACAGCCCAAGTCTTCAGCAAACCCCAATTAACCAGCCTAGCCAACCTCTCCCGCTGGGCCTTCCTCCTGACCTTCGCCGGCGTAGGCCTACGTACCAACATCCGCGAACTAGGCAAACAAGGCTTCCGCCCGTTCCTAGTAGGCGCAGTGGGCGAAGTCGTGATCGCGTTCCTGACCCTAGGCTTGGTATATGGGGCTGATCGGTTTCTGCCAAAGTGAGTAGCGAGTAGCGGCTGGTGGGTAATGATTCGTGATTCGTAATTCGAAGTTCAGGGGCGCTGCTTGCTGCGCCGCAGCTTGCCACGATGTTAGCCCCGCGCTCGGATCCAGCGTCACTTACGCGCGAAAATGGTGCGCACAGACACGCGATTTTCGACCGATTTGAAATGGCCCCCACCTTTTGTTTTCAGTGATTTGCGACGATTTCTAATTGCGGCACTACCGATGAGAATTTCGCCGATTCCCGCGTTCTCCGCTGTACGAGAACCCGCATGGCGTCGCGAAAGCGGGCGCACGCCCTCGATCATTTTCCCGCCTGCAGCGGCACAGTCGCTCAAAGCAGTCGTCGGCATCATTTGACCGCACACGCTTTCCTCCCGCGGACTCAACGCAAAGCCGCCGAATTCGAGTAAATTCAGAAAACCCGCCATTTTTTCGACTCCCGCCCGAAGCTGACACGCCCAGGTTGAATGCGCAGCTATACGTCCGTACAGAACTAGGACAGAACTAGTACTTACTAGCCGAAATAGGTGTCACCGAACGACTGCGAATCAAAGCGAAGAAACTTTTCTTGTCTGTGTGATGCCTTCGGCGCGACTATGCCGAGGGAGGAATGATGAAGCTAGCGATTGCCGTTATCGTGATCGCTTTGGCAATCCCCGCTACAGCCCAGGAACGAAAAAGCGACTGGACGGACGTGATAGCGATAGCCATTCAGCAATCGGCAATGGCTTTGCCGGGAAGTAAACCCTTTCACTTGAAAGCAGAGATCATTGAATCCACAAATCCAGATTCAGAATACAAAGGAAAATTCGAAGAGTACTGGGTGTCGCCTGAGAAATAGAGACGAACGATCGAGAGCCCGGACTTTTCGCAGACCAAAGTGGTGAACGGAGACGATGTTTTGGTGCAAGATACCGGCGATTATTTTCCGTGGTGGCTGACCCATTTAATCACCATGATTCTGGATCGTCGTCCGGGCTTTGTAATGCCCGATCACAGTAACGAACAGGCCGGAAGCAAACTGAATCCACAGATATCAAGCGTCTGCACACGCACTACGATTGGCATCGATCAATGGGCCTTTTTTATCGAGCCGCGGTGAATGTTGTTCACGAACGCATTCGATAGGAGCGGAGGTTTCGTCGGGGACTTCAAGAATTTCTCCGAATTCGGAAGAAAGCAGGTTGCGCGACAGAGCATCATGGACCCGGAGCCGGGAACGACAATTCAGGCGACGATCACCCAACTGACCGAAGTGCGTCAGCCCGCTGAAACCTTGTTCGCTATCGAGAAATCCACTCCGCCGGAAGCCAGGATCAATAGCTTGCGGATTAGCGAGGCGACGCTCCGAAGCTTGTCGTTGACCAGCACTGAAATCGAGTGGACCGCTGTGGAAGGCGGACTGTTAACCGGTGGGTGCGCGCTATATGTTTCCGCAGACAGATCCGGGCGCATGCGGGAAGTGTGGCCCGGGGGATGCGACAACAAGGAGTTGGTGACTCCGCTTCGGGAAATCGTAAGGAAGTGGCAGTTGAAAACGGCGACGGTGAATGGAGTGCCGGTGCAAGTCGAAGCCAGATTGACATTCCCGGTTAAGACGACGCTTCAATCGAAGAGTAAAACGGATTAGCGCTCGTTGTCATCTGGAAACGCTCAGGAGCGCGGCGCTCGAGCAGCGAAAAGTTTGTTTTCGCCGCCGTGGTCTGGCAGCGCGACGGTTTTTTCGAAGCGCAGGCCGAGTATTTCGAGGAGGGTGATGGAGGCGTGATTGTTAGGCTTGGTGATGGCAACGATGCGCTGGAGGCGCAGAGTCGTCCAGCCGTAGTGCATGACGGCGGCGGCGGATTCGCGCGCATAGCCTTGCGACCAATATTTTCGAAGGAACGCGAAGCCGATGTCCACGTCGTCGAGCGATTCGCGTTTCAGCAGGCCGCAGATGCCGATGGGCGCACCGGAATCTTTCAGCTCGACCAGGTACAGGCCAAAGCCGAATTTGCGGTAGCTGGCGACGGGACCTTTGGCGATGTAGCGCCGCGCGTCGGCGAGGGTGCGCGCACCGCGATCGCCGATATTTTCAAGGAAGGCCGGCTCGTTCAGAAGTTCGAGGATGAATGCGGCGTCACCTGCGGCGAGGCGGCGTAGCATCAGCCTTTCTGTTTCAAGAATATTCACCGCGGGGATGTTTCCATTTTTTCGCGCTGTGCTGCGGGCTTATGCCGACGCCTTGCCAGCTGCCGATTTTGCACCGGATTTTTCGGCGAGGCTGCGGTCGAGCACCGTCCGGAATTTTGCGAGCCACGCAGGATGCGCCGGCCAGGCGGGGCCGGTGACCAGGTTGCCGTCCGCCACTGCGTCCGTCATCTCCACAGCAACGTAAACGCCGCCGGCAAGCTCGACTTCGGGAGCGCAAGCGGGATACGCGCTGACGCGTTTGCCGGAAATGACGCGCGCGGCGGCCAGAATCTGCGCCCCGTGGCAAAGGGCGGCGATGGGCTTGCCCGCGGTGGAAAAATATCGCACGATTTCCAGAACCTTGGGATTCAGCCGCAAATATTCGGGCGCGCGCCCGCCGGGAATCACCAGCGCGTCGTAATCCTCGATGTGGATTTCGGCGAACGTGGCGTTCAAAGTGAAATTGTGTCCCGGCTTTTCCGAATACGTTTGCGCTCCTTCGAAATCGTGGATCGCGGTGCGCACGAATTGCCCGGCTTTTCTGTCCGGGCAGACGGCATGCACGGTGTGTCCCACCATCTGAAGCGCCTGGAACGGGACCATCACTTCGTAGTCCTCAACGTAATCACCGACAAGCATCAATATTTTTGCTGCTGGCATTTTGTGTGGCCCTCCCCCGCTAAGAGTTTTGCGGCAAAGTTCAATAATAACACCGCGACCGCGCGGCTTGAAGTTGGCCGACGAGCGAGTCGCGCCGCGGTGCGGCAGCAAGCAAAACAAAAGCGCGCGGGAAAAGCACCGCGAAAAGAACGGCCCTCCGCGCCGATGTTATTTATGTCGTGGCTGAAGAGTCTCCGCCAAAAGTGCAGTGCTTGTCATCCCGAACCCGCGGCAGCGGGTGAGGGATCTGCTTTTCGCGCTCACGCCAAACCGAAAAGCAGATCCCTCGGGCAAACTGCGCCCTCGGAATGACAACCTCGTTATTTTTCTTGTCGCGCGAATCAGTTCTTTGGGCGCGGCGCTGGTGCAGATTCGCGGGGCGCGGGAGCCGGATGCGACGCTGGCGCCGGCGCATCGTGATGCTCCGCTGGCGGAGGCGTGCTGGCTTTGTGGTTCAGCGGAGGATGGACATCGTAGTCGTCGTCCTTGGCTTTGGTGGGCGGCGTGAACTTCACTGCCGGGTGCTGCTGCGCGGCGTCGTTCGCTGGCGGACGCCCGTTGCTGTTCGGCCCTTCGCTGCCGTTCGCCTTCTGCCGATCGTTGCCGTTCGCGTTGGTGTTGATGTTCGCGCGCGCATCGGTGTTGGGATATTTTGGCGATTGCGCCAAACTGTCGTTGGTGTACATGGGCACGGGCCGGCGTGCAGGCGCCGCCGCAGCGTTACTACCTCGTGGCGCTGCCGCCGGATTGACGGCGTGCACAATGGAATGGCTGGTGATTGGCATCGGCGGATTCAGGCGCGCCACCACGGGCCGCGCGGTGAACGCCACCGCGGGTTTCGCGCGCGCGGGCCTGGCCGTCGCCGCCACATAGCTCGCGCGCGTCGGCGCGAGCGGAGTCTGTTCGGTCGCGTGCGCGCTCTGCAATTGTTCCGGCGTCACGCGAACGAACGCAGTAGCCACTGGTTTTGCGCCGATGAAAGTTTCACGCGAAACGGCCGTCACCGCGGCAGCGTTGTGCGCGTAGGTGTATTCAACTCGGTTCACGCCCACGTTGCGGTTCGCGATGTAGTTGTTGTACACCGTCGTGACCTGTGTGACGTTGACGACGCGCATGTTGGTGAGGTTGATGTTCTGCACGTAGCGCGGGCTGGCGCGATAGCCCGGAATGTAAACATCGCGCGGCCCGAGCGGAAACCACGCGACACCGGCGAATCCTCCGCCGAATCCCACGGCAACGCCCGGACCTCCTCGGCCGCCGACAAATCCCACCAGCGCCGGCGCATAAACAGGACGCACCACCATCGGCCCCGGCACCCATCCCCAATATCCGCCACTCACATACGCCCAGCGCCCGTAGTGAAACGGCGCAAAGCCCCACGGTTCGTTTTCGACCCACGTCCAGCCCCAGGGCCCAATCCAAACCCAGTGGCCGTAGCGATACGGCGCCCAGCCAACCCCAACGCCGCTCGGCACCCAAATCGCACCGTAGTCCGCATCGGTCTGCCACTGGCCGTTGTCGTCGAGATCGTAGTAGCCGTCCACGTCGCGCGAAACGTAGCGCGCTGACGCAGAACTATTTTCGCGCTGGTCTTGCGCCTGGCACCAATCCTCGAAATCGTCGAATTCTGGCGCGGCTTGCACGTTGAAGCTCAACTGCTCCGTGCCGTTGAAAATGTATTGCTGCCCGGCCGCCAAGTCGTACGATTCTCCCGCTCCGGTTACCTGCCCTGCTCCTTCACGCACGGTGATCGCTGTGGAATTTCCGTCAGGGTCCGTCTGAATGCGATATTCGCCGGAAGCTGCCAGCGTGAACGCTAGGTTCGGCGTATCGATTTCAAAAGCGTTGCCAGGCTCCAGGCGGCGGACGTGCACTTCGATGGTGCCTTGCGCCAGTTGCAGCTGCACGGTGCGATCGTCCAGATTTAGAAACGAAATTCCCGTCTCGCTGGAAAGCCGAATGCTGGTGGCGCCGATGTGAACTTCGCCGCGCGAGTCCTTGTCGGCCCACAGGTTGTCGCCGGTGATGAGCGGGCGATTGATGTCGGCCTCGATCCAATCTTGTTCGCCGGCAATTTGGAAGGATAGCGAGCCCTGAACGTAATTCAGGCGCGCGACGCGCGTCGGCGGATCGACTACCTGGGCTTGGGCTTGCACTTGCGAAGGGTCCTGGTCTTGAGCTGCTGCGTTTTGGGGCAACGCGCCGAGGATGCTGGCTATGAGCATCGGGAACACTACCAGCGACAACTTTTTGGTCATGAAGCGAACCCCTTCGATGCGTGCACTGGCAACAGCATCGCCATCCTGCGCAACCAGCTGGCAGCAAGGAACCATGCGAACCAAAGAACGATGCGCGTGTCTGACATGGCGGCTCGTGACCTCCATGCAAGAAACCCGATTATGGAGCTTTAGTTGCAGGTTGCATAGGATGGACTGGTGCGTGGGTGACCGATGCAGTACATCGAAAGCGATACGAATTGCTGCAGAAACGCGGAGTCGCAGAGAAAACCGACGATCTATATGCACTTCACGGCCGGCGGCTGGCTTCTACTAAGGGATCTCGACGGCAACCAGGGACATATCATCGGCGGGAGGTCCGTGGCGGAACACCGCGACGCGATTGACGATTTCCTGCGTCATGGCCGGCAGCGGAAGCTGGGAAGTTTCGCGCACGATGTCGGCGAGGCCCTCAACGCCCAGCATGTCGTCGCGCGTATTGAAGCTTTCGGTGAAGCCATCGGTGTACAGAATCACGCGATCGCCCGGCTCGACTGAAATCTTCATGGGGTTTTCCACGTCCACGGCATCGTGCAGCAGGCCCAGGACCGAGCTGCGCGATTCCAGCAGGCGCGGCGCCTCTCCCGGCTTGACGATCATTGCCGGTGGATGCCCGGCGCCGACAAACTCCAGCGTGCGCGCGGCGAGATCGAGTCGCGCTGCGACTACGGTGAAATAAAAAACCGAGCTGCGCAGGCTGCCGATCACGAAACGATTGAGATGCTCCATCATTGGCGCGAGCCCGGCCCCGCGCTCGATTTGCGACATCGTTTCGGTGTAAATGCGGTTGGCCACCAGCGCCGAGCCGATGCCGTGCCCCGAGACGTCGCAAATCATCAACGAAAGATGATCGGGGCGCGGCGCGACCAGCCCAAAATCTCCACCGATGGTGCGCACCGGCTGGTAAAAGGTTTCGACGGCAGCGCCTCCCCACATCAGGCTGCCCGGCGCGAGGCTCTGCTGTACGCGCGCAGCTAGCAGCAAATCCTCCTCGATTTCGCGATGGCGCTGCTCGAGCTGGATATTTACTTCCCGCAGCTCATTTTCGGCGCGCTTCTGCGCGGAGATATCCGTGAGAGTGACGATGGAAAAAATTCCGCCATCCGGATCTTCAATCTGGCGCGCGGTGATCACCACTGGCAGGCGGTTGCCATCACGGTGCGGCACGTAGAATTCAAAAAGGTTGCTGCCTTCTCTCTGGCGGCGCTCGATTTGCCGCTGCAACGCCTGGGCGTCTTCGGGGGGATACCAGCTGGTGATTTTCGAGCCGACGAATTCGTCCGCGGAATACCCGGCCATTTTCAGATAGAGAGCGTTGGCGTAAACCACCTCGCCGCAATCGTTGTTGATCAGCACTCCCTGATTGAGCGATTCCAGAATGCCGACAACCCCGTCCAGCCATTCATGCGGTATTTCGACCACAGGTTACGCCTCGCGTGCGAGCCTGAGAGATTGACTCGGCAATTTAAATTCCGTATTTCAACACAATCATATCACTAGTGAAACGAACGACGCCCGCCGCATCGCGAAATGCGCGGACCCGAGTGGTCGCTACGGTATCGGCTTGAGGCGCAGGCCGCGCAATTCCTTTGGTCCAAGTCCGGATGTGTGGATACTTGATGGGTATAACTGGAGCGAGTCCACATGGCCACTGCCAAGATGTTCCGGTCAAGAAACAGCCAAGCCGTCCAGCTGCCGAAAGAATTCGAAGTAAAGAGCCAGGAACTCGAGGTCTTCCGGCGCGGCGAGGAGATCATCCTACGCCAGAAGAAGGGCGCGATGCTTCGCGCGTTCGAGCTGCCGGCAAGCTTGCCCAACGATCTTACAATTGCGGACCGCAAGAACGATCCGCCACAGAAGCGCAACGGGGCGACACTAAAGAAACGGAGGAGAAGCTAACGTGACGGAAATTTCCGCAGCAAAGGGACTCGCAGTACTCGGCGCCGGCAAAATGGGTGGGATTTTGCTCGAGGCGTTTTTGAAGCATGGCCTCGTCGCGCCCGCGCAAGTGTTCGCCACCGTGCGTCAGACCAGCTCGGAACGGCGCAGCATTTCCAGCGCGCAAATCACGTTGGGCACGGACAATCGCGCGGCGGCGAAAAACGCCGAAGTGATTTTGATCTGCGTGAAGCCGCTGGCAGTGGGCGCGGTGCTGGATGAAATTCATTCGGAGCTAAACGAGCACAAACTGGTGATTTCGATCGCAGCGGCGGTCTCCACCGAATACATGGAAAAGCGCGTCGGCGGGAATGTGCCGGTGCTGCGCGCGATGCCCAATACTCCTTCGATGGTCGGCGAAGGCATCACCGCGATCTGCAAGGGTAAGCACGCGACAGCAAAGCATCTGGAACTCGCGCGCAAACTTTTTGATGCCGTGGGCAAGACCGTCGTAGTGGACGAAAAACATATGGACGCGGTCACGGGGCTTTCCGGCAGCGGTCCAGCGTTTCTCTACATTATTTTGGAATCGCTGGCGGAGGGCGGCGTGAAGATGGGTTTGTCGCGCGAGCTCGCGACTTTACTGGCGGCGCAGACGATGTTAGGCGCGGCCAAAGTCGTGCTGGAGACTGGGCATCATCCGGCGCTACTGAAGGACACTGTGACGACTCCGGCGGGGTGCACGATTGATGGAATTCTGGAATTGGAAGAAGGCAAGCTGCGCGTGACGTTGATCAAGGCGGTGGTGAAGGCTTCGCAAAGGGCGAAGGAGTTGCTATTTACGGACAAGGAGAGCTAGAGGGCGGCCGCCGCGGCATCGAAAGTCAAAAGATTTAACACGGAGAAAACAGAGAAAAACGGAGGGCACAGACAGAGGCTGCTCGCGGGGCGGTGTGGCAGAGGTCCTTCGGCCGAATTGAAACAAAGGCGCCGACCTCAGGCTGACGATGCTTGTCGCATCGTCACAGGACGCAGAGAAAGCTAAGGCCCGGTTTGGTCTAGCGTGATCCGAGCCGTGGCGTGGATTTCCAGTTCCACCGTATCGTTCGCGTGCAGCAGAAAAGTGCTAGCGTCTTTCATACCCCATTTCACGTAAGGAATCGCGAACTGCGTGTCGCACTGCATTCGCGAGCCCGCGCCGGGTTGGACTGCAATCGTCATGGTGAGATCGTGGTCCTGGCCGTGAATGCGAAACGTGCCGGCGACGTCCACCTGGGATGATTTCTGCGGATCGAACGCGCCGCGCACCTGCGCGGGCGTGAAAATAATCTCCGGATACTTCGGGCTCTCCAGAATTTCCTGATGCATCTTCTTGTCGCGGGATTTGTTGTCGGAGTCAGCGCTGCGTGCGTCCACGACAACCGCGCCGCTGGTCTTGCCGGTGACGGTATCGAAGTGAATTTGGCCGCTTTTTAGCTGGAAGGTTCCGTGAACTTTGTGCAGTGTGGTGTCGAGCGCGAAATCAACCTTGGTCTGGGCGGGATCGAGGGTAACGACATACGCCTGCGCCTGCGAAGCCGGCGCGGACCCCAGCGCGGCGTAACAGGCGAGCGCGAACAAAACGAACGCACGCCTGACGCGCCGTAATACGGTCGGCCCAGCGTGAAGGCCCACGCCGCGTCGGCTCGTATCGCCTTCAAACGTCACGCGCGCAAAACCTGCCAGCCCAGATCAAACATCTCACCGGCCCGAATCGGCGCGGGCTTGGGGCAATTGGCATGCGAGGAGATCAGCCGAGAAAAAAGCTTGGGATTTGCAGAGAACATGCGCAGCGCTTTGCGGCGCAGCCACGCCTGGCGATCCAGCAGCAACAGCAAGCGCGCCATGCGCACCGGCTCTTGCATCATTTCGCGATGCGCCGCGCGGTACGGCCCCAGATCTTCGGATGCGAGCGCGTCGCCCAGTCGCAGCGCTTGCTGAAACGCAAGGCTCATGCCCTGCCCCGTAATTCCGTCAATGGTAAAAGAAGCATCGCCCACCAGCGCGACATTCCCACGCGCCATGCTGCGCGGAAACTCCAGCACGGTCTGGCAGCCAGTTTCCTCGCTACTACGGCACGCGTCATCCAAGCGGCGCGCCACCGAAGGAAAATGCTTCAGTGCATGCGCAACGCGCATTTGAGGATCGCTGGTAAGCACCGCCAGGCAAATTTCATCCGGCCCCGTCGGTGTGACGTAAATCTGGCAATGCTCGCCCCAGTACACTTCGACGAATTCGCTCCAGGGAGTAACAGCGAAGTGGCAGCGAAATCCAAAGCGCGCGGAGCGAACGCGGCGCGGACCAAGCCCTGACAATTTTCTTACGATGGATCTCTGCCCGTCGGCGCCCACCAGCCAATGAAACGGAAACAGCACGCCATCCAGCCGCGCATGATCGGAATTTAATTCCGTAACGCGAGTACCCCAGCGGAAGGAAACTCCCAAGGCTACCGCTCGCCGCACCAGCAGATCGTGCAGCACATTGCGCCGCAATCCAAACGCCGCGCCGCGCGTAATTCTGCCGCAGGCAGAGGAAGCCTCATCGGAAAAACGCAATCCAGCGATCGGGAACGCTACAGAAGAGTCCAGCCAAATGCCCAACTGTCGAAGCGCGGATACACCCTCAGGGAGTAAACCCTCACCGCAGGGCTTGTCTATCGGGGGCCGACGCGCGTCAGCAACCGTTACGCGAAGTCCCCTTTGACTCGCCGCTATCGCCGTTGCGATCCCTGCTGGCCCCGCGCCGACGATCAGGACTTCCGCGCCCGTTGCCACTAGCCCCCACTTCCTACCAACGCAACAAAACTAACTCCGCACAGAATCCAGGACCCATCGCGGCCAGAATGCTCAGCGAGCCGGGTTCCGGGCGCCTGTTCGTATAAACGTCCTCGAGCACCAGCAACACGGATGTGGATGAAATATTTCCGACGCGGCGCAAACAAGCCCATGATGCCGCCAGATCGTTCGCCGTAATTCCCAGCGCCGTCGCAGTGGCTTCCAAAACCTTGGGGCCGCCGGTGTGCATGATCCAGGACTTGATGTCCGAGCGCTTCGCGCCATTTTCGGCTAGGAAAGCGTCCACATCCTTGCCCAGATGCTTGGTCACCATCTCCGGAACTTCCGGAGATAGTACGATGCGAAAGCCCTTCTCGGAGATGTCCCAGCCCATGACCTTCTCGCTGTGCAGATAGAAGCTGGATTTCGTGGCGAGGATTTCGGGACCGTCTGCCTTGCGATTGGAGCCGGTCACGATGGTCGCGGCAGCGCCATCGCCAAAGAGAAGCGCGGAAATCAGGTGAGCCATCGAGAGGTCGTCGCGCTGCAAAGTGAGTGAGCACAATTCCACTGACAAAAGCGCGGCGGCTTGGTCCGGGTAAGCCTTCACATAATCCGCAGCGCGCGAAATTCCCGCGGCGCCGGCGACGCAGCCCAATCCGAAAATTGGAATTCGTTTGATATTGGGCGAGAGGCCCATGCGGTTCACCAGGCGCGCATCCAGCGAGGGAGCGGCAATGCCGGTGACGGACGTCACAAAAATCGCGCCCAAGTCTTTCGGGCCGATCCCCGCTTTGTGCAGCGCCTTGCATAGAGATTCTTCGCCGAGCTCCAGCGCGTGCGCGATCCAGGTGTTGTTCGCCTGCCCCCAAGTAGTCAGGCTTTCATAGTAATCGATCGGTTCAACCAGATAGCGCCCCTCGACCTGCATGCTCTCGTCGAGACGGTCGAGGATGTCCGGATTCGACAACCGATGGCGCCAATCGTTCTTCAGCGCCTCCGTCAGAATCTCTTGTTTGTAGTAGTACTCTGGAAAGGCGCTCGCGACGCTAGCAATCCTCATCGAATAGGCTCCTGTTTTGGTACTAATTGGTTCCGAAGGATAGTATCGCGAGAACGGCCAATTCAACAGGGGGTTTTGTAAAAAGCTATGTAAGTGGCAAGTCAGGCCTTGGGAGGCTTGCGGGAACTACTTACCACGAGTCCGCAACAGCCACCATGGCCAGAGCGCGAGTCTAGGTAGAAATCGCAAATTTCCCAGCAGGCTGGAAAAGCTCCGGAAGAAAAAAATCCCCGGGTCTGGGGGCGCAGACCCGGGGACCGGGGGTGAGGGACGCTGGGCCGAAAACTCTTTTAAAAAGTGCCGCTTAGTAGTTCCAACGGCGCATTGCCATCGACGCGCGAAACACAAGTTGAATTGCCACCACGATCAATGTGTCGCGAAACGCCATTGCTTTCTCGCGCATGAACGAAACCTTCGAGGTATCAGGAAAAGGCAGGGCGCGGGACGTTGCCGTTGCTGTGTGGCTGTGTGACTTCCAATCAGTGCTCGTTAGAGCGCTCATGCCCTGCCCCCTTAATTCAAAACGTAAACGGGATTGTCGTGTTCCACGGCCAGAACCATGGATTTGAAAATGTCCACATCCCAGCTGTCGGCGATTCGCAAACGGACGACGTCTGTGGTTTCTGAGACCAAACGCCCGCGGAGAGGCACTCGCAGGTTCCCTGCTATCACCCTTAGAATGACTGACTGCCCCATCCAGATTGCGTAACCACCTACCATTTGTCCCCCCTCATGAGACTGGCTCCGTCGAACAAGTGCAGTTTCGGGCAGGGGTCCGAACTGGCCAATGGTACAGGCGGCTATGATCGGTAGGAGGGTAGTACTAGCCAGTTGACAGTTCTTGGGGGTGGCGGCTAAAGCCTTTCATGTTATGGTGTTTACAGCGATTTAGGGGCGTTTTGCAGGCCGCCGGCGCCTATCGGGATCGCGAGGATTCCACACTAATATGGTTGAGCTATTAAAGGAGCTTCTGCACCGGCTTTCCGACGTCCGCGCGCTGGTAGCGCTGGGCGGGATGGTGATGGTCTGCGGAATCATCTTCGTGGAAACCGGATTGTTCGTCGGCTTCTTCCTGCCGGGCGATTCCCTGCTGGTCACCGCCGGAGTGGTCGCCGCAGACAAGGCCTCCGGACTCCAGTTGGTGTGGCTGCTACCGCTTGTGACGCTCTGCGCGATTGCCGGAGACCAAGTGGGCTACTGGATCGGACGCACCATGGGCGAACGGCTCTATCAGCGCGAGGACTCGCGATTTTTCAAGAAGAGCCACCTGCGGCGCGCGCACGAGTTTTACGAAAAATACGGCTCGCGCACGATTATTCTGGCGCGCTTCATGCCCATCGTTCGCACCTTCTGTCCTCCCGTGGCCGGCGCCGCGGAAATGAGTTACACGCGCTACCTGCTGTTCGACATCGCCGGCGGATTTCTGTGGGTTTGGAGCATGATCCTGCTCGGCTACACGCTGGGCAGCACCGTCCCCAATATCGACAAACGCATCCACTACGTAATCGCCGTTGTGATTTTTCTTTCGCTTCTCCCCGCCATCTACTCCGCATGGAAAGCACGCACCCGCAAGACCGCCGCCTGATCGCAGCAAACCAAGACCAATCACGATGCGCCGAAACGCGGAGTCCTATGGCCGTGTCGGCGGCCTCCAAGGCTCGAGCCAGAAATCGAGATGAAGCCACAGGCTGTAGGAGTAGGGCATGAGGGCAAACGATAGCGGGACCGCGAAGAGGACCCAGAGCGCGAAGCGACCGTTGTCGGAAACGATTCTCCAATCGGGCAGGAGAAGCGAGACAAGAAAAACGGGGATCACCACCGCCAGCGTGAGGCCATACGTGATGATCATGCCACCGATGTAGTAACCTTGCTCGCGGAAGAACGAAAGCCCGCACTGCGGACACTCCGGATAAATCCTATTCGGCCAACGCGCGAGGACGCGTCCTCGCTTACAATAAGGGCAGTGCAGGTGGAGCGCATCGTGAAGGACACTGCGTAGGGGCAGGGCGCGCGCTTTCTGCATCTTGGCCAGCCGGGCTGTAACAGTGTACCCCCAACCAACGCGGCGAATCGAGTGGCGTATCGAACCTTGATGTCGTAAGTTACGCGTCGCCAGCCACGAAGCAGGCGAGACGACCGGACGTTCGGTAGAGCGTCAATTTCCGAGAACTTACCGGGCGCGGGGTTCACTGTCGGAATCGGGTGAAACCTTCCGGCTAATCTCCACGTATACATCCGCAAGAGGCGCCGATGCCCTATTCGCCGATTCTGCTCGTTCATATTGCCGCTGGGGCCTTGGGGTTGCTGTCCGGCACCGCGGCAATACTCTTCCGCAAGGGTTCCCCTCGTCACGCACTGGCGGGAAGAATCTTTGTGGCAGCCATGCTCACCATGGCGGCCGTTGCGGTGTACCTTGCCATCGTAAGACATCAGCCCAGTAACCTCCGTGGCGGAATCTTTACCTTTTACCTGATCGGAACGGCATGGCTGACCGCCAGGCGCAGCGACGGAGCAACGCGCCGTTTTGATTGGGTTGTGCTGCTGATTCCCTTGGCGCTCGGTATCGTTACTTGGATCAACGGTCTCTCAATCGTGCGCAGTGGAGTGGACTCACCAGACGGAGTTCCCGTTGGAATGACCTTTTTTTTGGGTTCCGTGATGCTGCTGGCAGCCGCAGGAGACCTTCGCATGCTTGTAGCTGGCGGCGTTGTTGGAGCGAAGCGCATCGCGCGCCATCTCTGGCGGATGTGCTTTGGGCTGTTCATCGCAGCAGGATCTTTTTTTCTGGGACCTTCAAATCGGCCGCTCAGATTGCTGTCTGCGGCGGGCCTCGGACAACATCTCTCCCCGGCGTTATTCAGTACCGGCGTGTATTTATTTCTCACCTTGCTTCCGCTGATTTTGCTGGTTTACTGGCTTGTCCGGGTGCGCGTCACAAACTTCTACAAGGGAAAGTCGATACAGGTTGCGACCGCAAATCCTGAGTAACGCCGTGACCGGACATCTCCCATGATTCGATCTGTCTTCGCGCAAACGGCCCTTTTAACCGCTAACCAGTTGCCAGCAACCGGTCGTAGCAGTTTTGGAATGAACCTGAACCGGTAGCTCCCAACTATACCTACACTTAATCAGTCAACGGAACTAGCCTTCGAGTTTGCAGACTGGACTATTAGGTGGGATCTGAAATTTGGCCTAGCGCGGAATCAATTGCTGCTGCCAGTTTTGTTACTCCGTCAGGCTTGGAAAGGACGGCGTCAATGCCCAGCGCCGAGCTCAGGTACTTACCAACGTTCTCGCGATACATTGTGAACAAAATGATGCGCGTTTCTGGCATCGCGCCTTTGAGCACTGACGCAACTTCCGCGCCATTCAACTCTGGCATCGCCAGATCAAGCAGGACCAAATCCGGCTTGAGCGCCATGGCTCTCTGTACCGCCTCGCGGCCGTTGACTGCTTCACCGCAGACCACCACGTCCCCTCGGTTTGACAAGTAACGTTTGAGGACTTGTCGAACCGTGACGCTATCGTCCGCTATGAGGACATGTTTGCATTTGCCTGCGTTCATACACACAAAGGTACTCCAGCGTGTCTCCGCTACGGAATACAATGTTCAATGTAGGACACTTGACCCGGTACGGCTAGGTCTGTTGCCGTACAAAGGAGGGGATACACCGTCGGTACCGTCGTGGTTCGCTCCCAAGACACGACTTCTCCCGCCAGAAGAGTCGCGAGCTAATGTTGGGTCTAAGGACCAGAAAATTAACGCACAGACTGATCGAGAGGCACCCAACACTTGCGTTCGTATATAGGGCGGGTTTGCAATTGCGAGGTCGAGGGGTCAAATTGGCTTCCGCGAGATGAGAACGATGTCGCTTCATTCCGACCGGCGAGTGCCGCGTTAGCGGACAAATGCCGCCCTGTTCGAGGTGAGGACTTGCCCGCAGTCAACGCAAAGTAGAAAGTCCGGTTGACACCCTTGGGCCGCGTTCTTATACTCCCCCACGCAACGCGTTCCTGCCTGGAGGGCTCCGATGCCGAAACATTTGCTGGCCGTTTTCCTGATTGCCGTCTCCGCAACTTTTTGCTCTGCGCAAGAAAATTGGAAAAATCATCAACCAAAACTCACGCCGCAGCAAAGCGGCACCACCCAGCTGCTGATCGCCGTGAGTCCTGTGGACTCCCGCGTAGTCTGGGCCGGCGGAACTGGCGGTACGTACGTGGTGACCACGGACGGCGGCGAGCACTGGAAAGCCGCTGTGGTCCCCGGAGCAGAAAACGATCAATTCCGTGATGTGCATGGCGTGAGCGACAAAGTCGCCTATCTCATGTCCATTGGAAACAACACCACGGATTTTAAGGTTTACAAAACCGTGGACGGCGGCGCGCATTGGACGATTCAGTTCACGAATGAGAATCCCAGTGCGTTCTATGATTGTTTCGCGTTCTGGACTCCGGACCGCGGCATCACTCACAGTGACTCGGTGAATGGGGTGTTTCCCGACATTCGCACGAAGAACGGAAACACATGGGAGTCCATCGCCGGCAGTATGCCGCCTGCGCTGCCCGGTGAAGCCTCGTTTGCCGCAAGCGGAACCTGCATCGCCGCCGAAGGAAAATCAAATGCGTGGATTACCACTGGCGGCGCAACGATTGCGAGAATCCTCGCTACCAGAGACGGAGGCAATACCTGGAACGCTTACGATACTCCGTTGCTCAGCTCGCCCAGCGCGGGAGGAGTCTCTGTGGCCTTTCGAGACTCACGTCACGGAATCGTGGGCGGCGGCGACTTGAATTCAAACGCCAGCGCCGACACCGCGATCTCTGACGATGGCGGTCAAACATGGACTCTTACCACCGCACCACCCTTGCAGGGAGCCATTTTCTGCCTGGCCTACATCCGCGGCACGGAACATCGCGATGACGAAGGCTGGGGCGAGGAGTTTGAGCCTTTTGCGCATACCGTTGTGATCACGACCGAGACGGAGCCGAACTTCACCTCAGGAGAAGCTGCTTTTACTCCCGATGAGGGTTTCACGTGGGTTCCAATACCCGGGGCGAGCGGCTACTGGGCCGTCGCTTTCGCGAATCCGCATGCGGGTTGGTTCGTCGGCAATAACGGCGCGATCCTGAAGATCAGCTTCTAACCAAGCCGGCGGGTCATTTTGCTCGCGTGGTCGCCAAACGGGAGAAACGTCCGCCTCTCGACGTGACACCCTTGGCGATCACTAGCGAGCGCCGCGCAACCCTCCAGTAATTCCACTTGGACGGTTAGATCGTTTACCAGCAGTTGGCAGCACGGTCCTCGATAGTGCTGTAGCATTGCGCGATTGCGGCCAGCGCGGAGAAGAAAAACAGGTGTAGACGTGCGGCACTGCTCCCCGAGGGGAATCCCATCTCAGGAGGTTAAAATATGGCGCGACGCTCGTTCCTTACGAAGCTGGCGGGTTTGCCTCTTCTAGCGTTGGGTCTGCAGGTGCAAGAGTCGAAAAAATCTCTTCACGTTATGATGAAAAGCGCTTGGGGTCCCGACGACCCAACAAGGGCGGCTTTTCCGTTCGAACACGGACTCGCGCTGGCAGAAGCGGGTCACGAGGTACAAATCTTCCTTCTCGCAGAGGCCACCTCTGTGCTGCGAAAGTCGATGGTGAGTGCGATTCTGCCAGTTGGCTGGCCGCCTTTGAGCGAGACACTCGACAAGGTTGTGGCAAGACACATTCCGATCTTTGCTTGAGGAGCCTGTTCCCGGGCCCGTGGGGTCACGGAAACAGACCTGAATCAATGGGGAGCAAAATTTGGCAATCCGGCGATCTTTGTTTCGCTCGTGGAGTGGGCAGACCGGATAATTGTAGAGTGAAAATCACGCGGTGCATCGTGGTCGGATGAGCTGTGCGCTGTCTTCGACCTACCGTCAACTCCTGATTGGTCGGGTAGTCGGAGACTTGAATCCGGATGGACGATTAGCGCGTTTATTGGGAACTGAACAAGTGATGAAGATCGCTGCCGCTGTACGGGGACAGTTCTCGATCGTCGAAGAGCCTTACGAGCCTGGGCCGGCTGCGGGCTTGGCGATTTCGGTGCCCGCTTCGCCGGCGACCTCGAGTCCTGCCTTGCGCAGGCCGTCCATCAACTGCTCGACGAGTTCCGAATCCCAAGACTTCCCAAGCTCCTCCCGCGCAGTTGGGGCGAATTCAGGCCTCAGCCGGAGCAGTTGCTGCAGGGCAGCGCGCGCCGCGTCACGCTCACCGAGTTCCCCATATATCACCGCGAGCGCAAGGTGCGCGCGCCAGAAGCGGGGCATGTTGATTTTGAGTGCGGCATCCAGAGCGGCGCGGTAGTCGCGCTTACGGTACGCATCGAAGACCGAAGGAAACCAGTACCACCCCGGATGATGCGGATTCAGTTTTCTGGCGCGCTCTGCCCAGGCGCAACCGCGCTCCCAGTCGCCGGAATACGCTATCAGAAAACCCTGGTAGGCGGCAGTGTAGCCGTCCATCGGATTGAGCGCGACGGCCCGATCCGCGGCGTTGCGGAAAGCCTGGAATTCGCGCCGATAAAACAGAACCGTGGCCAGAGCGTGATAGGCGAGGTGATTGGACGGCGCTGCTTCGACCGCACGCCGAGCAGCCACGAGCGCCCGTGCGAGTGGATCGGGCCTGGCGTTGAATCCGTGAACATACTCTTCCACGTAAAGAATCGTCAGCATGGCCGAACAGTCGGCGTGCCCCGGTGCCTGCTGGATAGCGCGCTCCAAGTTGTCGCGCGTCACAGCGTGCTCCTCAGCGGAGACGCGCTCGAAATAACCGAAGCTGTGCAGCAACGCCTCGTACGGGCTGAGCTGGTCGGAGCCCTTACTGCGGACAGCTTCGCTCATGCTGTGCGGCAGAACACCGTGCGAATCGGCGACGGTGCAAACGATGCGCGAGACCACGTCATCCTGCAGTTCGAAAACGGTCTCTGGGCTGAAGACGCGATCGTAGGCCTCGGCCCACAAATGCGCGCCAGAACTGGTATCCACGAGTTGCACGGCGATGCGCACCTTCGCCCCCGCCTGGCGCAGGCTCCCTTCCATCACATAGCGAGCGCCAAGCGCTTTGCCGGCGGAGCGGACGTCGAGCAACTCGTGCGCATAGCGCGAACTGGAACTGCGAGAGATCACGCGGAGGTAGGAGAAACGTGCGAGACCGGTGACGATGTCTTCGGATAAGCCGTCGGCGAGCGCGGTGAGGTCCGTATTTCCGCCGCCGTACTTGAACGGCAGCACGGCGACCCAAAAGCCCTCATTGGCGCGCGCCGCGCCCGATGCGCTGCCGCCGGCGAGGCGTACGGGTTCGAGAACCGTCGTCGACGGCTGCCGCGCGAGATCGCGCAATTCATTGGACACGTCTCGCGCGGTTTGCAAGCGGCATTGCGGATCCTTCTCCAAGCAGCGCCTAACGACGCGCGAGAGATCGCCAGGGAGATCGGCGCGCAGCTCCGCAACGGGGCGGGGCGTGTCCCGAAGAATTGCTGAGATAAGTTCCGCCGACGAACGCCCCTTGAAGGGGCGCTGCCCGGTTGCCATTTCGTAAAGCACGATGCCCAGTGAGAAAATGTCGGTGCGGCAGTCCACCGCTTCACCCGCAACCTGTTCGGGAGACATGTAGGCCGGTGTTCCCATCACCATGCCCGCCTCGGTTTGCGGGCTGTGCGTCTGCGTCGCGTCGCCAGAGCTCATTGGCCGGATCTCTTTGGCCAGGCCGAAGTCCAGAACCTTCACGCGACCATCGCTCGTCACCATCACATTTGCGGGTTTCAGATCGCGGTGCACGATTCCTTTCTCATGCGCGGCAGCGAGTGCCCCGGCGAGCGCGGCAGCGATGTCCACGATGCGCTCGACTGGGAATCCGCCTTCAGGAATCAGCCGATCCAGCGGCTGCCCTTCGATCAGCTCCATGGTGAGGAAGTGGACGCCGTCGGCCTCCTCGACGGAGAAGATGGTGACGATGTGCGGGTGATTGAGCGCGGCGACGGCTCGAGCTTCACGCTGGAAGCGCATGAGACGCTGAGGATCGCGGGCCATTTCGGCCGGCAACACTTTAAGCGCCACATCGCGGCCGAGCTTCGTGTCCGAAGCGCGATACACCTCGCCCATGCCGCCGGCGCCAATCGCCGCCATGAGTTGGTAATGTGCGAGCGTACGGCCGATCAGTTCGGACCTCCCGCGAGCCACGAAGTTGCCAAGCGTGGCGTTGACTGCGAACAGTGCAGGGCGATTCTACACCAAGGGGGTTCGCGGGGTGGGCTGGCGGGGTGAGCTGCGCAGGTGTTGAGATTGGAGTGGGAGGAGTTGAGGTTGTCGGCCGCTAGTACCGTCCGGCTTTGGCGCTTCTGTGTGTTACGATTCGCGCCCGGAGGATTTCATGAAGATGTTTGTTCTTGGCGCGCTTTTCGCGTCGTCGATTTTTTTCGCCGTTCAGGCCCAGCAGCCCACGCAAACGCAGCGAATTCCATTATTCGAAAATGACGACGTGAAGGTGTGGAAGTCCGTCGTTTTTCCAGGCGCACCCCTCGCCATGCACCGGCACGAACATCCACGCGTAATCATAGCGATGACCGGGGGGACCATGAAGATCGTCGAACAGAACGGCCCCGCTGAATCTCATGTCTGGGAAACCGGCAAAGCTTACTGGCTCCCCGCAAACCTGCCCAACACGATGCACGCCGACGTCAACGCCGGTGAGAAACCGATCGAGGTTGTAGTGGTGGAGTTGGAGAAAGAAAACTAATCCGGGGCTTTGCCAAACGGCTTTGGAAGTACTCGGCATCGGTGGAGTTTTGCAAGGCGGCGCGGCGCGATTGCCAATGGCCGGTTACGCGTTCATCACGACGATGCCGCAGGCTTCGGCAGATAACTTAGTTAACGGCTGGAGCGTCTGACTGGCGATGATCCACAATCTTGAAGTCCTTGGGCAGTTCGAAAAGCTCCGCGTCGGGCTCGGATAGGGTTATGTCGGTGATCGTAAAGAGCTGCGTGCCGAAGCTCGGGTCCGTGCGCTTGGAGAGCAGGTTGATGCCGAGCTGATCGGCATACCAGTACTCACGGGTAAGGTTGATTTTCTGATCGTTTCCAATCGCTCCGGGATTGTAAGTCACGGTCTCGCGCGTGCCGACCGTGTCCACGCCGAGGATTACCTGATGACCGATATCTTCGCGGGTCACGTATCCGGCGTCATTCGGCAATGGCCCGGCGGGCACGCCGGTAACGTTGTAAACAGTCTCGGTGGAAGGCAAATAGTAAGTTAAGGTGCAAACTTTCGGCGTGACCAGCAGCATGCAGGTGTAGAGAGTATGCGCGCTCGGGTCGGAAATCTGTATGGCGTTCATTCGCGATTTCACGTTTCCGTTTTTTGGCACCAAAATCCAGCGCTCCTGGTAAATGCGGCCGGAGGCGTCGCGGGCGACGCGTCGCGAGTTCACGAACGTAATGGTGCCGCTGTCGGATGATCCGCGCACCCACTCCGTGTGCAGAGTCGCAAGGAAAGGCGCGTCTGCCTTGGGGGGAATGACGATGCTTTCAAGCACTTGCCGGGTTCCACCGTCCTGCGCCTGGACTTGCCGAGTTCCGCCGTCCTCAGCGGTTGCTTGCGAATACAGGACCGCGGGGGAGAAAACAGCGAGAAGGATCACGAGGGTCGCGCGTAACATTGCGGCCTCCTAGGAAGGCACGCATAGTACCATGAGCGATTACTGTGATGGGAGGTAATTCCAAGCCAAAACAGATCCCTCATCGGGCCAAAACCCGGCCCGCTGTCGGGACGAAAATACGCAAGGCGTGATGCAGAAAGCAACCGCACTGCGCGATGCTGTAGTCCGGGCAAGACCGGGCGCAGCTAGCGGCGCCCCTAAACGCGAGGTCACTGCACGGAGCAAAGCGGCAGAAACGGCAGTTGCGGAACACCGAGTCGCCGCAAAAGAGCCCGCGGATGCCGGTCGCCCGGAAGAGGACGCCCGAGGCAGGAAAATAACCGCCGCGTTGGCCTACTTTCTCCATAGCAGTTGATTTGTCTCGAAGTTAAAAGCAACCTGCTTTGCACCGAGCGATGCCAGCCCCAGGTATCCCGAAACACCGCTGAGCCTGTTTGCTCCCGGCGCGCTGATCAGAACAACTTCTCTGTCGAGATCCTGGCGGCCCAGACGAAGGCGCGGCACGATGGCGATGCGGTTTTCGAGAGGTCCGCCAAGACTCCATTCGCCGGTTCGCCCTTGCACACGATAATTCGCCAGCAGGTCCTTGACCGTATCTTCATAAAGAGCTATTCCGCGTGCACCACTGTCCACGACCAGCCAGACCGGCCGCCCGTCGAGATCTACTTCCACCCTGATCGACTTGGCATCTGCGCGCATGGGCGCGCAGTGCATTCCGACCGTCGATGTGGGACCGAACAACACGCGTTCTCTGGCGTAATCAACAAGGAAACTCTGCCTGCGGAACAGGTCGAGGCCGATCACGCCATCCACATGTACTCCAGTCGAGCGCAAGTACTCAAGGTCTTCGATCATGACCCGAACATTGGAAACGCGCTCCGGCCCGAAAGTCATGTCCTGCACTTCCGTCGATTCCAGCGCCACGGTTTTGTCGAAGGTGATTACCTTTGCCGGTTGGCCGTCAAGTCCAAGTCTCTCCGCCACTCGGCGGTCGATCGCGGTGTTGCTTGCTCCTGTATCCAGCAAGAACCGTAAATTGTCGGCATTGTTTATGCTACCCCGGGCCACCGCCAAGTAGCCGCCATAGAGTTTGATGGCCATTTCGTTGCTAGCCAGTTGCGTCCTGGTGCCGCCGACGGCCGCGCCGCACACAACCGACAGCAACAGCGTTCCCAGCAGCGCAACGACGTTTGTCCGATCCATGACGGTGCGCGCTTCGAACCACAGTAGCGCGAGCGTCTAAATTGGCTTGGGTGCAGCAGCAGCTCCATAGTGCCCCGCTGACTTCTCTCTGGAACACGTCTGACATCACAAAGCTCCGGCCAACTTACACTTACAACGAGTTATGACATAGCGTTCGTGCAACGTTTCTGTTCATTGATTCGTCTATAATAGCGACCGAAATCACCGTGTCATCGAATTCACACACCGTCTCAGCGCCAGCCGTGCCGCGCTATCGTTTCGGCAATTTTGAATTGAATGTTCATTCCGGTGAACTCAGAAGAAACGGCGCCAAGATGCGCCTTCAGGATCAGCCCTTTCTTGTTCTGCGAAAGTTGCTGGAGAGCGCCGGCACAGTTGTCGCACGCGAAGATCTTCATGCGGCGCTTTGGCCGGCAGACACCTTTGTCGATTTCGATACAAGCCTGAACACAGCCATCAAGCGTTTGCGTGAAGTACTTGCGGACTCCGCGGATAATCCCGTTTTCATTGAGACGGTTCCCCGCCGCGGGTACCGTTTCCTTGCCCCGGTTCAAGTCATTCAGGATGGCGGCCGCTCGCCCGTTCAGTGGGCCCCTGACGCTTCGCCGACTCTCGTTGCACGCCTTCGATCCAGACTCATTGTTGCTGGCCTATTCGTCACCGTCGTTGTCGCCGGCTTGCTAGTTCTCATTCATTCGCCCGTAGCCGAGCCACGCGTTCTGGACTCGACTCAGATTACGTTCGACGAAATGGGCAAAGGCAACCTTCAGCTGCACAACGGGAAAATCTACTTCAATGAACAAGCTTCCGATCGCGTCACGCTCTTGGAAGTTCCTACCGTCGGCGGCACGCCCGTTCTGCTGGCCTCCTCCTATCCCGGCCTGTTTCTTGGCGGCGTCTCTGCGGATGGCTCGAAGCTTCTGATCGCTCCGGCGAACACAAAAAAAGGCCCTTTTCCGCTCAAGGTCATGGATTTACCATCGGGTTCCTTGCAGAGTGTCGATGGGATTGAGTGTAATGACGTCGCCTGGGCGCCCGACAGCAAAATTATCTTCGCTAGGGACCAAGATGTTGTCCTGTCCGATGCAGACGGGTCCCATCAGCACAAACTTCTTTCCGCATCGGGTCCGGTGTTCCACATGCGCTTCTCTCCGGACGGAGCTCGATTGCGTTTCACCGTCGGCGACAGGATGACCAGCCAAAGCACAATTTGGGAAGCACAAGCCGGCGGCACAGGTCTTCATCAGATTCTGACGGAACTGACGGATTTCCCGGACCGCTGTTGTGGCGAATGGTCACGCGACGGCCGCTACTACTTTTTCGAGACCCGGCGCAATGGCCAGAGCAGGATTTGGGCTCTGCCGGAGCGTCACTCCTTCTGGACCAGGAGCCCGGTGGCCGTTCCCCTTACCACGGTTCCGCCTAACTTCTACATGGGGACCCCGAGCGACGACGGAAAGAAACTGTTCGTCACTGCCGCGGAGCCGCGCGCCGTCCTTGTGCGTTACGATTCTTCGTCTCGCCAATTTGTGCCATTTCTTTCCGGAATTTCGGCCGGCGATGTGGAAGCCTCACGCGATGGCCGCATGCTTACCTACGTCCGTTACCCAGAACAAACTCTTTGGCGCTCCAAAGCTGACGGCTCGGAAGCTGCTCAACTCACCGGGCCTTCTCTTCGCGCTACGCTGTCGCATTGGTCCCCAGACGGCTCGCGCATTGCTTTTTCCGGCTCTCGTCCGGGCCGTCCTTGGAACATCTTCCTGATTCCTGCCGCTGGCGGGCCAGCCGATCAATTGACCTCCGGCACAGTCTCCGATCTTGATCCCACCTGGGCTCCGGACGGCTCGACGATCGCCTACGGCCAAACCCGAATCGAAGGCGGCAAGCAAATCGCGTCAATTCAGTTGCTTGATCTGGCCTCTCGACGCACTACCACTCTCGCCGGCACGGATGGCATCTGTTGTCCGCGTTGGTCTCCCGATGGCCGCTACCTCCTGGCTTCTCACGCGGACTACGATGATCTTCTCCTCTACGAATTTGCTACCCGAAAGTGGACTGTCATTGCCAGGGGCCTTGGGCCCATTGGCTATATGGAATGGACGGACGACGGAAAAAGTATCCTCTTCGATACGCTCCTGGTGCAGGAGCCCGCCTTCTATCGCCTTCGCCTCTCCGACTTGCGCTTGGAGACAATCGTGAAAATCGGCGACGTCCGTCGCTACTACGGCCCATTTGGTCCTTGGGCCGGCATTGCGCCTGACGGCTCTCCCCTCCTCGTTCGCGACATCAGCAACGAAGAAATTTACTCGCTTGACCTGCAACTCCCTTAATTCAACACAGCAGACCGACGCACGCACCCAGCGCGCTCGTGTCTCTGGCTCTGAACTGTCACTGCATCCTCGGCACGCCGCTTGTGGGTGATCGAACAGCGAAAGTTCATGCAGCTATCGGAAGCGGACCCGCGAGCGGATTTTCACCAGCATTACCCGGGCGCTTCCGGTTCACTTGTAAAAGCACCGCCAGATTTTTGCTGAGCGGTCTAAATCGGCACACAACGCAAAGCGGGGAGCCTGGCGGCTCCCCGCTTGCTTCTTCCGTAGCCACCGCGATGCCGAAGGCTTCGCCGGTGGCGCGCACCGCAAGAGCGGTGTGAAAACGGCGTCTATCTCAAACTACTCTGCCCGGTGGAGTCATACAAATTCCTCCGTGCACTACGACTACAATTCTCTTCTACTCCCGCGTATTGCTGAATGCAACCGGAAAATATTGCGTTCGAGAAACCGCAAAGATATGAATCTGAATACTTCCATCAGCGCCGGGGCACGGATGATCAAAGCTCATAGCAACTGTGTGATTTCATCTTGGCGGTAATGCTTAAGCGCACCGTTGTAATCCACGCAGGCCCGCCGCAACGCGGCGGCTTGTAGAATAAAGTTGGACAGGAGACCTCTCATAGTCAAGCAGCAGAACTTTCGGTTCGTGGTGCGGTTAGCAGTAGGCTTGTTTTGCGCGCTATCAGCGATGCCGGAATCGTTCGCCCGACCTCAAGGCACCGGCCCCGGAGTCGCCGACCTCTCGGCCCCTAAACTTGCCGGACGATACGTCAGACTTGCTGGACATCCGGGAGTATTCACCACACGCAGCGAGCTAAACGCCCTGGCTAAACAAATTAATGTGCCAGGCAGCTATTCCGCGAAGCGCTTTCATCAACTTGCTGCTCAAGTCAAACGTGATGTCTCCGGTCGCAATGAGTGGGGAGCCGCTTATTCCGGCTGTAACTTGGATATCTACACTTATGCATTTTCCTACGAGCCACAGACAACCCATAACGTTGACCACGCCACGAAGGTTTCCTCAGCCCTGGGGCTTAACCCAAACTCTACTCCTCCTGCTGGCGCAGCAGTTGTTGCTTCACGACTGGCCTTGTATGCAGCGCTGCTGAAGGCCGGTGCGACGCTAGCTGCGGGCGAGCCAAGCGCGGAGCAGGCTGCGGCGATAGGAAAGCAAATTCTTGTGGCGTGGAGCGCGCATGGCTTTCAGGACGGCCACGGCCGAATTCTTTCCATCCCCTCTCAATTTTGCGATGACGACGGCCGTTCTAACGTCGGCACGACGGCGGGCGCGGGATTAGCTGTTGCGCGCGGCGTAATCTATTCCGTGCAGGCGCAGGATCTTCTCATGTATGTGGGCACTCTTAGTGACGCAGATGCCAAGCAAATCAACGCCTTCCACTCCGCGATGTACGAGTTGCTTCGAAATGCGCTTAATTACAATTTTTCCTTCCATGCTTGGGCCTGCGACCACTTTAGTAACCACGCAGCGAATCAACTGACCGGGCTGTTGGCACTGGCGCGCATACTGGACAATCAACAGAAGATTGAAGCGGTCCTCTACGGCAGGGATAAGTCAATCTCCGTGACTTTGCCGTGGACCTCTTTTTTCGAGAGAGCGATTTACGGCAATGGGGATAAGGTAAACGCCTGTTATGCCAATAAAGGCCCGGATGGCGACATGAGCAAGCCTTTCTTTCAAACCGTCACGGTAGCGCCCGGTGAAATCGACGACCGTTATCGCAACGCCGACGCCTCGCAAGGAATTGGCTATCCAATGTTCACACTGGAACGTCTTCTTGACGCCGCCGAACTCTTGCGTGGCGCCGGCTATGATGCCTACGGCTATCACGGAATTCATGGCCAATCGATTGAAACGGCGACGGCATATTACGGTTGCTACGCAAAAACAGCGCGCTTCGGAAAAACCATCACTCCGGAAAATTCACATACTTGCCCCGATGCAGCGCAGTACTACGGCAAGATCGTGAATGGTGTGGATCGCATGATCACCGTTGCCGCCCTACGGTTTCCGCAAAACCAGTCGATCACAGATCTTGAACCGCAAGCGAAGACTACCTCAGCGTCGGGACCATTTTCGCTCGATGCCATTCTGTTCGGCAAATGGCGCGATTGACAGAAGCGTTCCTGAAAATCTGAGGGATGTGGAAGTAGCTCGACGAGTTTGGATTAGCCGAGTGAGTCGTTCGGTGGGACGATCTACTTCAGAAAAAGAGCCTCGCGGACCTGGTCGCGCCCGACGAACGTCTTCGACGAGCGGAACTTCCCGAAAATATCCAGAATCTCGCGATTTTGAAACACGCGCGCATGCACCGCCAGCGTGGGAGTCGGCACCAACTCCAGCGTCTGCGAATCCACAACCTTATAGCGATTGAAACGCTCCGGCGCTCGGCTGTGAAAGGAAGCCAGCACCGCTCCGCCAGGCCGCATCACCGTGTAGATCCGCTCCATCACTCGCGGCAGAAGTTCCGCATCCAGGTAATCGAAAAGGTCCCACGCCAGCACGCCGTGAAAATAATCTTCGGAATACTGCAGCGCGGTATCCAGAAATTTCCCCGCCAGCATTCCCTGTGACCCCCGGCCGTTGCCATCGCCTACCGGGGCGTTGCGCAGGCTTTCTTCCTCCGCGTGCAGAAATTCCTTCCAGGAACGCAGCAGGTCTTCGGTGGAAAGCCGGAAACCTTTCTCGATGAAAAACATCACCGTGGACTGAAACACGGCGCCCAGATCCAGAATCTTACCTTGCCCGTTATCGCTGATCAGCCACAGAAATTCTTTCAGCCCGTTCGAGACGCGCATGTTGGCGGAAGCAGCGTTCGCCACTTCCGGTCCCGGCTTCACGGGCGCGCGGGCCGTAGCCGTGGAATTCGCTCTATGCTTGGCCGTCCAGTCCATAAATCGCGCTAGCCCCTCGGTGCGACTGCAATAGCTTTTATGGGTTTCACGGCATCCGCCGGACTCGTCGCCGCGGTTGCTGTCGGGGCCGCCGCCGGGGTCGCTGGCGAGGTTGCCGGCGAGGTCCCGGTTGAGGCCTTGCCGCCGGAGGTTTCGGCCGCAGTACCGGGACGCGTCATTTCCACTTTGCCGCGGAAACGCGCGCCATCCTCGATGCGGAAGCGCCGCGCGAGCACGCTACCCTGCACGTGACTCGCAGGACCCATGCGCACGTTGTCGCGAGCATGCAAATTTCCCTGCACATTGCCGTCGATCTCGATTTCCGGCGCTTCGATATCCGCATTCACGCGGCCGCTGGCGCGGACGGTCACGCGCCCGTTCGTCAGGTGAATTTTACCGTGTGCTTCGCCCTCGATGACCAGGTGGCAACTGCCGGTAATGTCCCCGCGGATTTTCAGGCCTGGCCCGATCGTGGAGACGGCGCTCATCGCCGCAGCCACATCCGGCGCGCTCGCCGCAGCGGGCGTAAATGCCGCGGGGGCGGATGCTGCCTGCACCGATGAAGTTGAAATTGTTGCAGGTGGAGTCACGGTTGAATTCGGATTCGCTGTCGTTGCGCCCGGTTCTGCTGCCTCTGCTCCCGGCGAAGAAGGCTTCAATTCTTCGGTTCTGCGCCACATATGGGTTCCTCCCCAGTATCGCTGAGACTCCCGCGGGGGGTGGCAGGGGTCCTGATGTGATGCAGGAACTATATTACAGAGAAGTGCTGCAACGATAGAGGCCTGCGTACTTAAATGACAACGCGCCGCCAAACCGTCAGCCCCACCGCTGATTGCTCAGGTGGTACGTACATCATCATGCCGCATTTCCCAGAGCGCGTGCAGATATCCACCCAACTCGTGAAAAAAAATCCTGACCCCTTCCGCAGTGCGCCACCAGCTCTGCGGGTCGTAATCACTATCAGGCGCGGATATCACGCGCAGTTGCGTTCCCGCCGGCAAAGTGCGTTCGTAGATATATTCCGACCGGCGCGTGTGGTAGTTCGATGTAACCAGCAGAATCTTCTTCCAGCCGTGCGAAGCGATGAGTTCGCTCACCGCCACTGCTTCCTCGTGCGTATCTTCCGCGCGGTGATTCAGTGGAATAATCGCGGCCGCCGGCACGCCGTGATCCACCAAGTCGCGCTTCATCAGGTCCGTGGTGCTGGCGTAAGAGCGTAGCGACCGCCCGGTCGCCACCACTCGCGGCGCCATGCCGGACCTGAACAGCGCCGCAGCCCGCGAAGCACGTACCGCATCGTAATTGTCGCCGCTCAACACCACGATCGCGTCCGAATTCTCCGGCGCATCATCCACAATCCAGAATTCCCCCGCAAAACGCAGCAGCGGAACGCGCACCAGATACAGAATCACCAGAAACACGACGAAGAAAATCAGGAACAGCAGCCTGAAGATAATTCCGCCGCGCTGTGGGTCCGGTTCGGCAAAAAGCGTGGCGGCGAGGCTGGTCATTTTGCGGGGTCAAGCTGACGCAATCGTTCGGCGGCCTGCTCGGGTAATGTCCCGTTGAAATAGACTTCCTTGATGCTGTAGGACTTGCTGCGCTGCTCGACGATCGGCAGGATTTCAAAGTGCCAGTGATAATCCCCCGCGATGGTGCGCCAGTATTCGCTCAACTCGCCCTTCGTTTGCTGCGTATTGGGCGCCGTGTGCACCACTAAATGATAACCCGGCGCCACCTGCAACAAACGGCGCAGCGTGCGTCCGAGCAAAGCGGCCAGATTGCGGCGCTGTTCACCGGCAAGCGGCACTTCATATTGATGATTGTGCGTGCGCGGCAGCAACCAAATTTCGTAAGGCACGCGCGAAGCGTACGGGCACAGCGCGTAATAATCCCCTGCGTTGTCCACCACGCGCTTGGCCTGCCGCATTTCCTGGCGCAGAATGTCGCAAATGACGCAGCGCTCGCGGTCGCGATACCATTCGCGCGCCGAACGCAGCTCGTACAGAATCCGCCGCGGCACAAATGTGGTCGCGGTGATCTGCGAATGCGCGTGCGGCCACTCCTCGCCCGACTGCTCGCCTTGATTCTTGAACACGGTCACGTATTTGAACCGCGCGTCGCGTTTCAAGTCCGCGATGCGCCGCACCCAAGCGTCCAGCACGCGCTCGATTTCCTCGTCGCTCATCTGCGCGAGCGTGCGCGTGTGGTCCGGCGTCTCCACCACAATTTCGTGCGCGCCAACCGCCGCCATGCGGTCGTAAATCCCTTCGGCGCTGCGCCCCGGATCGCCTTCGATGCGATACAAAGGCCGAAAATGCGGGTACACCCGCACCTGCCACTTGCCTTCAGGGGGCAGCGCGAGCAGAGTCTGCGTCTCGATGCGATTTTCCGGGCACAGCGGGCAAGGATCCGGCCGCACTTTATCGCGTTCCGGATGCCCTGCCACCACCCAACTGCGCGTGATCGGATCTTTGCGAAGTTCCATCAGTCCTCAAACCGAAAAGGAAACGCGTAATCTTATAACGTGGGCTCTGCGAGGGCAAAACATAACAGGAGAGTTTTCGTAGCGGCGGGCTTCAGACTGCCACGGCTTTGTGGTTCGGCACCGAGCGTAGACAGTTCGGTTGGACTCCGATTCATGCTCGTCTATCATTATGCAGTATGGCTTCCATACAAATCAGGGGTTCTGTGCCCAGATGGCCCACCGCTATACTGCCCGCGCTCCACGTTCTGCTCTGCGCCCTCGCAGGTTTTCTCGAAATGCGGCGACAGGACGCTTGGTTTCGTATGATCGGAATCGACCCCCCATGTTTCATATTTATATGGTGGATGACGGACCAGTTCAGAGCATTCGCATTCTTCCTAATTCTGGGAACCGCATGGTGGTACGCCGTCGGCCGGCTCACCTGGGCGAGCAATAATCGCAGATTCGGCGGTCCGGGTTCTACCCTAACGACGCTCTTTGCTCTTGTCGTCGTCTGGGCAGGTATCAGCGGAACGGTGGGCGCCTTCCAACAAGACGCTGTCGATGGCACTTTGTCGGTGTGGGTCGTAATTCAGTACGCGCTGATTGCACTGCTTTGCGTTGGGGCGATTCTCTGCGTCGTTCTTTCGACACTGGCCGCGGTCACAAGTGTATGGAGTATCAGAGCCGTGCATCGCTGACAGGTGCGGCGACGACGCTCGATAGAGCGCTGTCTAACGAGTGTAATGCGTGGGAGTCGGCCCAGCTTCCAGACGATGGCGATCCCAAATCGCGCCTTCGCGGCTGTAACTGGCCATCTCGAAATCCTGGGTCAGTTCGAGGCAATCCGTGGGGCAAGCGTCTTCGCACAAGCCGCAGAACATGCAGCGCGAAGTATCGTAGGTGAAAGTGGTCAGAACTTTGCGCCGCGTAGCATCGTCGCGCAGCCACCCCACCACGATCAAATTCTCCGGGCACGCCAGGGCGCACAAATTGCACGAAATGCACAGCGATTCGCCCGTCTCCGGATTCATATTCAGCCGCGGCGCCCCGCGATAGCGCTCCGCCACCATCGGCCGTTCCTGGGGATACTGCTCGGTGTAAATATTCTTCGGAGCCTGATAACGAAACGTGACCCACATGCCCTTGAAGAGGTCCACCAGAAACACGCGCCGCAGAAGTTCTCTCATTTCGAGGATTGTGACTTCCCTGCCACCGGAAGTCAATAGACGCGGGTAGCGCACGATTTCCGACGTCGCGGCAATGCTGTGCCTTAGCCCGCCGATGGCCGCGCCGGTTCCATGCTATCCTGCCAAAAATGAGCCTGCTCGATTGGATTCCGGCGGATAACCACGACGCGCGATTCATGCGCGCCGCGCTGGAGGAAGCCCGCGCCGCAGCCGAACGAGGCGAAGTCCCGGTCGGCGCAGTCGTGGTAATAAACAATGAGATCGTAGCCCGCGCTGGAAACCGCACGATCGCAGATTGCGACCCCATCGCCCACGCCGAGGTGATCGCCCTGCGCGAGGCCGCAAAGCGCATCGGCAACTATCGCCTGGCAGGCGCCGCGCTCTACGTCACGATCGAGCCTTGCGCCATGTGCGCCGGCGCCATGATTCAAGCACGCATCGCACGCCTAATTTACGGCGCGCCAGACGCCAAAGGCGGCGCGGTTCACTCGTGTTTCGAGGTTCTCGATCATCCGCAACTGAACCATCGCGTGGAAGTAGCCGCGGGAGTTCTAGCCGATGAAGCCGCCGCAGTTCTGAAAGATTTCTTCGCCGCGCGACGGTAGAAAAACCATGCCGTGCTCCTGTCACATCAAATGCACGCAACACGACTAGGATTGACCCCTCGCCACTGACCGCAGATTTGTTTACACTCGTTTCGGACGTAAGCAGCGTGGGCCCAAGCCGCACCACACCAATAATCATAGAAGGAATAATTCGCATGAGCGCAAGAATGACCCGCAACGCGATACGTAACTGCACCCGCGCATTGCTCTGCTTGCTAGCCGCCGCGGCGTCCATGCCAGGCGCCGCTTCCCTGCCGGCGCAAACCGAACAAAATGCGCAAAAATCACAAACCTCAAGCGAAATAACCCGCAAGGACCTTCTCGCGCAATTCAACGAATCGCTGCAGGAACTCACCGCGCGCGTCACACCCTCTATCGTGCAAGTGCAAGTGACCGGCTATCGCGCGCTCAATGAAAAGAACGACACCGATGCCAACACCATCGGACGCCAGCGCAGCCTCGGCTCAGGCGTGATCGTGGATCCCGACGGCTACATCATCACCAACGCGCACGTAGTGAAAGGCGCGCAGCGTGTGCGCGTCGTCCTCACGCCCGCTACCGCCGGTGATTCGCAAGTGCGCGCCAGCCTCGGTCTCGGCGAACACAGCCCGCCAGCCGACGCGCGCATCATCGGCATCGCGCCCGCGATCGATCTGGCGCTGCTGAAAATTGAACAGAAAAATTTGCCCGCGATGGCCTTCGCCGATTACACCCGATTAAAGAAAGGCCAGCTGGTGCTGGCATTCGGCAGCCCCGAAGGCCTGGAAAATTCCGTCAGCATGGGAGTAGTCAGCGCTGTGGCGCGGCAAGCGGACCCGGACGTGCCGTCGGTGTACATCCAGACCGATGCGCCCATCAATCCGGGAAACAGCGGGGGGCCGCTGGTGGATACGAACGGCGAGCTGGTTGGTATTAACACATTTATTCTCACCGAATCAGGCGGCAGCCAGGGGTTGGGCTTCGCCATACCCAGCAGCGTCGTCGAATTCGTATATCACGAGCTGCGCAAATACGGCCGCGTGCATCGCAGCATTATCGGCGCGCAGCTGCAGGACATCACGCCCGATCTCGCCACCGGACTCTCTCTGAAAAAAGAACGCGGCGTAGTGGTCACGGACGTCCTTCCCGACGGCCCCGCGGAAAAAGCCGGTCTAAAAATTCAGGATATTCTGCTCAACCTCGACGGCCGCGCCATGGGCAGCGTGCCGCTCGCCGAAATGATCATTTCCACGCGTCCCGCGGGCGCGGTGATGCAAGCCGAAGTCCTGCGCGGCACGCAGCGCCTCACGCTGGCAATTCCCGTGACGGAGCAGAAAAATGACGTGGACCAGTTGGGCGACCTCGTGGATCCCGAAAAGGACCTGGTCGTGAAGCTGGGAATTTACGGCGTGGAAATTGACGCGCAACTAGCGAAACAGCTCGAGGACCTGCGCGAGCCTACAGGCGTGATCGTCGCGGCCCTCGCCGCCGATTCGATGGGCGTCGAAGCCGACCTGCAACCCGGCGACGTGATTCACGCGCTAAACGGCAAGCCTCTGGCCACGCTGGCACAGCTGCGCGCCGCATTGAAGGCCCTGCCGACAGGCGCCCCAGGCGTACTGCAAGTCGAGCGCGACGGAAAATATCTCTACGTAACTTTTGAAATGGATTGAATGTCCGAGCGTCCGACAATCTGTGGATTACCCAATTTTCGAAGCGGCTGACGTGCGGGATTCTTGTTGGTGCCGAGCAGAGGATGAGAAAACAAAAACGGCCAGCCGGTCGTTACGTCGCTGATCTTCGAATTCGATACATTCCACGAACAGAACACCGGACTACTTCCCAGCGTTCTCTGAAGCTCCTCCGCAGGAAGCGCGCGCGGTACGCCCTTGCGGCCTAGTTCGCCAAGCGTACCCATAGGATCGTTATCCGCGTGCCTCCCGGGGTCATTCAAGCACAAATAATCCGAACACCGCACGAAACCGTTTGCCGGCGCTAGTTGTGAGCCTGCCGCGCCTTTGCTAAGCTACAAGAGCACCAAGCGCGGAGAGGTGTCTGAGCGGTTGAAAGAGCTCGCCTCGAAAGCGAGTGTCGGGGAAACTCGACCGTGGGTTCAAATCCCACCCTCTCCGCCACCGATCATTGGCCCGCCGCGACGCACTCACCTATCGCTTGTTCAAATTGCAGCTTCAGCTGCTCAGCTTGCTCCTCCGTGCGGACCCTCACCCACGCGCTTGAAACCATCGGCTGCTCGACGGAAGCAACGGGGCCTCGCTTCCTGTTGAACACGATGTTTTGGTCCACCACGTTCACCGTGTTCTTGCCACTCGTGGATTGCAGCCGAACCATGTAGTAATCCCCCGCTTCGATGCCAGGACGCTCGCTCTGCCCCGCGCGCACCGGCTCGATAGTAATTTGCTTCGCGTCCATGCTTGCCAGCGGCACAGCAAAGCGGTGCGTTTCGATGTAAATCAGTTGGCCGAATGCGGTGCCTTCCTGCATTTGATTCCAAACGATCGAGCAGCCGTCGAAGTTAATCGGCGCCACCGAGATCGTCGTGGTCACGTCGCCAAACTGAGGAACGGAATGCTTCCAGCGCGCGTTATGGTCAATTGAGAACTCCTGTGCCAGCTTCCTCAGGAATCGAAACTTCTCTGACGGCGCCGTGGATTGCGCCACCGCTGTAACAGGCGAGGAGCGCGATGGATTGGCGAAGCCGTTGACCCCCAGCAATAAAAGCAGGAAAAGCAGCAACCCCCCGAACCAATTCGGTTGTTTGCGCATCGGCGCCCCTCCCAACGCTTAAAATCACCGTGACGGATTGCGCCAAACATCACTCCATCGCAACTTATCATCTTCCGGTGCGTGAGTGCCACAGGCCAGGTACTGGTACCTCTAGCGTCCGGGTACCGTATCAATCGGTACTTGGCTAGACGCCCCGACTGCGAGTACGATGCCCCCGGCAACTGGGCAACACTCCCCGCGCACGCAGACGCACGAACGCAACAAGCCCCAGACCTCGGCGGGATTTTTCTGGATTACTTTTTGCGGGACACGTTTCGCTGCAGCGCGAATCTCGGCGGCATGGTCTGCCGGGACCTGACCATTCTCCGCGCGATCGAGCGTTGCTCGCACAGTCGAAGTCATAAGGTAGCAGACTGGATTGTCGAGCTGCGGAATTGGGAGGGGCAGATGAACAGAATCATTCGATTATTAGCAATCTTCGCTGGCGTAGTGATTATTTCTCTGCTCGCGCGCAATGTCTCGGCCAACACCGCCACCGTCCGCTGTGTCGCGCAACAAGATCAAATCTCTGTTTACGATTCGCTGCGCACCCGCGGCGTCGAAGCAAAACTGAAGTGTGGCGAAGAAGTCGAGATCATCGGGCGTGTGCAGCACTATTTAAAAATTCGCGCGCAAAACGGTGTCGAGGGCTACGTGCCGGACAGTTCCCTCGCCGGTCCCCCGGCTGGAGACGTTCACCAGGATGCTGCCGCCAAGTCTAGCTCGGTCGCCGTTACTCCGGCGCAAAACGCGACGCGGAAAAAGCAACCTTCCAGCGAGCCTGTCTCGCCCTCCGACACTTTCGCGGACAATAATTCCGCCGCAGCTCCCTCGCCTCTTTCGAACACGTCGGCCAAAGCAGGGGCGGGCAAGCCTGCGACTCAGCCAGAGGCTACCAACTCCAATTCTGCGGCGGCAACCCCTGCTGTCAATTCCGATGACGCTCCCGCTCCGCCACCAGATAACGAAAGCGCCGACCCCGCTTGCCAGAACTATTTTTCGGCCTACGGCCTTGCGCCCAGCCAGTTGAAATGGATCGCGCAAAATCGCAAAAAACTTTTCTCCAATATCTGTCCGGCGCCCGATATTTCCAAAGTGGATTACGTAATGATCTTCACGCACGACGTGGATTTTTTCAACGTCACCATGCCCACGCCGGTGCACAAGATCGAGGGCTTCTCCGATTTCAGGGCCCTGACCCCGATTGACACCGGGCTGACGTCCGCATCCGATCCGGACAAGGCGCACCACCAATACGTCTGGATCTTCCGCGTCGCGCCCGGCACTTTCGACCCGGAAAATTTCTCGCCGCGCCGCCGCTATCAATTTTCCACAGTCGAATCCAACGCGCTCGGCTCGAAAGCCGGCCTAAAAGCCGTCGAAGACGCCTTCCGCTTCGTCTCCACCGCGAACCACTGAAGGTGGACCACCGGCAGACCGGCGCCGACACTCGCCTTTGCTTGCTTTCGTCGATGTCTCTCGGCATTCGATGTACGTACAAATGTATTGACATCGGAACGGCTGAAGATGCCGGCTAAGTTGCCGGGGAAAGCTTATGAGGAATCTCACAAAACAGCAGAAGCGAGACATCCGCGCCGTTGCCGCAAGAAAAGACCAAGACATTGATTTCTCCGACGCGCCCCCGGTTCTGGACCGGAGCGCAGCGGAGATCGGCAAATTCTAGCGGCCGGCAAAAAAGCCAGTCACGATGCGACTGGATTCTGATGGAATCGCATGGCTCAAAACCGAGGGCCGAGGCTACTAGACGAAAGCCAACTGGCTCCTGCGGCACGCAATGCTTCACTTCACCGCAGCGAAGACCCGGAACGATCGCACCTTCCAGCGACAGCGCAGCAAGATCAAACATCAAGAACGAAAGTCCTAAATTCTCGTGGCCCCGCGCACATTGCACGCCTGAACCGGTGCAACGATGACGAGAGCTACTGCAGAGGCATCGAAGTCTTCCGAAACACCATGGCTACTACCACTTTCGATGCAACCGGTGTGGTTCCGTAAACCGCAGCGCCGAACTTCCACGTCTTCAACGCGCCGCTCGCCGCCGCCGTCAACATAGGAACTGCGCGGATGACCGTGACCTTCGTTAAAGCGCCTCGGCTGTCAACGGGCGCGTCCAGCACCACCGCACCGCCCACCGCAGCGTCCGAAGGATATGGCGAATACGTCGCAGCCAGAAGTTGCGCCGGAGTGTAAGGTGTCGCCTTCGGGTTCGGCGGCTGAAACGGCTCTGCCGGCGCCAGCGGCACATTTTTCAGCTGCAGATAAGCCGGATCGAACACCACATTGACAAGCAAGCTTGACCGAACATGCTGGCCATCCAAACTCGCCGGCGCATAGGTCCAACCACGCACCGCCACCAGCGCCGGACTCGTTAACGCGGGAATGTCCCGTAGAACCTGCACATTCACGATATTGGCGCCCTCGTCCAGGTTCACCGCCAGCGTCACCACGCCCGCCGCTGCCGTCGCGGCCGCATACGGAATATCGCTCGCGTAAATCACATCCGGCGGAACGAAATGTGGCGGACGCTGTGCAAGAGTCGGCGCGGCGGCCATTAAAAGGAAAAGTGAAAATAGCGCCAGTCCCGCTGCAATCCGGAAGGTTCGTTTCATAAACCAGCTCTGCCCTTCGACGATCCGCTTAAATCGCCAGCCTCGCCGTGGTGCCAGGTAACACGGCAACAATCCAATCCCTCACGAACTCTTCTTGCTCGTCTTCGCCGACGAGATCGGCCCGCCGATCTTGTTCAACGTATCCAGCGCCCGCGCCTTGTAAGGACTGTTCAATCCAATCACTTCCGTAAGCACCACCCGCGCCTCCGGTATCCGCTGCATCTTCGCCAAAGTGAAACCCAGCCGGTATTGATTCTGCGCATAACTAAACGTATCGGCCTTCAACAACGGACTCGCCTGCTTGAATTCGTCAATCGCTTGCGGATTACGATTCTTGTTCACATTCACTTCGCCCAGCGAGGAATACGCCAAACCCTTCTGAATCGCCACCTGTTTCTGCCATTGATCGTCGTCCACGTTGTCCGGCTTCTTGGCCTGCGACAGCAAATCAAGCGCGTGCTGCGCGTACGTTCCCGCTTTATCCAGATGCGCCGGATCATTGCACCAAGTGTCCGCCAGCAAAATGAGCATGGAAATGTCATCCGGATTCGAAGTCAGCAAACTCTGCGCTGCCGCCAGCATCTTCGGCGCGTTCTGCGCTTGCTGATAAGCGATCGCAGTTTGCTCGCGCGCGCTCACCGTGTAAGTGGAATCCGGAAACGTCGCCGCATAGCGTTCCAGCAGCGCCGCGCGCGCGGTGGCATCGGTGGTCTTGTATGCTGCGTTGAGCAGCGCGTATTGCACGTAGCCGACATCGCCTTCCACGGTTTTCAAAACGCCTTGCCGTTGCGCGCTCCATGTATCGGCCGCGGTGCCCTCGGGCGCCGGCGCCGCCTTGTAACGCGTCACGATCGCCGCCACCTTCTGGCCGGCGTCGAAAAGTTTCGCGCTGTCGCCCTGTTCCTCCGCGGCATGCACCATAATCACCGCCGTGGAAAAATTATCAGGATCGAGCGCCAGCACCTTGTCGCCGTACTCGTACACCTTCGCGTAATCCTTCTGCGCCAAATACGATTGCACGTACAGCTGATCGCCCAGCAACTCCATGTCGCCCTTGCCGTAATCCGCCATGAATTTATCGAGCAGCGCGATCTTGTCCGGCCCATCCGTCGCGGCGTAAATGTCCGTCAGCGCCTTGTCTTCGGGAGTGCCCGCAGCCACCGAAACACTCTTGCCGATTTGCGCCGTGGCGCCACCCGCTGCAGCCATCACCAAGATCGCGCAAATCGCCGCGCACACCATGAATCGTCGCATGCCGCACCTCCCAAAATTTCGTCGCGCCCGCTAACTTCCGCCGTCCCGCGCCCGCCCCAGGGTCTGACGCGCGCATCTTAGTCGAACGACGCCCCGCGCCACAATCTTTTCGTTGCGCCTCCCGCCCATTGACGATTCCACCGTTTCAGTACACGATTCCCTGTCGCGCAATTCCCAGGAAGAGGTGCCCCATGCCCGCAGCCACATCATTCGAAAAAGTAGAACACGAAAAACTCAACGCGCACATTTCCCGCCAGATGATGAGCGGCGAAGACGCCACACTCGCCCGCATTTTCATCGCGCGCGGCGGCATTGTCCCGCGCCACTCGCACCGCAGCGAACAGTTTTCCCTCATCATGTCCGGCGCTCTCAAATTTTTCTTCGACGACGGCGAAACCACGGTAGTCCACGCCGGCGAGATCGTCCTGATTCCCGCCCACGTCCCGCACAAAGCCGAAGCCCTGGAAGACACCGTGGACATTGACTTCTTCGCCCCGCGCCGCGAAGACTGGATCAACAAGACCGACGCCTACCTGCGCAGCGACGTACCGCAGAAGAAGGACTGAACCCATGGACCTCGGACTAAAAGGACGCGTCGCCATCGTGGCGGCGGCCAGCAAAGGACTGGGCCGCGCCATCGCCACCGAACTGGCCAAAGAAGGCTGCGCCGTAGCGATCTGCGCGCGCACCGCCGCCGACTTGGAACGCACCGCGCAGGAAATCGGCGCCATCGCAGGCCGCGAGATCTTCTGGCGCGCGCTCGACGTCACCAACGCCGACGGCGTCAGCGATTTCGTCGCCGCCGTGGAAAAGAAATTCGGACGCATTGATATTTGCGTCACCAATACCGGCGGCCCGCCGTCGAAGAAATTCATGGAAATCACGCTCGAGGAATGGCGCACCGCCGTCAATCTCGTCCTGCTCAGCAGCGTCTATTTCGCGCGCGAAGTGCTACCGCGCATGCAACGTCGCCGCTGGGGCCGCCTGCTCACCATCACTTCCATCTCCGTGAAGCAACCGATTGACGGCCTGATGCTATCTAATTCCTTGCGGGCCGGCGTCACGGGAATGGCCAAGACGCTCGCCAATGAATTCGGCGCCGATGGCATCACCGTCAACAATGTCTGCCCCGGCTACACGCTCACCGATCGCCTCACCGAGCTTTTCGAAAAGCGCGCACAAGATGCAGGCGTCGCCTACGACGAGATCCTGAAGCAATCCACCGCGAACGTGCCCATCGGCCGCTTCGCGCGCCCGGAAGAATTGGCCGCGCTGGTAGCGTTCCTGGCATCCGAGCGCGCCAGTTCCATCAACGGCACGACGATCGCCGTGGACGGTGGCAGCACGAAGGGACTTCTGTAATTTGAGCTGTAGCACAACCACGAAACGTAAACGCCCCGCAGCACGTTGTATACTATTCGCTTTTGTCGCCATCTTTGTTTCGCCACGGGAGAGAACCGAATGACTCAGATTTCCGGACGCTTTCGTCCGCTTCTGCCCGCAGGAATGTGCGCCCTATTTTTGTCCCTCGCATTGCTGCTTCCCGTACTCGCCAGCGCCGATGAACCCTACGCGCGAAGTCGCGATTACGATCTGCAAAATGTGAAGACGCACCTCTGGTTCGATGTCGAACAGCGCAAAGTCCGCGGTGAAGTCACCCATAGCATCGCCATGCTGCGCGACGACGTCACGCAAATCCAATTCGATTCCGTAGCTCTGAATATCGCCACCGTAACCCTCGATGGCAAGGACGCAAAATTCTCCACTACGGATGCAGCGGTAATCGTCCTGCTGCCCGGCCCTTCCCGCCGCGGCGAACATCACGAAGTCTTCATCCGCTACGATGGCCAGCCGAAGAAAGGCCTGTACTTCGTCCTCCCCGACAAAAATTATCCCAATCGTCCGAAAGAAGTCTGGACCCAAGGCGAAGCCGAAGACACGCGCTACTACATCCCCATCTACGATTACCCGAACGACCGCACCACCTCCGAAATGATCCTCACGGTTCCGGCGACGTGGCTCACCATCTCCAATGGCAGCCTCGTCAGCGTGAAAGAAGAACCCGACGGCACCAAAACATGGGACTGGAAGCAATCCGAACCGCTTTCCACATATTTGATCTCCGCCGTAGCCGGAGAATTCGTGGAAAAGAAAGACACCTGGCGCGGCATCCCCGTGCGCTACGTAGTTCCACGCGGCCAGGAAGACACAATTGATTCCACATTTTCGCGCACGCGCCAAATGCTCGATCTATTTTCAGACAAGCTTGGCGTGCCGTATCCCTGGGCGCAGTACGCGCAATCTTCCGTGAACGATTTCGTCGAAGGCGGCATGGAAAATACCAGCGCCACCACGCTCACCACGCGCGGCCTCGTCGCTCCCGGACTCGCGCCCGAACTTCGGCGCGGTTCCGACGATCTCGACTCGCACGAACTCGCGCACCAGTGGTTCGGCGATCTCATTACCTGTCGCGATTGGGCCAACATCTGGCTCAACGAAGGCTTCGCCACGTATTTCGAGCACTATTGGGCCGAACAGCGTTACGGAGCCGATGAAGCCGCCTACGAATTCTGGCAAGATCAGACCGGCTGGTTCCGCCAGAAGCGCCTGTATCCGGTGCCGATCGTCACAAGAAATTTCGAAGACAGCATCGAATACGCCGGCAACGTCTACGACAAAGGCGGCTGGGTGCTGAAAATGTTGCGCACCAAACTCGGCGACGACGATTTTTTCCGTGGTCTGCATTACTACCTGGAAACAAATCGCGGCCAGAACGTCGTCACCGCCGACCTCGAAAAAGCGATTGACCATTCCACCGCCACCAACGTTGATCATTTCTTCCACCAATGGATCTGGCGGGCCGGCGCGCCAAAGTATGAAGTCGGCTACACCTACGACGACGTCGCGCACCAGGTGAAACTGAAGGTCAAGCAAACGCAGAAGGTCGAAGGCATGGTGGACCTGTTCGACATGCCCGTCGAAATCGAAATCTCGACTGCCAACGGACGCAAAACCTCCACGATCCAGGTCAACAAAGCCGACGAAACCTTCACGCTGCCCGCCGACGGCACCCCTCAAATGGTTCTGTTCGATAAGGGCGACAACATTCTGAAAACCCTCGACTTCAAAAAAGACCCGGCCGCGCTCATCTATCAGTTGAAAAACGCCGAGACCGTCCCCGACCGCGCCGACGCCGCCGTAGCGCTGGCCGTCATGAAAGACAATTCCGATGTCGTCGCCGCCCTCGGCAACGCAGCCCAGCACGACCCTTTTTGGGGCGTCCGCGCCGAATCGCTAAAAGCACTGGGAAAAATTGGTGGCGCCGCCGCGGAAAAACAAATTCTCACCGCCGTAAACGACCCCAAGCCCTGGGTTCGCCAGGTCGCCGCACAGGAGCTGGGCGGTTTCACGGAAGACGCGTCGCTCGCCCCGCAGCTCACCACCATCGCAACCGACGACAAAGCCTATCGCGTCCGCGCCGCCGCACTTAACGCGCTCGGTGAAATCAAGGCGCCCAACGCGTACGACGTGCTCACGACCGCCGTAAAGCTCGATTCACCCGACGACACTCTGCGCAAGGGCGCTCTGGAAGGCCTCGGCTCCCTCGCCGACGATCGCTCCGTCCCACTGCTGCTCGAATGGTCCGCTCCCGGCAAGCCTTTTGACACGCGCAGCGCGGCCATCGGCGCAATCGCCGGCCTCGACACAAAAAACAGAGCCGTCACCAAAACCCTGATTTCGTATTTGCAGGAACCCTACATTGACATCAAGTACGCCACCCTGTTCGCGCTAACCAAACGCGGCGATCCGGACGCCATCGCCCCCCTCGAAGCCATGCTCAAGTCCGGCGACCTAAGTCTAGGCGCCGCCCCCTACTTCCAAATGCAAATCGACGCGCTAAAAGCCAAAGCCGCGGGAAATCACACGAGTGCTCCGGGCACAGGAACAGGTGCGGGCGCTGGCACAAGTTCTGGCGCAAGCTCCAGCTCGGGTGCTGCTGCAAGTGCCGACCCAGGCGCCGCTGGCGCGAATGCGGGTCCAGGCGCAGGCCAAGGCGCAGGACAAGGTAGGTCGTCGAATCCACGGTCGACCTCAGCGGCAGCCGGTTCAGACATCGCGCTGGACGCCCTGAAAAAACTGCAACAACAAATGGACGAAGTGAACGCGCTCCTAACAAAAATCGAATCGCAACTGAGCTCAACCAAGGAGAAGTAAGCGCAGACGGGTAGCATGGGCAATCCTGCCTGTTCTCTTTCTCGTGATTCTGCTTTTCAACTTGGATCTGAAGGCGATTTTGAAGTTGATTCTGAAGTCGGTTTTGAACCTGATTTTGACGGTACGGGTGCCCCAGTCTTCGCGCTTTTGTTTCACGGGAAGGGTGGGGGTTTCGACGCAGCACGATCGACCGCACATCGCCGACTCGCCGTCGCTTTGCGCTGCGACCTCTGCGTCTCCGCGGTAATGCTGTGCTGCCGCCTTTGCCGTCGCTTCACCGCAAGAAGCTTGCGCGTGCCAGCATCACTCCGCCAGCAAAATCCTCAAATCCCGCAAATTATTCCCCGTAGGCCCGGTAACCACAGCGTCATCCAAACGCGAAAAGAATCCATGCGCATCACAACGCCGCAAAAAATCCACAGGATCCAAACCAACCGCCACCGCCCGCGCGAGCGACTCTCCGTCCGCCACCGCCCCAGCCGCCGGACTGTTCCCATCTACCCCATCCGTCCCTCCGCTCAAAACCGCAATCCTCTTCCCCGCAATTTTCGGCACGCAAGCCAACACAAAAGCCGAATTGCGCCCGCCGACCCCCTCGCCAGTCACCGGGCTGCTCACCTCGCCGCCCGCAAAAATCGCCACGCGCCGACGCGGATTCTCCTTTTTCAGAATTTCCAGCTGCGCCAGCAAATGCTCCGCCGCCTGCTCCAGAGGCCAATCATCCGTCTCGGTATCCACCAGGCAAGTAAATCCCTCGGCCTCGCAACAATGATGCGCCGCATGCAACAATTCGCGCTCCCCCAGCAAAATTTCAAAACGCGAGCGCGCGAATGCCGCATCGTCGTCCTTAGGAGTCTCGGGCAAGCTACGCCGCTCGATCATTCCGCGCAACGAACCCGGCAATTTCGCAAGCAAACCATATTTCCGAACGATGCTCTCGACGTCGTCCACCGTGGACGGGTCCGCCACCGTCGGCCCCGAAGCCAACGCGGATTCCTCGCCTTCCGGGACATCGCTGATCGCAATGGTAATTTTCATCGAGCGCGCCGCAGCCGCTGCGAGCCGTCCACCCTTGGTCGCCGAAAGATGCTTGCGCACCACATTAATTTCCTCGATCGGCGCGCCGCAAGTGATCAGCGCGGAATTCAGCTGCTGAAAATCCGCAAGCGTCACGCCCAGGTCCAGCGGCTGCTCCACGAGCGACGACCCGCCACCAGAAATCAGAAAAAATACCAGCGTCCGCTCGTCGCAACGCGCCAGACGCTCCAAAATCGCCCGCCCCGCCGCAAAACTCTCCGCCGTAGGCAAGGGATGCCCGCCCACAAATGTTTTCCAACCGGGAAGCAACGACGAAGGAGGCGCAGGAACTACAAGAATTCCATCCGGTGGAAATTCAGGACTGAGGGTTTCGTGCAACCCGCGCGCCATCGCCAGCGCGGCCTTCCCAAGCGCAATCGCCACGATTTCGCGAAAGCCGCTCAGGTCAACGTCAGCTCTACCGGCGCTAAGCAGCGACCCACGCCGGTCCAGTTTTCGCGCCATCGCCGCGGGAATATCAATCGCCGCCAAAGTATGCCGAAAGACGTGTTCAGCGGTTTGTTTCATGGGGTTGCACTAATGACGGAAGTGGAAGGGAGGGGCTTCCGTCCCTCCGTCAAGCTCGCCAAAGAAAGGCGCTTTAGCCCCGGAAGCTGCGCTCTTCGCCCTCAAATGAATTCTCGCTCGACGGCATATTCTCATTTTAGTCCCAACGGATCCGCGTTCAGCGAATTAGGCGGTCGGCGCCCGTCAAATATCGCCACTACATTATTCGCCGCCATCACCGCCATTTTCGTGCGCGTATCCAGCGAAGCACTCGCGATATGCGGCGCCAAAATCACGTCCCGCCGCGACAGCAGCGCAGGATGCACCAGCGGCTCATGCTCGTAAACATCCAGCGCGGCCCCGGCAATTTTTCGGTTCTCCAGCGCCTCCGCCAAAGCCGCTTCGTCCACCACCGGCCCCCGCGAAGTATTCACCAAAAACGCCGTCCGCTTCATTTTGTCCAGGTTCTCGTGCGAAATCAGGTGCCGCGTATCCGGCAGCAGCGGCACATGCAAGCTGATAAAATCCGATTCTCGGAACAACCGGTCGCGATCCACAAACTCCGCGTGCAGCTCGCGTTCCACTTCTTCCGGCGCCCGTACCGCATCGCTGTACAGCACCTTCATCTCAAAACCCAGCGCCCGCCGCGCCACGCCGCGCCCAATCCGCCCAAATCCCAGCACCCCCAAAGTTTTTCCCCACACGTCGCCGCCCACCAGCTGATCCAGGTCCCAGCCGGGCCAAGTTCCGCTGCGCATCCAGGCATCGCCCTCCAGCAGCCGCCGCGCGATGGCCATCAGCAAAGTCCACGCAAAGTCCGCCGTCGTATGATCGAGCACGCCCGGCGTATGCGTCGCCACCACTTTATGCCGCGTGCAAGCCGCTACGTCTATATTGTCGTAGCCCACCGAAACCGTCGCCGCAATCCGCAATTTCGGCGCGCGCCCTAACAATTCTTCGTCCACCTTCTCCGTGAGCAGGCACACCAGCCCTTCCTTATCCGCCACGCGCTTCAACAGTTCCTCGCGCGTGATGCGTTCAGCCGGCGTCCAATAATCCACCTCGAAACGTTGCTCCAGCACAGCCCGCGCCGCCGGAAAAAGCGGCCGCGTCGAGAGTATTTTAGGTTTAGTCAACGCATCCCTCGCAAAAAGCCTGCACGCAGAATTTGTAACATATACTGCCAAATTAGTGAATCGTCCGCCGCGGCGGACGATTCATCCCGGGATCCCGCAGTGCGGGATCGAAGGGCTGCTGACAAAGCGGCGCGTTGACGCATCATAGTAATGTCGGAGGAGAAACACTCATGAAGCATCTACGCAGAGCGATCGTACTTCTATTCGTCAGCGCCTGCATCGCCCCGCTCGCGATGGGCCAAGTCACGCTGAAGGTCAAAATACAATCCACGCCCATGGAGCGGCAATTGCTCTTCGCCAAGCTCAACGAGCGCGCCGCGACTCACCATATCCAGTTCGTTCTGGTCGAATCCGGTTTCGACTACCGCGTAGCCTACGGCGTCGCCGGCCCAGTCATGACCCCCTACGGCCCCGCAGCCGCCAGCGCCTCCGTAACAAAGGTTTTCGACCCGAGCGGCGCCGAACTTTTCACCTTCGCCCGCGACGGCCGCTGGACCCCCGACGCCGCCGCCAACGCCACCGCCAAAGAAATCATCAAACGCATAAGAAGGCTCCGCGGGATCTAATCGCGCCATACAGGAACAGCGTCGGCATTCCTCTTCAATCGATAAATGAGCCGAGACGGTAGTATCATTCGAGGATCGATCGTGCTCGGGCCACCTGGTGATTACCAGCCGCTGGCCGCACAAAGCAGGATGAATGAAAACTATAATGTTAAAGGTCCTGTCCTCAAATTAGAACAGCGCAAGCCGTGCTTCCCCGGTTTCGAGCACTTCGTCGATTACCATAGCTTCGACGTCGAGTTCTCTCCCTCCGGGCAGGTCGTCCATTTCACTCAATACACAGGAGCGGGTGATGTCTTCCGCTCCGAGTGTCATAGCTATGACCCATCAGGAAAATTGGCGCGATCTCTTGAGTTTGATAGCGCGGAATCAGAAGCCGGCGCGACAGACTACGAGCACGATAGTGATGGAAAACGCAGCGGTTGGACCAAGCGAGACAAATCCGGGGCTGTAATCGGTCGCGGCGTTGAGGAACACGATGGAAAGCTTCTCGTGTCCCTTGTCTCGTTTCGCGCCAACGACCTACTGCTGCGACGAAAGACGTTCGATTACTCAGACAACAAGCTCGTACAATCCACCTCGACATACTACATCCCCAATGGCGATGTCGCAGAGCGATGGATCTCCACCTATGACGCGGAAGCGCGAATCTCACAGACGTTGGGGCTGAAAGCAGACGGCAAGCCTCTCGGCGACGGCAGGTACGTGCACGAATACGATCCCGAAGGCCGCGAGTCCCAAGTGCTGAGCTTTAATGATTCCGCGGACGACACCGAACCAAATCATATCTGGCGCTTTGCCTACAACAGTGACGAGCACGGCAATTGGATCGAGCGATGCGAACGCAGCCGTTTCAGAAACGACCCGAATTGGCGAAAAACGGTCACGACACGCAAGCTCACGTATTCTCTGCCGACCACCGAGCCCCGCTCGTTGACGCCCATCGCTGCACACGGCTATAGTGACCATGAGAGAGCGCGCGATTAATCCCCGCGTTCACCCGACACGTCCATGGATTCTCAACTCCTCCGCGATCTGAAATCACTCCTCGGCTCCGAAGCCGTTCTCCACCGCCCCGAGGAACTAATGCTCTACGAATACGACGGCTCAGTCGAAGTAGCGCGCCCCAACTGCGTCGTCTTCCCCCGCACCACCGCCGACGTCCTAGCCATCGTAAAACTAGCGAACCAATACCAAACTCCGCTCGTAGGCCGCGGCGCCGGCACCGGCCTCTCCGGAGGCGCGCTAGCCCGCAAAGGCGGCATCCTCGCGGTTTTCTCGCGAATGAACCGCATCCTGGAAATTGATATCGAAAACCAGCGCGCCACGGTCCAACCCGGCGTAGTGAATGCCGACCTAAGCGCCGCGGTAGCCAACGCCGGACTGCATTTCGCCCCCGACCCTTCCAGCCAGAAAGCCTGCACCATCGGCGGCAACGTCTCGGAAAATTCCGGCGGCCCGCACACGCTCGCTTACGGCGTCACCACGAATCACGTTTTATCCCTCGAAGCCGTTCTCCCCACCGGCGAACTGATCCGCATCGGCAGCTCCGCGCTCGATTCTCCGGGTTACGATCTCTTGGGCCTTTTCGTCGGCTCCGAAGGGACTCTCGCTCTAATCACCGAAATCACGGTGAAGCTCACGCGCCTGCCCGAAGCCGTAAAAACTCTCCTCGCTATTTTCGACACTCTTGACGACACCACAGAAACCGTAGTGGACATCACCGCGCGCGGCATCACTCCCGCCGCCTGCGAAATGCTCGACGGCTGGACGCTCCGCGCCGTCGAAGCCTACGTCCACGCCGGATTCCCTCTCGATTGCGCCGCCGTCCTGCTGCTGGAAGTGGACGGCGTCGCCGAAGCCGTGCAACAACACGCCGAAGAAGTGGCCGACATCTGCCGCGCCCATCACGCCCGCGAAGTCCGCGTGGCCCGCGACGCCCGCGAACGCGACCTGCTCTGGAAAGGCCGCAAGAATGCCTTCGGCGCCGTCGGCCGCCTTTCGCCCACCTATTACGTCCAAGACGGCGTGATCCCGCGCACCAAACTTCCCGCCACTCTGCGCCGCATCAATGAAATCGGCGTGAAGTACGGCTTCCAGATTGGCAATATTTTTCACGCTGGCGACGGCAACCTGCACCCGCTGATTCTTTTCGACGCGCGCGACGAAGCGCAGTTCCGTGGCGTCGTCGCCGCCGCCGACGAAATCATCCAGTTCTGCATCGAAATGGGCGGTTCGATCACCGGCGAACACGGCGTCGGCATGGAAAAAGACCGCCTCATGCCGCTGCTCTTCAGCGAAGCCGATCTCGACGTGATGCGCAACGTGCGCGCTGCCTTCAACCCGCAAGGCCTGCTGAACCCCGATAAAATTTTCCCATCGAAAAAAGGCTGCGGCGAAATTCACGTCCGTCCGCTGCCCCTGGCCGGCGCGCCCAGCGCATAAAATAAGATGACCTCCTCCGCCATCAGCCCGAACGTCACTTCGCGACTCAGCGAAATTGTCGGTGCCGCAAATGTCGCGAGCGATTTCGCGCAACTCGCCACCTACGAAATTGACCGCAAGCTGCCAGCCGCCGCCGTGCGCCCCGGCTCCGGAGAAGAAGTGGCCGAAATCGTAGAATTTGCCGCGTCCGAAAAATTGGCGCTGGTCCCAACCGGCGCGCGCACAAAACTAGGAATCGGCTACGCTCCCAGCCGCTACGATCTCGCCCTCGATACGACGCGCCTCAACAAAGTGATCGCCTACGATCCCGGCGACCTAACCCTCAGCGTCGAAGCCGGCGTCCCCCTCGCCAAACTCGCGCAAGTTCTAGCCGAGCATCGCCAGTTTTTGCCGCTGCCCGTCCCATTCGTAAATCGCACTACAGTCGGCGGCCTGATCGCCGCTGGCGTAGACTCCCCGCTGCGCCAATTTTACGGCACCGCGCGCGATTTCCTGCTCGGAATGGAATACGTCACAGGCGAAGGCGTCGCGGCAAAAAGCGGCGGCCGCGTAGTAAAAAATGTTACCGGCTACGACATCCACAAATTAATGATCGGCGCGCTAGGCACCCTAGGCGTAATCACCCGCGTAAATTTCAAGACGTTCCCCATGCCGCTAGCCACACGCGGCTGCATCGCGCGCTTCGCCACCGCCGAAAACGCGCTGGACATGCGCCACCGCATCGCGCAATCTGCCCTCACGCCGCTAACAATGGAAATCGTCAGCCCTGGCGTTGCCGAACTTTTCGGCAGCGACGCAGCGACGCGCTACGAGCGCGCCCCCATGCCAGCCAATGTAATTTCCAACAACGAATGGGCGCTAACGACAGGCTACGCCGGAAACGAGCAAGTGCTAGACCGTTACGCAAAGGACTTGCAGAGCATGGCCAAAGAATCCGGCACCACAGGCGTCACCATCCTCGCCGAGAAGCTGCCGCCCGCCTGGGCACGCAAGCGCGAATTCATCCCTATCGCGCTAGCATCCTCGCCGGCAACCACCATCGTAAAAATGAGTGTGTTACCGATGCGCATGAAAGAAGCCCTGGCCGCCGCGCAAAGAGCAGCCGAATCCAACAACCTCCGCTGGGCCGCCATGGCCCGCGGCCTAGGAATAATCTACTTCGCGATCTTGCCCAGCGATCACACCGAGGAATACCGCCAACAGGTCGCAAACGCCACGAGCGAAATGCAACAAGGCTGCGCGAAACTAGCAGGCCACGCCACAATCCCCTGGGCACCCGCCCAATGGAAGAACACGCTGCAAATTTGGGGTCCCGCCCGCCCCGATGCCGCGCAAATGCAAAAAATAAAATCCGTCTTCGATCCGCAAAACATCCTAAGCCCCGACCGCTTCGCCTCGCCTTTGTAGCCGCGGTTTTTTTATCCTGAACCGCGGGCCATCGCGGTGAACGGCAGACCGCCGTCGCGCTGCCTCTGCGCATCGGTAGGGGCGGGTCTCAGACCCGCCCCTCGATCGTTCAGACTACAAGGCCGGAACCCCGGACCTAGTCGGATCGATTGTCGTGCTATTCTCGCAGGCGTATGAAATTTAGGCTCGATTACGCGAAAATGCTGGTCCTCGACGCAGAGGATCTTGCCGAGGCCGGAATCAAGAAGGCTTATGAGTCGGCTCTGCCAGTTCTTCGCCAATATGTATCGCAGCCTGCTCAAGTTCAGGACGTCATCGACAACGACGTGCCCAGCTATCTCGTAAGATGTGGTGGCCTGGAATATGTGATCTACTCACCGGCTCTGCCTGAGGACGAAGGTCGGCTCTGGGCAAGACCGGCCTATGTGTTTTTCAAGATTATCAATGATCAGCTCGCGAAATCCGAATACCGACTATACGCGATAAACGGCGGCAACGATTTAGGGGGGATGTTTCTGACCCAGTCTGAATACGAAGCGGCGCGGAAGTCACTCCCGCGTAAAAAGGACTGGCCCTACCTGCTGACACTCGAACATCCATGGTACGGCGAGCCTCACGACGAGTAGCAGGAAGCGGCCGCTCTCCGAATGCCGTAAGATACTGGCTGGATACGAATCACGCGAGGCGTTCAACGCAATGGCTTCCGAACCGCCGCTACCGAATCCCGCGCAAGCAGCGCCGCCGCAATCGCACGACGCCGCGCAACGCGAATTCCAGCTCACGCTCAGCGGCTTCTCCGCGATCGACAAGCCCGAGTACGAAGACTATTCCCGCTGCGTGCACTGCGGCCTCTGCGCCAATAATTGCCCCACCTATCGCCTCTGGGGGCGCGAAGCCGATTCTCCGCGCGGACGCATTAAGCAAATGGCTCTGGTGGATCAAGGCCGCCTCGAACTCGGCGAATCGTTCGTCCTGCACATTGACCGCTGCCTGAATTGTCGCAACTGCGAAACCGTCTGCCCCTCCGGCGTCGAATACGGAAAAATTCTCGAGCTCGCCCGCGCGCAGATCGAACAAAAATATAAACGTCCGCTCGCCGCGCGCATCGCCCGCGACTTCGTCTATCGCCGCCTGCTTCCCTACCCCGGCAGAATCGCGGCAGCCGCGCGCGCGGTAAAAATCTATCAGCGCTCCGGACTCGCAGCCGTAGCCCGCGCCACCGGCATCCTCCGTTTGCTCGGCCTGCAAAACCGCGAAAAGCTCCTGCCGCGCATCGACTCCGATTTTTTCTTCCGGGAGCTGGGTAAGACGCTCCCAGCAAAGGGCGCCCGCCGCGCCCGCGTCGCATTCTTCGCCGGATGCGTCGCCCAGGTCACGTTCAGCGAACTGAATCGCGCCACCATCCGCGTCCTGCAAGCCAACGGCTGCGAAGTAGTCGTCCCCGCCGCACAAACCTGCTGCGGCGCCCTAGCAGCCCACGCCGGCGTGCGCGACGTAGCCCGCGAACTAGCACGCAAGAATTTCGACGCCTTCCTCTCCGACGATTTCGACGCGATCATCACCAATGCAGCCGGCTGCGGCTCAACTCTGAAGGAATACGCGCATCTCTTCAATGCCGACAACACCTCGCACTCCCGCGCCCAAACGTTCTCCGCGAGAATGCGCGACATCAGCGAATTTCTAGTCGACCTCGGCCTCACTGCAACGCTGCGCCCCTTGCCCGTGCGCGTCACTTACCAGGATTCCTGCCACCTGGTCCACGGACAGAAAATCCGCGAAGCTCCGCGCCGCCTCCTGCACGCCATCCCCGACATCGATTTCGTCGAAATGCCGCTGGCCGATCAATGCTGCGGTTCCGCCGGCGTCTACAACGTCACAGAAACCGAAACCGCCCTGGAACTCCTCGACCGCAAAATGGACAACGTGCAGCAAACCAAAGCCCAAATCATCGCCACAGCCAACCCCGGCTGCATCCTGCAACTCCGCGCCGGCGCCGCCCTCCGCCGCACCAACCAGGAAGTTCTGCACGTAGTAGAACTCCTTGACCGCGCCCTTGCCTAATGCCAACTCTATCGCCTTTGATTTTGCATTTGCTTTTGCAGCGGCCAGCTTCAGCCGGGCGCCTTTGACGTGGCCTTTGCCGTTGATCTTGTAGCGGCCGCCTGCTTTTCAGGCGAGCGCCTTTGACTTTGACGTTGCCCTTGAAATTGTAGAGGCCGGTTCAGGTTCATCGAACCAGGCAGCCGTTGGTTTTCGGTTGCCTTCGTGAATTGCGCCGCAGCGCGATGGATTCTGAGCCCCCGCTCTGCGGGACCAAATGGCTGCGCCACAGCTTGCCGCGATGTCAGCCCCGTCGAAAACTTCTAGGGGCGGTTCGCGAACTGCCCGCGCCGTGAGATCGCGACACACGCATTTCACGGATACGAAATCTCGCGCGAACGAAACCTGCTCGAGTCATCAAAAAAGGAGGGATTGCGGGCGGAGCGTGGGGGAAATTTTCCGCCCGCAATTTGAGGCGGAGCAACTAGGTCCGTGCAATATCGAACAACGAGCGGGTTATTCTTCCGCAGGCGGCGGTCCAGCCATCCGCACCGCGCCGCGCACACGCGGAGCAGCCTGCGCCACCGTATAATCCGCGGGCACCTGGAATAAAGTCGCCGCAGGCTCCGTCCGCGCAATGCTGGTCATCTGAAACACGGTGTCGCCCGAACGCGGATCGCTGCGCTTGGTCATCACCACCATCTGCAAATCGGCCGAATACCAACGCTCGGTAACGACCACAATCGGCTTCACGTTCCCAATCTGTCCCGCGGGAATCGTGCGCGTGTAACGCGTGCCCTCAGCCGCCACGCCACCAATCGTCTGCGTGCCCAGCGAAGTCGTTACCGTTTCCTTGTCCGCCGCAGCCGCAGGGCCGTCCGCTCCAGGTCCGCCCCCGTGCCCTTTCCGACTGAACTCAGCCTTATCCGGAGGCGGCGGCATTTGTCGCGCAGTTTTCGTATCCGCTTCCAAAATGTAACGCGTGCCCGCCACCGGATCGTTCACAAACGTCACATGCGGCGCAGCCTGCCCCGCCACAGCCACGGCCCCAAACGCCGGCAAAGTCATGTCCCGCCGCGTGCGTCCTTGGCTATCGCGCGCAATCGTACCGGTCGAAGTCTGCTTGATCTGGTTCCCATCGGCGAGCGTCTCGGTAGTCTCCGTCGAAAAACTCGCGCTGAAAGGCGCACCCGCCACCGTCTTGTCGCCGAGCCCCGCTTCAAAACCCAAAAAACGAATCTCATCGCGCCCCGGCCCGTGCCCGAATCCACGCCCGGGAGGTGGCGGCGGAGGTGGCGCTGACGCCGCATCCTGCGCTTGCAAAGCAGCGCCAGACACCAGCAGAATCATCGCCACCCCCGCCATCGCAAAAAACTTTGCGCCGTTCCTCATCTTAAGCTCCTCCGAAAAAATCATGGGTCGTTCTAAAAATCCGTATCGATTTCAGAATTCGCAGCAGCCTGCGCCACCAGCCGTATCGCTTGCGGCGTCCCGTCCTGGCTCACCACCATATCCGCCGTCACGTGGTCCGCCACGCCCATGCCTTCCACCGGCAGTCCATAAGAAACCAACGCCGCGCGTGGCAACACCACGCGCACCACCGCCCCGCCTTCCAGTTCCGATGGATCGTACGCATACGGCAGCGGCATATACGCAGTCGTGTATTCGGTGTCGTGAGCCCGAGCCACCTGCGCTGAATTAGCGATCGACTGCGTGTGATTCACGCTTGCCTGCGCGTCGGAATCCGGCGCAGTCGCCCCAGTTTTCGTCGCTGCCGAATTATCGGAAGTCTGGGCGGCAGTCTGTGACGAAACCTGCGCGGAATTCTGCATGGCGTTCATGCCGCCCGGCGTCACTAAATGTTGCCGGTGCAGCGTGATCCCCAGCGCCAACAAAACCGCCGCGGCCACACCAAACGCCGCGAGCTGCCAGCGCACTCCGCGCGAAGCAGTCGCCGATTTCTCCCGGCGAAATTCCTGCAACAACAAAGTTTCCAGCCGCGGCGGCGCCTGCAGTTCCGCCGATTCCGCGGACGCCTCGCGCAAAGCAAAATCCAGCGACTCAACTTCCGTCAGCAGCACCGCACAATCACCGCACAACTCCGCATGTGCCAGGGCGCGATCACAAAGCGTCGCGCCCTCGGTTCCGGGCCGATTCAATTCATGCAGCACTTCCTGAAATTGCGCGCAGTCCATCCGCTTCGTCCTCTTCACTTCCGTAAAAATGTCCTTGCCGGGATCCTGTTTCATTCGCCCACCGCCGATGCGCGCCGCACGGGCTGCACGTCGCGCAATTTCTCCACCAGAATCGCGCGCGCGCGATGCAGCCGCGAACGCACCGTTCCCACCGGACAATCCAGCGCCGCCGCCGCATCCTCATAACTCAATTCATCCAGCTCGCACAGCACCACTACTTCACGATAATTTTCCGGCAAAGTAGCAATGGCCTGACGCACCCGGTGCACATTTTCCAACGAAGCGAACTCGTCGCGATGCAGCATGTAAGCGCTCACTCCCGCGCCGTTGCCGTTCGCGTGACCGTTGCCATTCCCATTTCCATTTCCGTACCCGGAAGTCCCGTTCCTGCCGCCCACTCTGCTCCGCGCCATGATCGCGTCCAGCTCATCTGCCGATTCCGGCAGCGGCACCGAATTGCGTTCCTGTTCCCAGCGCCGCCGCAAATGATTCCGCGCGATGCCGAACAAAAATCCGCCCAGCGTCCCGCGCGCAGGGTCAAACCGCTTGGCGTCGCGAATCAAAGTCATGAAAACCTCTTGCGTCACATCCTCCGCTATCGACGCGTTCCCGCTCATATGCAACGCAAACCGGTATATCGCCGGATGCTTACGCCGGTAGAGCAGCGTAAACGCAGCCTCGTCCCCGGCCACCATCCGCCGGAGCAGCAGGCCCTCATCTATAATTTCAATGCCCCTATTCATCTCAGATGATTGGACGGCCCGGCGCAACTCTCGTTACATATTCCCCCCGGAGCCCAGGAAAGTTCCAAGAAAATCCAGCTTTTGACACTGGTTTTGACTCTGTAGCGGCCAGCTTCAGCTGGGCGCCTTGGACGTGCCTTCGCCGTTGCTTTTCTCTGCGGCCTCCGCGCGTCAGCCGTAATCCGTCATCGTTGCCTCCATGCCAACACAGCGCACACCGCCGCCTCGCACGGTCTTCCTTTCTAGAATCCCCTCCTTGACCAAACCTCTCCGCTTCAATAACGTAGGGACGGCCAAAGGGCGCCCCGCCGCAGCCGGGCCGCGGCTCATCCATAATCCCAGTGCGCCGTCGCACAAATACCACGGAGGAATCGCCATCATGCAGGAATTCGATCCGCATGTCCTAGAAGAGAAGCCCATCCCGCCGCCCGAAGAATTCAGCAAAAAAGCCCGCATCGGCTCGCTCGATGAATACCACAAAATGTACGCCGCCGCGCAAGCCGATCCCGAATCCTTCTGGGGCGAACAGGCCAAGCTCCTCCACTGGTTCGAAGCCCCCAAAAAAGTCCTGGACTGGAAACCACCCCACGCCAAATGGTTCGTAGGCGGCAAGCTCAACGTCTCCTACAACTGCGTGGACCGCCACCTGGAAAAAAACGCCAATAAGCCCGCGCTCATGTGGGAAGCCGAAGACGGCTCCACCATTCAATACACGTTCGCCGAACTTCACGAACGCGTCTGCCAATTTGCCAACGTGCTGCTTACGCTCGGCGTCAAGCCCGGCGATTGCATTGCCATCTACATGCCCATGATCCCGGAGCTGGCGATAGCCATGCTCGCCAGCGCGCGCGTCGGCGCCGTACACTCCGTAATCTTCGGCGGATTCAGCGCCACGGCCATCGCCGACCGCGTCGCCGACTGCAAAGCCAAAATCCTGATTACCGCCGACGGCGGCTTCCGTCGCGGAAAAATCGTCCCCCTGAAAGAAACCGCCGACGCCGCCATGAAAAATTGCCCCACCATCGAAAAATGCATCGTAGTGCGACGCACCAAGGAAGAAGTCGCCTGGCAAGAAGGCCGCGACCTCTGGTGGCACGAACTCGAAGAAAAAGCCTCCAAGGAAAATATCGCCGCCCCCTTCGATTCCGAACATCCGCTCTACATCCTTTACACCAGCGGCACCACCGGAAAACCGAAAGGCGTGCTGCACACTTCCGCCGGCTATCTGCTGCAGTGCACCTGGAGCACCCAGCTCGTCTTCGATCTACAAGAGGACGACATCTACTGGTGCACGGCCGACATCGGCTGGGTCACGGGCCACAGCTACGTCGTCTACGGCCCGCTTTCAAACGGCGCCAGTGTCGTAATGTACGAAGGTGCGCCCGACTTCCCGCAAAAAGACCGCTTCTGGGAAATCGTTGACCGTTACAAAGTCACCATCTTCTACAGTTCCGCCACCGCCGTGCGCGCCTTCATGGCCTGGGGCACGGAATGGATCAACGCGCACAAACTCACCAGCCTCCGCCTACTCGGCACAGTCGGCGAACCCATCAATCCTGCCGCGTGGAAATGGTATTTCGAAGCCATCGGAAAAAATCGCTGCCCCATCGTGGACACCTGGTGGCAAACGGAAACCGGCTCGATCCTGATTTCTCCGCTCCCCGGCGCGACGCCGACTAAACCAGGCTCGGCCACGTTGCCGTTACCAGGAGTGATCGCGAAAGTAGTCAACATGAAAGGCGAGCCAGTCGGTCCCGGCGAAACCGGTTACCTCACAATCCAAAAACCCTGGCCCTCCATGCTCCGCACCATCTACGGTGACGACGAACGCTACGCTCGCGAATACTGGACGCGCATCCCCGGCGTCTATTTCGCCGGCGACGCCGCCCAGTGTGACAAAGACGGCTACATCTGGGTCCTCGGTCGCGTGGACGACGTCATCAAAGTCGCCGGCCATCGCCTAAGCTCCATGGAAATTGAAAGCGTCCTGGTAAGCCATCCCGCCGTAGCAGAAGCCGCCGTAGTCGCGCGCCCCGACGAAATCAAAGGCGAAGCCATCGTCTGCTTCGTAGCCCTTCGCGTCGGCCACGAACCCAGCAAAGAACTGCGCAAGGAATTGATGGACTACGTAGCCAATACCATCGGCTCCATCGCGCGCCCCTCCGATGTTCGTTTCACTTCCCTGCTGCCCAAGACTCGCAGCGGCAAAATCATGCGCCGCCTACTCCGCGAACTAGCCACCAAAGGCGCAGTCACCGGCGACACAACGACCCTCGAAGACATGGCAGTAATCGAGCGCCTACTAAAAGCCCAAGCCGACGACGAAGAGTAGTCGCGGAATCATCCGAGGAACAATCCGCCCTTGCCGGACGGGTGGCATAGGCAATCTTGTGTCAAGTTCCAGGACATACTTTACACAGTGTTATCAGGACATCCTTTACACATTGCGAGTCAGCTCACCCAGCGGTCCACTGCAGTGGACCGCTGGGTGACGAGGTCAAGTTCGCGCACCAGGCTGCGGCAGTAGTACACCAACACGCGTCCATCGAGACGCTCGATGCGCACCCATTCGCCCGCCAGCGCGCGACTGAT